>Ga0209168_10000488_pt1 | contig 37925 bp, 45 predicted proteins | sample Coa_R1_FD_187156 | JGI IMG/M metagenome (GOLD analysis project Ga0209168, IMG submission 187156) | Surface soil microbial communities from Centralia Pennsylvania, which are recovering from an underground coalmine fire - Coalmine... | ecosystem: Environmental > Terrestrial > Soil > Unclassified ...
TGCTTCTAGTGCGACAGATGCTGCAAACTCGGCTGCCGCTGCATTGGCGTATTCGATCCAACACTACAGAGGTTATTACACAACTCTAGCTGCACTGACATCTGGTGTATCATCACCAATTGGCGGTGACTATGCAGATGTAGATGCGGGTACAGGTTCTAATGCATCGCAATATATTTGGGATACCAATGATAACGTTTGGGTTCCTGCAAGTGCCCCTACACCGGTCACTGCATCTCAAGTAAAAGCATTGTACGAATCTAACCTCAACACCAATGCATATACCGATGTTGAGAAAGCTAAATTAGGTACAATGTCGTCTATTGGTTATCCAAGTTTGGCAGTCGCCGCAACAATTAACATCGGATCTACAGATTCTGAAACAATTAACATCACCAACGTAGCTGGTCCATTATCGATCACATCATTCGGTACTGCAAACGCTGGTGTATACAGACGCTTGATTATTGCAGGTGGTGCCGGTGCTAAGACTCTAGTATACAATGCAACCTCAATGATTATTCCCGGTTCTGCTAACTTAGTGTTCTCCGCAGGAATGGTAATTGAAACTGTATCATTGGGTGGTGGTAACTGGAAAGTTACTTCGGTATGTAAAGCTGATGGTACTGCTGTAGTTTCAAGTCCATGGACCGGTGGTACTGCAACCGGTGTAATCAATGAATCCTCGGTGCAGAATATTGGGGTTGTATCAAGTAAAATCGATTTGGGTGCTGCAATTACCAACACCCTGATTCTAAATGCATCTGACGGTAGTGCTTCAGTATCAAATCTTGGTACTGGTGTAAGTGGCTCCAAACGAAAGTTGATCAACCTATATTCAGGGTCTGTAGCATTTGATACCACTGGTAATATCAACACAAATGCAATCGGAGCTGTAACTTCATTTAACTTTAACTACGGTGATGTTCTTGAGTTTACATATAACACTCTCAACAGCATGTGGTTTGTCACAGATTATGTAACAACATACCCTCAATATAGTGGTATTGGTGTTGGTGGTGTTACAGGTAATTCGCAAGGTATTATAGATATTGCGGGTAGTTCTACCAACCCACGTTCGGCTCCAATCAAACTGCGTGCTGGTACAAACATGACCACACCTGAGAACGGTGCGTTCGAGTATGACGGTACATCGCTGACATTTACCACTGGTAGTTCACGGTTGACTTTGGCATCGCCTACAACCAACCTTGGTACAAAAGCGGCTAATGGTGCAAACTCTGACATTACGTCTCTGACAGGTCTTACAACTGCCCTATCTGTTGCACAAGGTGGTACAGGATTAACAGTTGCACAAACAACTAACAATATCGGCGAAGGTACAACTAACCTTTACTACAAAGATTCAAGAGCTATTGCGGCCGTACTCACAGGATTTGCAGTAGGATCTAACGCAACTGTTGCGGCTACTGATTCGATTCTTGCGGCTATTGGTAAAGTTCAAGCTCAAATCAACGCTAACGTAACCAGTATTGGTACAAAAGCTGCGAAGGGTGCAAACTCCGATATTACCAGCTTAACTGGATTAACAACTGCCCTATCTGTCGCTCAAGGTGGTACAGGATTAACAGTTGCACAAACCAGCGATAATATTGCAGAAGGTTCGACCAATCTTTACTACAAAGATTCTAGAGCTATCGCAGCATTGTTAACCGGATTTACAGTAGGTGCAAACTCAACAGTTTCTGCAACAGATTCGATTCTGGTGGCAATTGAAAAAGTTCAAGGTCAGATTAACGCCAACGTAACCAGTATTGGTACAAAAGCGGCTAAAGGTGCAAACTCTGACATTACTTCGCTAACAGGTCTTACAACAGCTCTATCTGTTGCACAAGGTGGTACTGGGGTAACTACACTACCAGCGCTGGCAACTGCTATGAGTTTGGATCAGGTAACCAACACCAGCGATGCTAACAAACCAGTTTCAACCGCACAACAAACCGCGTTGAATGCTAAATTGGCATTAGCTGGTGGTACAATGTCTGGTGCATTCAACGAAGCCCCATTTGTTACTCTAGCAAGTGCTTCTACAGTTGCTGTTGGGGCTGCTGCTGCTAACACGGTCAACATCACTGGTACTACAACTATCACAGGGTTTGACACAATTGCAGCGGGTGCGAGACGTACCGTAGGGTTTGCTGGATCATTAACATTGACTCATAACGCTACTTCATTCAGTTTGATTGGTTTAGCTAACATTGTTACTCAAGCTGGTGATACTGCGATATTTGTGTCTCGCGGTAGTGGTAACTGGACAATGAGTGATTACACTCGGGCATCAGGCATGCCGTTGGGAATGATTGGTACATGTTCTCAGACCTCCGGTGTTCCAACTGGTGCGATTATTGAAACTGGTACAAATGGTAACGGTACATATACCAAATGGGCTGATGGTACAATGATTTGTACTAAGACCGCGACAGGATCGACCGCAGTCACATCAGGTTCTGGTTCTATGTATACATCCGTTCTTCTGGGTGCCCAAACATATGCGGCTACATTTGCATCTGTTTCGTATTCCAGCGTTGGTATCATAAGTACGACTACCGGAACTGCATATATCGGCCTGCCGGGTGCTAGTTCATTAACTGCATCAACATCGTATTACATTATCAGTCCTACAAGTGTAGGTTCTATGTCGTTTACAGTTGAAGTAATCGCGATTGGTCGCTGGTTCTAAAACAATAAATACCCAAGTCAGTGACTTGGGTATTCAATAAAGGATTTGTAATGATTATTAAATTTTCACCGCAACGTCGGGATGATGTCCTGACCGTTATTAAAACCGGGGATATGCTCAATATCAACGGTGAAGACTTCGATTTTTCTTTTATCACGGAAGGATCGACGTTACCAGCAGAAGCTGTTGGATCTGAATGGGTTGTAGGGGATGTTAGTAGAACTAATGGTCAGCTAACCCTAACCCTATTGCTACCAAATTCAATCGACGCTACCGATGCTGCTAAATTCCCAGTTGATCTTACCGACCCAGTTGATGGGCCATTGGAGTTACCGGTATGAATATTGATGTAACCAAATTAGTTACGGCTGATATGAAAGCAGCTAAAGCTAAAGCAGAACTAGAATCACAATATGTAGATGCTGTACAGACCCAGTTAGATTTGATTGCGAAATCTTATGGTTATGATGATATCAAAACTGCTGTAACTTATGCTGATGAACCGGCAGTTGCTAAATTCCAAACAGATGGGAAAGCTTTAAGAGCTTGGCGATCATTGGTATGGAACTATTGCTATGAACAACTAGCATTGGTGGAATCTGGGTCTAGAACCCAACCTACAATTGAAGCTTGGGTATTGGAATTGCCGGTAATGGCGCCTATTCAATATAGCTGATAAACAAGGGTGTTAGGATGAGTAAGTTTTTAAACAATCTGAAAAGTGAACAGTTGGGTAAATGGAATCATAGACTATTGGCCCAACTTGATTTACAGGATGACATTCATGGGGTGATCAGTGCCCCAGTTGATTTTGAAACAGATTTCGCATCAATCAATTCTATGCATAACATCATTCTATTCCCTATTTGGGCATTAGTGGCCGGGTATGGTAACCCGTCTGCTGCTCTACATGATCATCTGTACACCACAGGTGAACTTAGCCGTAAAGAATGTGATGGTGTTTTGTATCGTGCATTAAGAGCTGAAGGTGTCGCCAAATGGCGTGCTTGGATGTTCTGGGCCGGAGTTCGTATTGGTGGTAGAAATCATTATATGACTGCATAACGAAAAGGGGCCAATTGGCCCCTTTTTTATTTGCTTATAAATACAGAATACACAACAGGAATACATATGGACACTATAATCTATTCCGATATTCGTAAGAATATGCTAATGGACCCAATTACATACGATGTATCTGCTGCAACCAATGACAGAGCCATTATCGACTCTGTTATGAATTTGGTTTTAACTGAAAAAGGTGAGCGGCTATACCAACCTGAAGTTGGTGGGAACATTTCCGGGCTATTATTCGAGCTAATGTCCGATGAAACAACTTATATGATCAAGAGGGAAATTCAGGAAGTGATTACCAACTGGGAACCAAGAGCGGTTCTTCAACAGGTTGATGTGATCCCTGATTATGATAACAACGCTTATTATATTACCATTCGATTCTATACAATCTACAACTTAGAGCTACTTCAAGTAGCAGCTCTAAACCTAAATTCTAAGGCTACTTCATGATTAATACCGACTTCTCTGCTTTAGCGTTTGCAGACGTTAAGAACAGCTTAATCAACCATTATAAAAACAGTGCAAATTTCGCGGATTATGATTTTGAAGGATCGCGGATGAACACCCTAATTGATGGTTTGGCATATGCCGCACTGTACCAAGGTACAATGGCAAACGCTGCACTATTCGAATCATTCCTGCAATCTGCCCGTAATCGTGGATCGGTTGTAATGGGTGCGCAAAATATCGGATACGTTCCAGCATCAACCCGTGGTGCAACTATCGACATGGGTATAACCTTAACCTACAACCAACCCGGTGCATTGCCAAACTCGGCTAAAGTTCCTTTTGGATTCAAATTCTCTGGTACGATGGGTGATACAAAATATGATTTTGTGACATTCAAAGATACTTTCATCACGAAGAATACTTCCGGTACATATACCGGTGATTTGAATGTAATCCAAGGTAAGATTATCCGTCAGCAATACACATGGGCTGCTAATACAAGAATTTTTATCCGAGATACCACAATTGATCGTAGATATATACGAATTCAGGTAGACGGGGTTGATTATACTCTTGCTGGGAATGCGGCACGAACAGGCTCTACTGATACTGTGTATTATTTCCGTGAAACTCAAGATGGGTGGACCGAAATTTATTTTGGTGCGGGTGAATTGGAAGTAATCCCCGGTCAGCCGGATTTGAGTAGCTATGTAGGTGGGATTACCCCAGCGGTAGGTCAAACTGTTGTTATCCAATATCTATCCGTGAAAGGTTCAGATGGTAATGGAATTACCACCTTTAAAGCGGTGGATTCGGTTGCGGGATTTGACTTTGCGATCACATTGTCATCAGATGCTGTCAGTGATGGTGGCGGTGATAAAGAAAATATTGAGCGCATCAGAACCGTTGCACCAAAGGTATTCGAGGCTCAGGGTCGTTGTGTTACTGCTCAAGACTATGAAGCATTTGTATTGCAGCAATTTGGATCGGTGGTTCAAGCTATTCGGTGTTTTGGTGATAATACCAAACCGGGTTATGCATTCATCGCGATCAAACCAGTCAATGAACTGGTTATGAATAGTGCGGAAATGCAAGCAATTGAGGACTATTTGTCTGATTACAATGTGGTTACAATTGCCCCTTTGATTGTAACCCCGGATTATATTTTCATTGAACAGACGATATCAGTAGATTATCGGGTCACTGAATTAAGTGTATCGGAAGATCAACTGATTACCAATATCAAGGCTCAGGTAGAAGCATATTTTGCTCAGAACATTACCACATTTTCGGCTAGTTTCCACACGTCCAAATTGCTTGGTTATATAGATAACACAGATACATCAGTATTAGGTTCTAGATGTAGTATTCGATTGGTTAAAGAATTGGAAGATAACTATCTAACACCAACAACTGGTGTAAACTTCCTGAATCCATTGGTGTCCAAATCGTTTATCAGTTCTCCTATTTCGTTTATTCAAGATCCTGCAAACCCGTATAACTTGAACATTCTTAGTACGGATTCTGGTGGATTGGTTATTGGACCATTCAAAGCCAATTCCGGTATTACTCAACAAGCATATGGTTCGAATGACTTCAACCGAGTCGGCACCGCACCTGATAACCAATATTTTTGGATTGGCACAATTGATCATCCATCCGGTGCTGTGTATTTCAACCTTGGAGCATTGGGACTTCCTAGAAGTAGTTTTGCGGTAGCTAATCTTCAAATGTACGCCAGCCCGGTAGAGACTGATATCTATACCAAAAACGGTTCTCTGATTGTATACGAGCCTTTATTGCGCCCATCTTACATTTCAGTTGCTATTCACCCAATTTTGTGATAATAAAACATGGCACAATCACCAGCATTAGAAATAGTTCGAATTAAGAATGTCGCCGGGACATTTGCCATGATTACATGGGATGATCTTGGTGGCGTCTTCAACTATGAAGTTCAGAAGTCTGCAAACGGCGGTCAATTTATTGCCGCCGGGATTACAAACAATTCTGAATATTTCGATCAACAAGTAACCCCAAATACCCTGTATGTTTATAGGGTACGTGCAATATCAACTGAATATACTCCAAGTGATTGGACTCTATCAGAATCATTCACTACATTTGCAAGTAATTCATATGTAGTGACATCACAATCATCAGTTTCGATATATAAAAATTTCATTGATCAAAAATTGACGAAAGCCAACAGCATTTTCAATTTCAATAAAGATGAAATCGATGGTGTATTGGTCAAAGAAGGTTTTGCGTTTAATAACTCACATACCAATGTCACTGATATTGAAAATTATATTCTCTACCAAGATGAATCTCTAAAGCTATATGGAGACGTGTCAGAAGCGTGTGGGGATAGATACAAGCTTCTCCCTGCATACTTCAATGATATTTTCTTTTCGTTTGAACGTAAGCAATCTATTGTTAGATACTCGAAAAATAATGCTGCATCATGGATTCTCCATCGCGGGATTCTTGGTCGAGTGGGAAATCCGGTAGGTACACAAGTTGCTGTAACAACTGATGAATCTATGTATATCATGGGTTGGGATGGTATCTACAATCTAACATTCAGCACCGATATTAAATGGTCTGATAATGTGATGACACTTAGTTCTGTGACTCAAACATTCAGTCCAAGTAATCCGGGGTCGTTCCGTATATCAAAACTGGTGGGTCTACCATCTGGGTTGGGATTGGGGTCACTGGAAGCAATTACTATTGATGAAGATGGTGATCGGCTGTATGTAGCATCGGCCAACACAATATATTCACTGGAATTAAAATCACTGAGTTTGGATGGGTCTGGTAACAGACAGTGGAATGCAAACACCATTACCATTACTGGCGATACCACGAATGATGTTCTGGTTAAGAACTTGGTGGCTTTCAATGGCGGTCTGTATGCGTATGTGCCGGGCACTAGGATCGGGGCTGGGGTAACCCTCGAAAGTGGGTATAACGTCGCTCCATCGACCTATGAGGGGATCTATCAAATAGATAATGATCTTACCGTATCAAGTCGAGTATATGGAAATAACAACGATGAAGAGACTACACTTGATCCGTTGATTTCTAACTTATCAAGATCATCGACACATATTTTATTTGACGGTATTAATAAACCATATCTATTGACAGATGATCCTTCCTCGTTGGAACCTTCTACACCGGGTTATACTGATAGTGATCTTGATCCAGAGAGAGTTGATTATGCGGTTCAATACATAATTGATCCAACTAATATCGTAACCAACAACCGTGGATATAGAAAACCAATCCGATCCGCCGATGGAGTATCATGGGTTCCCCGTGAAGAAAACTATCACTACGAATCGCAGTACCTATGGTTTGATGGGAATCGAGTTTGGGTGAACTATAAAGCAAAATTGCATTCATTACAAAACGTACAGATTTCGTTCAGGCGTTCACCAATACATCTGAAACTTTGGATAACGGTAAGTATACCTTCTATGCGGATTCGTTCAATATTAGCGGATTCCCCGGATATGTTATTGGGATGGTATTTTACAAAAAATCGACCGGTGATCTTATTGGGTATTACAGTCTAGGGTTCCGTACCCGTGATAATGCGATTTTCACATGGGTTCCTGATCGACAAATTGCAAACGCAATCTTGGCGTCCAATTCAATTGATGCCGTGGTTGTAGAAGATCCACCAACCAATGAATCTGATATTGTACCTCCTTTAGATCCAATGGTATATCAGTTCCTACCTGAACAGTTCATCCAAAATGAGCCTTTGTATGTATCGTTTGTTGAAGAATATCTGAAATTCTTGTCTAGTGATAGACACTCTGATTATGGTCAGTTGTACAACCTGATTCAAAACCATGATGTAAATGAAACAGAATACTTGCAGATGTTCTATAATGATCTATCGAAGCGAAATGTCTATCTAGATACTGCAAAATGGACCCAGCTTTTGAAGTTCATAAACAACAGACCATCGGATCTATATTCCATCAAAGGTGTGAAGGATTCGTATAAGTTTCTGTTTAAATTGCTGTACAATGAAGATGTGACTATTACAACGGAAATCGACTCTCAGTATGAGTATGATATTATCATCGCATCCGACAACGCTACATCGGATTTAGTTGGGAACCGACTTACATCCAGTACAGGGTATGGGGATGTCGTGTACTATGATCGGTACTATGATGAGAACGGTAATGCATACTGGCAGATGACGCTAAATAACATCATAGGGGAATTTGATATCGGCGAAACCCTCACATCATTAGGCAACCCAGCGTTTACGGGGACTGTTATTCGTGGTGTTGTTGGTAAAGAGGCACCACTGGATAGTCAGGATTATTTGAACCGTGGTCCAACCTACTATGCGATATCGATTTATTCCCAAATGCAAGTTTCGAAATATCGCGATGATGTTCTAAGGTTTGTGCATCCGGTCGGGTTTGGATTTGTTGGGATTATGTTGATCACCATGTTTGTAAACTCAGGTGTTTCTACAACTCACAAAGAAACCTTGGTGGACATCCTGCAAACCCTGAAATGGGATATGGGACTTCCAAGTGTATATCCACCTACGATCCCGGCGTTGGATACCAATGGAAAATATCAGATGAATAATTATGGTGTGATTCAGACAATACCCAATCCGCTGGCAGGGCAAGCTTTCCCGTTGACTCCTACATATATGACTGATAACCCACAAGTTATAGACGGTCAGAATTCGGATCAGCGTCGTAAGGATTCTTACTTGTTCGATAGTTCAAACCTGCGTTTTATAAACATGCGTAAACTCGTTGATCGTCGTCTAAAAGATGGATTAACCCAAAGGAAAGATTCATAATGACAGTTATATATCGTGGGTTGGTAACCCCTAAATTTAGAACAACCGCGATGATGAACTTTATTGGGAGAATTGCGGATGATGCCGACTCGAACACATACTATATGTCGTTCGGTCGCGCAACACCGTGGTCCACCTACGAATCTAGTTCATATTTTAAACCGCCATACCCGGTCACCAATGATACTGGTATTGCGTCTCTATGGGATGACATGCTTGGGCTTATCAAAGTATCCAAGCTGTCATGGATTCCTGTAATTCCTCGCCGGGATTGGGGGAATCCATTGTATCCGGGTAGTTTGACATTCCAAATTGATGATGTGGTGGTTGTCAACTCGCTAACCGGTGTGAATAAATATGACACAGCCGACGCGGGATACATGGTATATCGATGTGTGCAAGTCCCACAGACCGATGGTACATGTAGTGTCAATCAACTGCGGGATAGAACAGATTGCTTGATGGCAGGTGGTACATGGTCCCCTACAGCTAGTTTGGGTGGGTCTGATAATATTCCTAAAGGGAAGACCTCTGCATACGATTCTGGTGATGGTTACCTATGGGCATACCTCTACACTATTCCACCAGATGAAGTTATTAATGCAACCAACGATGATTACATTGTTGTGCCGACTCCAGATGATATTACAACCAATCCTAGTAAATGGGGAATTGTAGATACTGGGAACATCAACCAAATTAGCCGAATTATTTTCGATATCAACTGTAGTTCTCTGATGGGTGCTGCCCAGTTGACAGACCGAGATTTCACTAACACAAACCGGGTAGGTAATACCGGATATCGTCAGTTGGCAATTCTGGTGAACCCATTGCTTGCAAAAGCACATCAAGGTGACCCGGATGTTAAAGCAACTGATTACACCTATGACCCTAGCCAACTTCTGGTTGAATCTGGTGAAGTTCTTTACATTGAGAACCGACCGCCAATTTATCGCTCTAGCGATCAAACAGAATCTATCCGAATTATTTTGAGTTTCTAATAATGAGTAAAAACCTGCTTATCACGGGTGTTGCTGGTGATAATACCACCGGTGACACTCTATATAATGGTGCAACCAAGATCAATGCAATGTTTGGTGAGGTATACGACGCTTTTGGTCTACAAGGCTCTAACCCTCAAGACATTCATGCTACTGGCTATTTCCAAACACCACCACGTAGTTATTACACCTATCCAGTTACTGCTGGTAGTATGTTGAACGTTGACACCCGAAATGGTGTACTTTCGGTGAAACTTCCTAATGGTCGAATCGGTGAAATGGTTAAACTCCGCGATCCGTTTGGTTCGTGGGTATCCAACCCAATTACTGTCTATGCAGATGGTATTGAAGAGATTGATAGTCTTCTGACTCCGGTCACACTAAATATATCATTCATCGAAGTAACATTTGTGTGTATCAACGATACACCGGGTCAAGTAAACTGGACATACTCACTGAAGAGTTTGATGGATCGTACCATTAGACTGATCGATACAGTATTTGTCCTAACCCCAACAACCCCAATTACTTACACAATCGGTAGTACGGCGTCATTTACATCTGCTCAGTTGTTCTTTACAGGACTTCAACGTCAAGGTGGTACGGCTGTCACTTCCTCTGAAATTCATCTGGCACAAGACGGTACGAACTATGTTTATAATGAATCCTCGGTACTTGGCACTGGCCCTTCTCGTGTATACGACATCGATTTTTCTATTCAGTCTGGTACAGTTGTAATGAGCTTAACCACGACACTTCCACAAGTTAAAGTCGCGGTTAGATCAACCGACTTCACACGAATTGTATTGTGAGTAACTAAATGAAACAAGATATTATTTTAGGCGCAGCGGTTGATGATTCGACCGGTGATTATATTCGTCAGGGTGGGTTGAAGATCAACTCCAACTTTGATGAAGCATATGCCGCATTAGGGGATGGAACCGAGTTCCATCCTGCCGGTGCTTTCCAAACGTGGTCGCTTAGTAACGGATCGGATTTGACTCCAGATTTTGGTGAAGCATATAACATTAACACATTGGCTGGTGTGATTGAAGTTACACTGCCAAAGGGTTCCCCCGCAGAATATGGTCGTGTTATCAAACTACGCGACGTACATGCATCATGGGGCACCAATGATTGTATTGTCCAACCTACGTCTGGTGATTCAATCGGTGGTTCTACTAACCCGGTTGACTTTGCTACAGATTTCTTAGATTTGACATTCGTTTATACATCCCCATCGACATGGAGATATATCTACGGGGTTAAATTGGATTCTCTTCCGGTTCTTCCGGGTGCGGGGGTTGTGGTACAAACGTTTAGAGTTACACCTACTCAATATGCGGATGGATTCTTCACAAATATCAGTCCGGCTGGATATGATGCAAGTTCCGTTCAGGTTTATCGAAATGGTGCGTTGCTTACATATGATTCGAATATTGCTAATACCGACTACGGTTCTCGGAATGGTACTGCAATTACTCAATTGAATGGTGTTGACATTTATGTCCCATATGTAATTTCTGGTGATGTAATTACAATCATCAGCTACTCAAGAAGTGTAGAAAGTAGTCCAGTATCATATGTTAGATATGACTGTCAGATGATTTCTGCTGGTAATCCACAAGTTGCTGTCTCCGGTCAATCCGCGAAGATTAAAACCGGTGGTATGTACAGCTTAACGGATTTTGGGTTACCAACCGATGAACAAGTAAACCCCGCTGCATGTCAGGTATTGGTTAATGGTACGGTATTGGTGCAGGCTGGTAAAGCACTGTTGAGTTCCGCTGGGCATGAAGATTATGCCATTGGTGCCGATAGCTTAGGTCGATGGAATCAGTTAAGTATTAGCCCAGATTTGAATGATGGTGACATTGTTACGATCATCTATTTCAACAATGAAATTGGATCAATTTTGGGGTGGGATACAATTGGTGGTATTCAATCTAGAGTGGCTGCGCAATTCTTAGATACTTCGTTCATATTCAATAGATCGAACAAGATCCGGTATACCGATCCAACTAATCCATCTGCGGTTACAACCGCCGTTGTTGCGGGAACTGAAACTAATATCAGGTTTGCAAACGTTATTCAGTTGCTTGAATCGATTTATCCAATCGGCTCTCTATACATGAATGCAAACAACCCGGCAAACCCGTCCCTATATATGGGGTTTGGTACATGGGCGAGATATGCCACCGGACGTACCATATTTGGGTTTACTGATGCGTTGGATAGTACCAACAGTCCAGATCCATTGTTTGGGGTAAACCCGGATATCTTAGATGACTATGGCAATCCTGCAAAAATTGCTGGTAATAGAATTGGTGCTAGGCAAGTACAACTGGGTGTACAACACATCCCAGAATTAGTATCAGATCGTCAGTACATGCGGGAAGCATTGTCCGGGACCGGTGAAATAAATCTAACCGGGTGTCTACCAGACCCTAGCGTAACTTTAGCATCTTTAGCTACATATGAATTGGCAACGGTTAATATCAACGGCACGACAGGTCAATCTGCGTCAGACTTTGCTATTATCCCACCGGCAATTACAACCTATATTTGGGTGAGAACTGCATAATGAGTATTAATAGACAGGCAGCATCAATTACAACCAATGATGCGGCTGATATCACATATGATCAAACATTATTCCCGCAAATTGGGTCGGCTTCTGCCGCCCAACAAGCGTTGGGTATTGATGGGCCGAATGTTCAGGCAGCACTAGATCAAATTTACGATAGCACTACCGTACAACCCGGTGCTATTGTTGTAACATTAAGTGCATTGAATCCGAATACCGCACCTACAGTAAGTTATTCGCAGGTAAGTAAGGTCACCGTTACTGGAACCCCGGTAGCTGGAACTTTAATGATCGCTGGATATCAAGTTGCGATTTTGGCGACTGATACCACAACACAAATTGCAACAAAAATCAGTACAGCGTTGGCCGCAAATACAACAGTGTTTTCATCTGTCGTTGCATCGACCAATACCGTAACATATTCCTATATTGATAATCATGACCACCAAGTTGACAATAAAGTTCAGCTAGGTCTGACTATCGCGACCACTACCACCACATACGGTGGGACTCCGGGGTATCTTGGATATGGTTGGTGGGAGCTTCTGGGGTCTGAAGCTAAATACGGTAAGACCTTCTATAGCTGGTTGCGAATCTCATAAGGTGAGTTATGACAAACACATTTACATACGCTAAGGCGGTTTCGGAATCATTTACGGCACCTAAAGTCGGATTTGACCCAACCACCGGCCCAGCGGTGGCGAAAGGATTTACTTCTACAAACGTGCAGGATGCGATTGTAGAGTCGAAATACATCCCGGTATATGCTAGCCAGACCATACCGGGGATCGTGCGTAACGCGACGGATACAGAGTCCCTATGGGAAGCTGTAGTTAATGCTTACGTTACACCTAACCAGATGGCCGCAAAGATCCACAATTTTTGGACAAGTGTAATTCAACCGGCAATCCCACCGGCTGTAACCTTACCGACATTTACATATGGTGGTAGTGGTTCTATGGCTGGGATGGCATCAACATACACTGGTCTTCCTGTCGGCTCATTTGTTGTATTTGAAGAATACTACACCTATGTAGTTGGATGGGGTAATGGTAGTTCAACTGTCGGCGCATACCGCCGTAGAACAATGGTTCTAACAAATAATGCCGGATGGCAGATGGTGATTCAATGATTAATACTTCGGTTCAATCTGTTTCTGATTTGATGCAACAGATTGATGCTGTTATCCCAACTGGGAAACAGGCAATGCTTGCTAAGTTCAACGCATATTCCGGTGCATTTATTACCTGTCAAGGTGTGGTTCCACTAGAATATCTGAATACCAAAAATTTCACTTTTATTGAAATTCAGATTGACCCGGTGACCCAAAAAGTTGTTGGCACCAAGGATAGTTTCACTATTGTTGATATCGCAACATCCAAGACTAAAATCTACGAGACGCAAGTAAACACGTTGTGTCGGGAAAAAATTTACAAAAGATTTCATCTTGAAGTTCAGTTGGATATTATCCGTCAAGCGGTTGCTGAACTATTGCAGAAGGTTGGTCTTGAGGATGAAGCTTTGTTTGATATGAACGATTACATCGATGATGTTAAACGCGCAAACAAGGTTTTGAAACAATCCTATATCAGCAATCCAGATTTTGAGTTCATTACCATTGAAGCTGAACAAGCTGAACAAGATGCTCAGTTGGATGGTGGATTACATGAATTGATGGGGCCAGCCAACCTTGTTAGTCAAGGATTGACGGCAAAATAATGGCACTTCAACTAATTGAATGTCCACATTTTACGCAACGATTTTGCAGAGAACTTGTGAGCGAACTTGATGAATTTGATGCAAACAGATTCACAGATCGCTCTAAAGGAACAACTCTGTTCCGCACCATTGAACGAGTGCCAGCCAAATATCGATCTATGATCAATTTGGATATCCCGAAGTCAATTCGTGAAAAATTGATCAAGGCCGCGCCCAAATGTGGAAGCTTCCTAGAAGAAGTGATTGTAAATATGTATGAACCGGGTGATTTTATCCCGATGCATATTGATTCACATCACTACTTGAGTTTCTGTGTTGTTCCATTAGTGGAAGATGGTGATGGATTCTCTGCGTATTTTGATGGTCCAGATGGCGATGAAACCTTCTATCCAGACACTATCGGAACTGGTATCCATGTCACCGGCAATAAGTTGGTACATGCTGTCAGACCGGTATCCTATAAACGTTATATAGCGTTGTATCTTTACCTATGAGCATCCATATTAAAAGAAAACATCTAACCAAGAAAGCTGTGAAGTTGTTAACCTCAATTTCCGATAATGCTACTTGGGATGTATCGACATCCATTCGTCGTAGAATGGGTGCAAATGGGATGGATAACCCTTCTATGTATAAAACTTGGAAGTGGTATAAAATCCCTCGCCCTGATAAAGCGAATATCATTGATCAAACACCGAGTGGGATTTGGGATAAAACGTTCCTATTCTTCTTCAGGAAATATGATAAGGATGTTGGTCTGTTGGACACTATGACCAACTGGGTTGGCACTAAGAATACCGCAAGCTTCTTTTGCGTATCACTTGGTGTAAATCAACAAATTATCATTGATGGTGAATTGTTCATGTTGGAACCGGGCGATTCTATCAAATTCAACATTACCCATGAACATCTAGTCCCAAAAGTTAAGGAAGACAACCTCTGGGCAATCTGGATGACAGTGGAATAAATAAAAGGGGCCAATTGGCCCCTTTTTCCGTTTATAAATACTTGTATCAATTGGGGATATAAAATGGCAACAGCTACAAATCCTACTCAACTTAAAAATATCATTCTTTCCAGACTAGGCGCCCCGGTTAATACAATTAACGTAACCGAGCCCCAGTTATTTGAAGCAATCGATAGAGCGGTAGATATCTATGTTGACTATCACTATGATGGTGTTAACAAGATGTATGTGATCAAAACTATTACAGATGACGATGTTGCGGCTGGTTAATCCAACTCGATGTTCAAACTACAAGCCGTGTCAAGAGTATATCGAAACACAATGTCTGTCGGTGGAGCATGGTCCGATGGTTCGGTATTTGATGCCGGATGGCAATCAGGTGCGGATTTGATCAAAATGATGTCCGGCTCACTAGGAGCATCTAGCCAAGGTGGTGGGATGTTCAGCGGCGGTGGATATGGTCTTGCACTATATGATGCATTCCAACAGAACTTAGAACTTATTCAACGATTTTTCACACCTGACCTTAATTTTTGGTTTAATACCGACTCTGGTAAACTGAAAATTCTCAGTGAAGGTAATTTAGGTGTGGGTCAAATCGTAATCATCGAATGCTATGTGGCATCCGGTGTGTATGTAGACCAGTCATATATTTCGCAACCGGATGCCGCTTCCGGGTTATTTGTCACCAATGCGGATCAGAACTACCACAACCCGTATGCTTATACCATTGGTGGCACATCAGCCGATCCAACACAATCTGCAACATTTATGAATCAATCGATTTATAACAACCGCTGGTTGAAAGAAATGGCAACAGCTTATACCAAACTGCAATGGGGTACGAATATGAAGAAATTCAACGGCCAACCATTGCCGGGTGGTATTACTGTTAATGGTCAGGCGATTTACGATGAAGCTCAGGCTGAAATTGCCGAACTTCGCAAAGAGCTTCTGTTACTGCAAGAACCTCTACCGTTCTATATGGAGTAATTCATGTCTTTATGGAATACAAACACTTGGGCATCAATTGAAACTGATGACCCAAGATCGTTGGATAATATTCGCAACCCATATTTCAATCATAATTCTGTCGTATCCGAATCGAGTTTATTGAATGATCTGGTGTCCGAATCTATTCAGATGTCTGGATTAGAATTCTGGTACATCAAAAGAGAACTTCCAAATCTAGATCGTATTTTTGGTGAAGATTCTACCAACAAGTTTACTGATTATTACAAAGTCAATATGTATCTACAGTCGTACAACGGTTGGCAGGGACAGCAAGACTTCTATTCGAAGTTTGGTATTTCTGTTAGCGATGAAGTTGATTTGATTGTTCAACCTGATATGTTTGCACACCAAACTAATGGGATGATTCCAAGACCCGGTGATCTTGTTATGTGGGATCGTCGAGCGGCGTCGGGAAGACCAGCATTATTTGAAATCATTTGGGTAGAACAGGATGATCCATTCCACCCTAACGGTACGTTACCATTCCGTCGAATTACCGCCCAGAAATTTGCGTATAGCCGAGAAGATATGCCACTTATTAACCAATCTATCATCCCAGACCCTAACGGTACTGATATCCCTGCGGATATTCTGGATGAACTGATCCAAATGAGTAGTCATGGTGACATTGATAGACCAGATTTTGCGGAATCTGATCAAATCCAATCGGAAGGTAGTGTATTAACAGTATTTGATGAAAACGATCCATTTGGAGCTAGTTACTAATGATTAATGATATCCACCAATACAACAAGTCAGTACGGAATTATGTCGTACTGATGGGTACGTTGTTCAACAAAGTTACTATCCTCCGACCCGATAAAACAGATCCGATGGTTGTTCCTATCACATATCAATCGAAAGAAAAATTCGTAGCATATTTGCAGAACATGAACCAAAATACTGCCGGGGTATCCAATTTCCCAGACCTCCAAACAATCTTACCGCGCATGAGCTTTTTCATGCGCAAGTTGTATTACGATAAATCTCGGAAAGTTAACACCCTGCAATATTCAATGAATATTGTAGAACAGAATGGGTTGAAGGTTCATCAGAAACAGTTGGCCCCGGTCCCATACAATTTTGAGTTTGAAGTCTGCGTATATACAAGATATGAAGATGATATGTTGCAGATCATTGAACAGATTTTGCCATACTTCCAACCACATTTTAACGCCAAGATAAAGGAATTTTCCTTAGCCGGTGTTGTGGATAGGGACATTTACATCAATCTGACGGACTGTGAACCAGAAGAAGAAATGATCGGATTGATGGCAGATGATCGTCGCCATGTTATTTGGAATTTGACATTCGAGCTTTATGGATATCTGTACCCACAAATTCAATCTGCCAATATTATCAAGAAAACTATTGTCAATTTTGTTGGTAATGTAGAAGACCTATTAGATGATGCTGCTGCAATCTATCGGGTAACTAATGAAGTTATCCCAGAATCTGCTGATATTACCGATCCATACATAATTCAAACTACGGAAGTGTATCCGAATGGATAAAGAAGAATTTGATTTTCTAGAAACGGGGGATCTTGATGGGCTATTGGGTGGTGAGAGCCGTCCTAAGCCCGTTGTAGTCGTTTCTAAGACGATTCCGGTAGCTGACCTAGCTGACCTAGACCCCAGCCTAAAAGACGATCTAAACACGTCTAGGGCGACTCTGAGGGCACAGCAGGAAATCATGATGCAACTAGCTATCAGCATGGCCCCAGAGGTGATGATGGCTGAACATCCGAAGATGGTTGAAGCGTTCGCAAAGTTAATGGCCCAAATGACATCAGCATCAAAAGCGTTGGTTGATGTACACAAGGTCACCAAAGAGGCTAAGACCGTAGCCAGTGTTATCAACACCACGAACCAACAAATCAACGCGGAAAAAGTCTTTATCGGAACCCACGGCGAATTGCTGAAAAAAGAGGGAACCCGTCAAGACACCCAAGAAAAAGAAGTGAATTTAAAGGCTGTAACTTATGACCCGGAAAAAGACCGAGCTACCGAATGATGGTGAAGTAGTAGATACCAAATATGAATCCGATTTGATGTCAGATTCTGAGGCTTTCAAACTACTACTTGAGAAAGATGGTAAAGAATTGGAATCAACCTTTATCAAGGCCCCAGATTTTCAATCTGTAGACCCAGACAATTTCAGTTGCTTTAAAGATCGCAATAACCGAAAAGCCCGGTATATGGGCGACATGGATTTGCGTCGAGCTGAACAAGCTTACCCAATGACTGCGGAAATGGTCGAAGAATTTAAGCGATGCCGTGACGATATTGTGTACTTTGTTAAAAAGTATATGAGAATCGTTCATGTTGACCATGGGATGGTTCTATTCAACCTATGGGACTTCCAAGAAAAGATGTTGCGAAACATGGAGCATAATAGATTCTTTGTTTCGAAATGCCCGCGTCAAGTTGGGAAATCCACGGTTACCGCCGCATTCATCTTGCACTACATGATTTTCAACTCCGAAAAGAACATCGGTATTCTGGCGAACAAGGCCACCACATCCGCTGAAATTCTCGACCGGGTTAAAAAAGGGTTTCGCTATCTCCCAGACTTCTTGCAACCGGGTGTTCTGGAATGGAATAAAACCAGTATTGCGCTGGACAATGGTTGTAAGGTTTCGTCGCACGCGACAAGCTCAAGTTCCGTCCGTGGTCAATCTTTCGCAATGCTTTTCATCGACGAAGTTGCGTTTATCCCACAACATGAATGGGAAGAGTTTTGGAAATCCACATACCCAACGGTATCGTCCGGTAAGAAAACCAAAGTTCTAATGGTATCGACCCCAAATGGTATGAACCATTTCTACGATATATGGAGGAAAGCTGTAGATCGCAAATCTGGGTTCTACCCATTTAGTATTCAGTGGCAGGATGTTCCAGGCCGTGATGAAAAGTGGAAAATGGAAACCATCGGTAACACCAGTCTCGACGACTTCCAACAAGAATATGAATGTCAATTCAGATCAAGTTCGGGTACTTTGATAAAATCTGCGAAAATCGAAGATATGATCAAATATGCTATCGAACCTCTGTCAAAAGACAGGGATCTATACATTTACAAAGAAGCGAAGCCGGGTCACAAATATTTCTGTGCGGTGGACGTAGCGGAAGGTCGAGGTCAGGACTACTCAACCGCAGTCATGATTGATGTAACAGGATTCCCGTATGAAATCGCAGCGGTATATAGATCCAACAAGGTATCCCCGTTATATCTACCCCAGTTATTGATGAATTTTGCAATCCGATACAATGAAGCTCAAATTCTAATTGAAATTGCAAGTCAGGGGTTGTTGGTTGCCAAAGAACTTTATCTTGATCTTGAATATGAAAACCTTGTGCAGTTCGGCGGTATTGAGCTTGGGATTAAACAGTCAAAACGCACCAAAGCGATTGGGTGTTCGACCCTAAAAGACTTAATTGAACTGGATAAACTGATTATAAATAGTAGATTAGTAGCGGATGAATTTACAACATTCGTAGAAAAAAGCCTTTCTTTCGCCGCCGTCGAGGGTTACCACGATGATTTGGTGATGGCATTGGTTGTATTTGCATACTTCTCAACTACCGATGAATTCGATAACTATGTTGATCGAAGACAGCGTATGCCAGAAGAACTGTTTCATAAGGATATTGAAGAACTCCAAGATGAATTTTTGGGATTTGTTCTACATGATGATGGGGATTTCGATACTACTGATGAAGATGTGAGTTGGTTTACAAACTAACTCATCCAAACCTTAAATCGCAGAGACTAAGAAAATGAGCACTGAAAACACTCAAACCTTTCTTTGGGACAAATTGATTTTACCTGTGATTATTTTGGTGTTGGCCTTTATGGGTACGTGGGTATTTTCTATTAACGCAGATGTAGCGGTTATCAAAAAGTCTATGACTGCGGTTGACACATTAGTGACAGATCAGCGATCAGCCGACCGAATGATGATTTTACTAGAAGCCCAAACCAAAGCAAATACTGACCTCGTTAACGAAATGAAAACTAGTCAACGAGAACTTACCGACGCTGTTAACGAAATGAAACTGGCACTTGCCAAGTGCTGTTCCAAATCGGATAACTTTTCATTATACGGGCGCGGAAAATGAATTGGATATTAACGCTATTGCGGCTATTGCAGGCAGATAAAATGAGTACAGAGAACGAAACGCCGGATGCGGGTACACCATGTACTCCACCAGAACCCAATGATCCAACTCAAAAATTCGGATTGATAGATGATTTACTATTTCTTCTATTTCTAATCCCAATGATTGGGGTGTTCATCCCACAATTACGTGACAATATCAAAGCAGGATTCGATATTCTCGATACCCTACCAAACTGGTTTACGTTTGTTATTGTTCTAGGTGTGGTGTGTATTTTCGGGTTGAGAAAACAACTTACCGATATTTTAACTAATTTTACAAGTTTCGGTAAAAAATAAGAGAAACCTAGTTTTCTCTTGCATAAATAGAATTAGATAATTGGATTATGTCCAAGAACTTTTTGACAATTTGAGGAAACAATTGAGATGACATTGCTATCTCCGGGCATTGAGATTAAAGAAATTGATCTCAGTACCACAATCGCAAACGCGGCCACAGGCCGTGGTGCGACAGTAGGTAAAGCGCAGTGGGGTCCGGCGTTCCAGATCAGTCAGTATGTTGACGAACCAGATGTGGTTCGTCGTGCTGGTCAGCCAAACGACTACACCGCAGCAACCTTTTTCAGTATGGTAAACTTCCTACGCTATGCAAACGATCTACGTTTTGTACGTGTAGTAAATGCTGCTACTGCTAAAAATTCTACAGCACTTTACAATGCCGTTATCGCAACGATTAGTTCTAGCGGTACTGGATATGTACAGGGTGCTACATACAATGTAACCGTTAACTCAGGTGCAACCGTAATTTCGACCGCAACCGTAATGGCTGTATCGGCGATTGGTGAATTGCAACTGCTTCGTATCAATTCTACTGGTGTATTGAATGCAATTGCCAATGGACTAACTACCGCTCAATTGGGTGGTGTAGAAGTTCGTATGACAGGTGGTGCAGGTACTGGCGCTATCGTAACAGTTTCGTTGCTGCAAGATTCTGGTGCATATATGCCAAACGATGCTGCGTTGCATACTGCATTTACATCGAACACTGTTACTCAACTGATTAATAACCAGATCCCTAGTATTATCGCTAAGTATCCGGGTTCGTATGGTGATAGAATTAGCGTTGATGTAATCAACTACGCAGACTACACAGCTAATACTGGTAACATGGCGGTATTCCCTACCGGTGTGAACAAATCTATCAAGTCGATTGCTAATATGTTCGAATATGGCCCACAAAACAGTAACCAATACGGTATTGTGGTATACTTTGATGGTGTGGCAGTTGAGACTTTTGTAATCTCGACATTAGCTGGTGATAAAGACGTTTATGGATCAAACATCTATCTGGATGAATTCTTCGCAAACGGACCTAGCCAGTATATCCACGCTACATCAGATTCTTGGTTATCCCCTACACTTGGTGGTTCTATCGGGCTTGTATTTGCCGGTGGTAAAGATTCGAACGTTGCTGCTGGTGATTACTTGACTGGATGGGATCTGTTTGGTGATAAAGAGGTCATCTTTGTTAACTTGCTGATCGGTGGGGCTGCCTCGGATGAATCTCTGGCTGATGCTTCTACCATTCTTAGATACCTAGCGGATCTAGCTACTACTCGTGCGGATTGTCTTGCGCTTATTTCACCACCGCGTGATCTAGTTGTTAACCAATCTACCGTAAACGCAGTAGCCAGTATCGTTGCTTGGCGTAATGGTGTGGATGAGTCTGGTAGTGAAGTTCCAAATAACCTGAACGTTAACACAAGCTTTGTATCAATTGACGGGAACTACAAGTTCCAGTATGACAAGTACAACGATAAAAACCGCTGGGTTCCGCTCTCAGGTGACATCGCTGGGCTTTGTGCATATACCGATCAAGTGGCGCAAGCATGGTATTCGCCTGCCGGTCTGACCCGTGGTCAAATCAAGTCTGTTGTAAAATTGGCAATCGCACCGAAACAAGCACATCGCGATAGTCTGTATGAAGCACAGATCAACCCTGTAATCAGTGTCGAAGGTGAAGGCACTTTCATGTACGGCGATAAGACAGCTATGAGTGCTCCATCGGCATTCAGTCGCATCAACGTGCGTCGTTTGTTCAACCTGCTTGAAAAAGCTATTTCCGATGCATCGAAGTACAGACTATTCGAAATCAATGATGCGTTTACGCAGAATTCGTTCCGTACTGAAGTCAATGCTTACCTAGAGGGTATTCGTGCCCAACGCGGTATCTATGACTACTATGTTGAATGTTCGGATCGGAACAACACCGCCGATGTAGTTGACAACAACGAATTCCGTGCAGCGATCATGATCAAACCAGCTAGATCGATCAACTACGTTACTCTATCGTTTGTTGCTACTCGTTCTGACGCAAACTTCCAAGAACTATTGGGTTCTATCTAATAGTTAATCGCTAATTGAAGGGGTTGAAAAACCCCTTCTAAATAAACATAGGAAACAAACACAATGGCATTGGAAATGCAGATTGGCGCCATCCTTGGTGATGCAGCCCGTCCAAACTTATTCGAAGTCGAAATTCCATTCCTAGGTCGTGATTTTAATTTCAAATGTAAAGCCGCTTCTCTACCAGCTTCGACAGTGGAAAAGATTCCGGTTGGATATCAGAACCGTAAAATCAATTTAGGTGGTGACCGAGAATTTGAAGATTGGGTAATTACTGTTTACAACGATACAGGTCATTCTGTACGTGAACAGTTTCTTGATTGGAGCCGTATGGTTCAAATGCAAGACAGCAACATCTATGGTGATGCACCAGAAGATTACAAGAAAAATGGTTATGTTCGTCAGTTCGACCGTAAGGGTGTTCAAACTGTTCAATACCTCATTGTCGGCATGTTCCCAACTACAGTAGCAGAAATTGCACTGGACTGGGATACCAACAACGAAATTGAAACATTTGAAGTTACTCTAGCTATTGACTGGTGGGAACCATCTACTACTGTTTAATGTGATACAGGGGCCAATTGGCCCCTATTCTAAATTGGGATAACAAATGGCACTACCGACATTCATCCAGAAAATGTTCAAGCCCTTCGAAGACGATTCTATTCAGCTTCCGTCTATCGTCGCCCCCTCAAATGAGGATGGTGCAATTGAACATGATGTTATGGATACTGGTTCTTTTCAAAATTGGCGTGGTCATGGTATCGACCTTGAACCGTCATACCAGAATTTGCCAGAGCTGATTGACATGTATCGCGACGTTGCTTCAAATCATGAAGTGCAGTCCGGTATCTCAGATATATGCGACCAAGCAATTGTAATGGATGACAACGAACCGGCCACCTTAAATCTGGACGGAACAGATTTTAGTATTGCTATCCAGCTAAAAATGTCCGAAGAATTCAAGTTGATTCTGAAAATGCTTGATTACCGCCATAAGGGGTATGATTACTTCCGTGATTGGTACATCGACGGTCGGAAAGTTATGCTCAAGGTAATTGATCCTAACAATCCGAAGAAAGGCATTCAGGAACTACGAGTTCTCGAACCAAAACAAGTTGTCAAGGTTCGAGAAAATAAAAAGAAAAATATTGATGGAAATGAAATTGTCACCGGAATTCATGATTTCTTTGTGTATCGTCCAGTTGACAAGACAGACCCAATCCATGTTGGATTCGGGATGCGTAAGGATTACATCCTACCAGTAGATATGGTCACCTATGCTCACTCTGGGCTATTTGATTCTACCGGTAAGACAATCATTTCATATATCCACCAAGCGATTAAACCGGCCAACATGTTAAAAATGTTGGAAGATGCTGCATTGATTTACATGATTGTCCGTGCCCCGGAACGTCGTGTGTTCTATATTGATACTGGTAACCTCCCTAAAGCGAAAGCCGAACAATATGTTCGTGGGATTATGACCGGATTCAAGAATAAAATGACCTATGATGCGGTCAGCGGTAAAGTTAAAAACGGTTACAACACTCAATCCATGTTGGAAGACATGTGGCTCCCTCGACGTGAGGGTAACAAAGGGACCGAAATTGACACCTTACCCGGTGGTCAAAACATGGATGCTACCGATCTGTTGAATTACTACAAACAGAATCTGTATGATTCCCTGCAAGTTCCTGCGTCTAGAGTCGATAGCCAGTCGATGATCGATTTTGGGGCCGGTGGTACTGAAATCACCCGCGAAGAATTGAAGTTTGATAAATTCATCAAACGTTTACTTCTAAAATTCTCTACTCTATTGCTGGACCCACTTCGTACTAACTTGGTGTTGAAGAAAATCATCACCGAAGAGGAATGGGAAGAGAACAAGAACGAAATTCTGATCAAGTTTGCAGCAGACTCCTATTTCGCCGAGCGCAAGCAGGCCGAAATGATGCAAATGCGATTGACTAACTATACTCAAGTTCGTGACATCATTGGTGTGTATGTATCGCATGAATGGGCTGCACAAAACATTTTGAAAATGACTCTTGAAGAAATTGAAGTACAGCGCAAGAAAATTCTTGAAGAACAAAATGATCCGATTTACAAACTTGCGGATCAACGTAACTTGGCAATGAATGGTGGTATTTCAGATACCGATCCATTTGCCCCGGCCCCCGATGGAACACCCGGTGGTCAACCCCCAATTCAATAAAGTAACCCGAGGTTTAAAGTATGAGCGAGATTTTGACCGCTGCCCTTGAACAGAATCCTATCGAGTTTCAAGCGAAGTTCGATGAGGCGGTCCAAGCCGCAATTCTGGCATCCAGCGCAACTATTACCGCCGATATTCTGAAACCTTTCCAAGAAGCAAAGGGTGAAAACCCTTTTGCCGATAAGAAAGATGACGATAAAGGCGATGACAAAGACAAGTCCGATAAGAAAGATGATGAAGATAAGGACAAAGACAAGTCTGATAAAAAAGATGACAAAGACAAGGACGACAAGGAAGACAAAGACCCAAAAAAGTCTGATCTGACCGAGCGTACACTATCTTTCGAAGTTGGGAACCCTGCATCTGCATCTAAGCAACTTAGAAGCAAAGGTATTGCAGCGGCATCCGAACCGGGTGATGGCAAGGTCGTCAAAGTTAAAGTTGCAACCCCAGAAGATGGCCGTAAAATTTCAGCTTGGTTGCAGGATCAAGGATGGTCTGAAAAAGAAGTACATCAAAAGTATCCAGAATTATCACGTCTAGCTAAGGGTAACTAATGTTCGAATTAAGTCTACAAGATATTCTTGGGACTTTGTACGAAGCAACTGATACTGGGTACAGATACAAATACGAGTTGGGTCCAAAAGAGCTGGCAATGGTTCTAACCCAACTCGATTTGACTTCTAAGCAAGTTGGGGATTCGTTGGATATTAGCGATAATGATGACGATGAAGACAATCAAGTATTGGGTAAGTATTCCGATGGGGTGTTGACCACCGATATTAAGGTACAGGATTATCTGGATCTGAAAATCGTGAAGAAACTCGTTAAGGAATCGCACATCAAGAAAGACGGTTCGCTTGATATGCGCAAATTGCTTGGCAAAGCAACTAAGAAATATCAGCAAGCACTTGTCGCACAAGGAACGTATGCAACTCCGGTAGCCGGGGACATCGCAGGTTCACCGACAAATCCTGATAGTTCCGAAATTTAACGATATAAATACTATCAGATAGAGGTTAAACATGACTGATCAACTGATCGTCGAGTCGCAGGAATACCTATTCACTGAGGTTGAAGACTTCAAAGTGGAAATGGTTACCGAAGTCTCAAAGAGCGGCGACAAGAACTTATACGTCGAAGGTATTGCAATGCAGGCCGAGACATTGAACGGTAACGGGCGAGTATATCCAACCCGCGTTATGTCGGAAGCTGTAGACCAGTACGTCGATAGGTATGTAAGCAAAAATCAAGCGTTGGGTGAATGTGACCATCCACCACGACCTAATGTCCTGTTGTCGGAGGCTAGCCATTTGATCCAAAAGATTTGGACCGAAGGGAATAACGTCTGCGCACGGGCCATCATCTTGAATGGTGCAAAGGGTCAACAAGTACGCGCATTGATCGAAGGTGGTTGGACTCCTACAGTTTCAACCCGTGGTTTGGGTAAAGCGGTTCAAATCAATGAATCCAAATCAAAATACGGTCGTGCTTACACAGAAATTACCAAATTCCAACTTACTGCTGGGTTTGACTTCGTTCATAACCAATCCGCACCGGGCGCTGTAATGGCTGGGGTATATGAGTCTAATGGACACATCTATATTCCACTGCGACAAAAAGAAACATGCGATTGGGATAAGGTATCTTACGGACTGCGCAATTTGGCAGGACTAAATACTCCGATGATTATCGAATCAACCACCGGTCATGATGGAATGAAATTGTCCACAAAGGGCGGCGTTCTTATTATTGAATGCGATACCAGTAAATGGTCCGTTCCGGTAAAAGAACTTAAAAAATATCTAGGCTAAGGCTGGAATGCCCAGTCCAATTGATATAAATACTTCAAACAATTCTTGGAGAGTCTTTAATGACTAACAAAACTATTGGCGCTGAGCTTCTAAATACTGATGAAGTAAAAGCGCTGTTCGAAAGTGTTGGTGCCCCGGCAGATAAGATTGACGACTTCGTTGAAGTTTTCAATGCCGCTGTAGCCGCACAAACCAAAGCTGGTGTTGACTCGCTGGTGGAGGCTAAAGTTGCAGAGCTGGAAGCCAAAGCTGTTGAACATACAAACTTCCTAAACGAAAAAGCCGAAGAATACAAACTTCTGGTTAAAGAAGAAATGTCGGCTAAAGTTGATGCCTACGTTAAACATTTCGCCGAAGAATTCGTTGCTGACAATAAGCCAGTTATCGAATCCAACGTTAAAGCAACTATGTTTAGTTCGCTGATGGGCGATCTTGTTGGTGTTATGGAAAACTACAATATCAAACTGTCTGATGAACAAAAAGACGTTCTGGGTATTGCAGAATCTGAGCTGGTCGCTATTAAAGCTACCCTAGCCGAATCGCAAGCAAAAGTTATCGAACTGGCTGCTACTATTAGTGAAAGTAAACGAGCTGACATCCTAGATGCCGCTGTTGCCGATCTAGTTGAATCGCAAGCTGAAAAAGTTCGTGAATTGGCAAGTGACATCGTGTTCAGCGATAAGTATGCCGAAAAAGTTAAACGCATTGTAGAAGCAATCGCAAGCAAACCAGCCGCACCTGCTGCTGATAAAACCGACGTTGTTACCGAAGTTAAAGATCCGGTAGTTGACGATAAGCCTGCTGTTTCTGCTCATATGCAACAATACCTAGGCGCAGCACGCCGTCTAGCGTAATAAATAGATGAAAAGTGAATTTATTTTGTAAATAGTTCACTTTTTAGCGAAAACTTGAAATTAATAGATATAAATACATATATCAAAAACCTTTTTAACAATTTCCATTCTGGAGAATAGAATGACTGCTCTTACTGAAAAGTGGCAAGCCCTTCTGGAAGACAAAGAACTGCCTGCAATTGCTACCGCTAAAAAATCGGAAATCATTGCTACAATTCTTGAGAACCAAGAAAAAGACTTGCGCGAATCTGGTCAACTGACCGAAGCCAACGTACAAGGCGATTATACTGGCGGTGCCGCTGGTGTTGCTGGTGGTTCTACTACTGGTGGTATCGTTGGTACAGCTCCTGTAGTTATGGGTCTGGTTCGTCGTGTTATGCCACAACTGATGGCCTTTGAAACTGTTGGTGTACAACCACTGGCTCAACCATCGGGTCAAGTGTTTTACCTTCGTTCCGTTTACGGTTCTAACCCACGTCAGACCGGCTTCACCGAAGCTTTCCGTCCGGGTCAAGCTCCGCAAGTGGGTTGGTCGGGTAGCCTAGGTGACGGTTCTTCAATCGGCGCTCTGCAAATCCCTAACGCTGTTGCAATCGCTGCTGGCAACGTTATTAACCCTAACGATTTCGTAAAATTCACCGGTGCTAATAACTCGACTGAATATGTACAATACGTTGGTGTTGCTGCTCACACCGTTGGTTCTGATGCCACCGCTGACTTCGCTGCACTTGTTACTTCGAATCAACTGGTTCCAGTTGGATCGGGTCTGTTGACTTCCATTGCTGAAACCATGGAAAACTTCAACGGTACTTCGGGTAACCCATACGCTGAAATGTCGTTCCGTATCGACAAACAAACTGTAACTGCAAAATCTCGTCAACTGAAAGCTCAATACTCTATTGAACTTGCACAAGACTTGCGTGCTGTTCACGGTCTGGATGCAGATTCTGAACTGTACGGTATTCTGGCACAAGAAATTCTGGTTGAAATCAACCGTGAAACAGTTAACACCGTTCTGACTCAAGCTCAAACTGGTGCCGCTGGTATGACCGCTGGTACAACTACCGCTGGTGTGTTTGACCTTGCTGATGCGAACGATGTTAAAAACGCTCGTTGGGCTGGTGAAGCTTACAAGGCGCTGTTGATTCAGATCGAAAAAGAAGCCAACGAAATCGGTCGTCAGACTGGACGTGGCAACGGTAACTTCATTATCGCTTCGCGTAACGTTGTTTCCGCTCTGGCAATGACCGATGCTCTAGTTAGCTGGGGTCAAGCTGGTCTGCAAGCTGGTCTGTCTACCGAAACCAACTCTAGCGTATTCGCTGGTGTTCTAGGTGGTCGTTTCAAAGTGTTCATCGATCAGTACGCCCAATTTGACTACTTCGTAGTTGGATTCAAAGGCCAAACTGAAATGGATGCCGGTGTTTACTACAGTCCGTATGTTCCGCTGACCACTCTGCGTGGACAAAACCCAGCTAACTTGCAACCTGTAATGGCTCTGAAAACTCGTTACGCGATGAGTGTTAACCCGTTTGCTCTGCCGCAAGAACAACAAATCATCGACGGTTCGCCACTGCGCACTATCGGTAAGAACCCATACTACCGCCGTGTAATGGTAAAAGGTCTGTAATAGATCGTTTGCCGGGTTCAAAACAAATCAAGGGAATCCGAAAGGGTTCCCTTTTTTTATTGCTAAAAATTTGATATAAATAAGGTTGGGTAATAATACCCAATATACCCAATGGGAGGGGTTATGACCGCACCAAAGTTAACACCGGGGAGATTTGATAAAATGGGTCCAATTGTTGTACCCCATGATATTTTCAAATATGTTACAACTCATACCGGGTGGTCTACCACAATTAGTTCGTATGTTCCTGCTTCACGTCAACCACTATTAACCGCCATCAAATATTGGATGGATCTAAATGGTGCTTGTATTGTTAGATCGCATTCAAGTAATAAATTTGCTGCGATTAAGGACATTACACAATGTGCGACTATCGTATACGGAAAACCAAAGATTTCCGGTAACACGCTACACTAATAGAAAGGGGCCGAAAGGCTCCTTTTTTATTTTCTTGACATCAGAACCGAATTGAAATAGAATGGCACCACTCAGAACAGAAAGGTGCGTTATGAACGTTTGGGAAACTCTGCAATCGATCAAAGATAATGGTCCGGTTGAACATTACTACGGGATTTGTTCGAATTTTGTAAGAATGTCTGATGTTTGGTCGGATTTATTGGATGTTTGGGAGGACAATCACCAAGCTTGTTTCAAAGCTTGGGATGAATTCAGTGGGAGCATCTACTATCCGATCCCCGGTTATGATGATCAAACACCATATGAAGCGTTCGACCTTACCGATGGGGCTATCATGTGGGATCGGAATCATGAATACGGTGCGGCTCGATGGAGACTGTTGGATCATTGCATCGAATGGTTCAAGAACTTCGAAACCAATCCACAACCAATGGTGTAACATGAACAACCACCTGTACCCAATCAAATTGCACACCCTTCTCAAAAATTTGGTTGATACCGAAGTGTTTAGGAGCCGGATTCCACCAAAAGAAATCCGCCTGAACTCCCCGGATGATGATAAAACTCGGGTGATGTTATTTGCCAATGAAGTTCATCATGCGGTATGTCAGTTACCGGATTTGAAAGTAATTGAGCCAATTTCCACCCGCAAGCGACTTGCGATCCCAAATAAACGCTGGTTGGGTCACTGCTGGGTCGGTGCCATGTTCGAGGTGTATACCTGCGAAGGGGAGTTGATTTATTCTCAACCGGTTGAGGAAGTCAAGGGGTATCTTTCGGCGGCTATTGAAGTAGAATTGTTGTCAATGCTCTTGGAGTCCCACGGTCATAAGATTGATATGGTGTAACATGACAAACGAAATGCTTGTATGCTGTAATTAAGATCATTAATTTTTGAGGTGCTTTATGATGCAATGGTTTGTGGTGTACATGTTGATGAACGTCGGCCCCGGTATTACAACTCCTTTTCAGATGATGCCAGCGGCATCCCATGAGAGGTGTATCGAAACTGGCGAGGCATGGGTACAACAGATGTCTAACCAGATCGGTCATGCTCGATACGTTTGTATCCAATTGCCTGATGCCAGATTTGAACGATGACCGTTTGGAAATCATTGAGACAATAAAAAAGGAGCCGAAAGGCTCCTTTTTCTTTTATGCACTCACAACAACCCAATCTTCGGCTAGGATATCTGTCTGAGAAGCGAGCCACGGCACGCATTTCCCATCAGCGGTACGCATATCAATATGCGGACAATAATCGATTGTGGTGCCTTCTGGGAAGATCCCAAGCAATGGCGCACGACTTACCGTGAATTGTGATCCAGATACAAGGTACAGGAACATTCCTTTACCATTCCAACCACTACGGGCGACCAACAACCCACCTTTCAATGCCGATAATGCTTCACCAAAATTCATCACAAAACTTCTCCAAATTTAGAACTTGACATACATCTAACCTGTACATAACCGTTTACATCCTGCCAATGTGCTACAGATTTCAATCCGTGTTTCGACACATGCAATTCAATCTTTTCCTTCCAACCAGCATCAGTTGTCACCAAATCGAAAATTCCTTTTGGGACCGGCATTGGACCTTTCGGTTCACCCTTGACACTGGATGGTCTAAGGGTTGGTTTGAAATTCATCTGTGCGATAATCGCCGCGACAATCTCACTGTCGATTTCATCCTGAATCGCTTCTGCCAATTCTGGGCTGGTTAACAGCTCCTGTAGATCATCACTGAGCACCGAATCTGGCTCCTGTGATTCGATTACAGACGTTTCGCGGGGTTGGTCGGTAACGTCGCCTAGGTCTTCACCAGTTTCATCAACAGAGAGCATCACAGGGGCTTCTGGAGACTTAGGTTTACGGCCACGTTTGCCTTTGATTTCTTCACTCATTCCTAACTCACTAAATAAAGGATATTAACAACCATATTTAGTGCCTAGAAATGACGAACAACAGACTGGTTTACGGGATGGGTGTTTACGACATCGGAAAATACAAATCCAGAATAGATGGTGTGACTACCAAGGAATACAACCTTTGGTGTTCCATGATAGGTAGGTGTGTGCCGAATGGCAATTGGCAACTCAAATACCCATCGTATCTCGGGTGTCAATTACACCCAGATTTTATACAATTCCAAAAATTCTCCGAGTGGTGCCATAAACAAATTGGGTTTGATCAACCAAATTTCCATCTGGATAAGGACATTTTAGCATCTGGTCCTAAAGTATATGGCCCGGACACCTGTTGCTTCATCCCAGACAAGTTGAATCTGTTGTTAAATCACCAGTCTGATGTAAGAAGTCCATATCCCATTGGTGTGGTGTATGAAGCATCCCGTCGAAAATATAAAGCTCAGGTTAGTATTAACTGTAAGATGGTTAATTTGGGTCGATTTAACACACCAGAAGAAGCCCATTATAAATACTGTATAGCCAAACTAAACGAGATTCGCAGACAAGCGATTCAATACAAAGATGTGATAGACCCACGGGTCTACACGGCATTACTAAACTATGAGATTTGATCGTGAGTGATATTATAATCCGAGAATACAACCAGTCATTCATTCATGTCTCTGGTGATCCATCAGTTAGATACGATCTAGCGGATAAATTTAAGTTTTTTGTTGAAGGCTCGCAATTCAGCGCCAAGGTAAAATATGGTATCTGGAACGGATTTATCAACCTGTACAACATAAACACCCAATTGCTCCCAAAAGGGCTGTTCATCGAATTGCTGAAATACTGCAAACAAGAATCCTATTCGGTCAAATGCGACCCATCTCTGATTCCTCAGAAAGTCGATAAGGCTACATTTGACGAATGGTTGGAAACCAAGAAAATTTATTCAAAAGGAAACCTGATCAAACCACACTGGTATCAGTATGATTCGGTTCTGCATGCATTGAACAATCAACGCAACCTTTTGAAATTACCAACCTCGGCTGGTAAGTCCTTGATCATTGCTCTATTAACCCGATGGGAATATGAGAGTGAAGGTCGGGTATTAATTCTGGTCCCAACTGATGTTCTAAGACAGCAGATGAATGAGGATTTGATTGAATACGGACTATTCAATCAAGATGAAATCCAAGTTCTAGACCCGAAGACCAAGAAGGGTCCGCAACGGAAAGTCGTTATTACCACATGGCAGACCGCTGCAAAACAGCCTGCTGAATGGATGCAACAGTTCACAATGCTGTTGAACGATGAAGTTCACCTTGCAACCGGCCAATCCCTGCAAACCATCAATGAAAAATTGACCAATGCAGAATACAAATTAGGGTTGACTGGTACTCTGAAAGACACAAAATGTCATATCATGCAATTGACTGGATTGTTTGGGGAAGTATTCGCCCCGATCACCACTCGGCAAATGATTGATGAGGGTTCGGCGTCAGCTATATCGGTAAACGGATTTGTCCTGAAGTATTCGGATGCAGATCGTCAGGCGGTTAAGAAGTCCACATACCAAGAAGAAATTGATTTCATCATCAAACATGAAGGTCGAAACAATTTCATCACCAACTTGGCGACACACTTCAAAGACGAAAATACCATTGTTCTATTCAATCGGGTAGAACATGGTAAAGAGTTGTATAAGAAGATTACCAAGAAGTTGGAAGGGTCTGGTAGGAAAGTCTATTTGATCTTTGGCGGTACTGCAAAGGATCATCGTACCGAAGCCAAGAAGAACCTAGAGAATGAAACAGGTTCGGTGGTGATTGCATCATATGGGGTTTTCAGTACCGGTGTCAGCATCAACAACCTGCACAATGCAATCTTCGCACACCCGACCAAGAGCAAGATCATTTCACTACAGAGCCTAGGTAGGCTTCTGCGGAAACATATTTCTAAAGCCAAAGCAAGAATGTTTGACTTGGTAGACGATCTGTGTTGGAAATCCCATAAAAACTACGCCTACGGTCATGGTGAAGAACGATTGAAGTTCTACGATGCCGAGGAACATGAACTACATATCAAAGAGGTTAAAGTTTGATGGAAACGTTTCTGGAATATGTCGAGGGGCAATGCCCACCCGGCATGGACCAATGGGTTGCTTCAAATAAACAAGCATTCGTAGATCAATATGGTATGGATGAATACCAAATCTTTCTAATGAGTGCTGCGTGGTCTTTGTACAAGAAGATTTACCGCAACTCAGAAGTCTTTTCGCAATAAAACAAAAAGGGAGCCAATGGCTCCCTTTTTTATTACTTGGATGCTTTGTAGGCATCAAGTCTTTGTTGTAATTGTGTCAACGGTGTAGGTGGTGTTCGCCAATCGTTACACCAAGCCATTGACGGGTCGATAGCAGGCTCGGGGTTCGCGGCAACCCACTGTTCCCACTGTTCTTTGGTTACACCTTTTGATACAACCGTCCACCAACTGCTCTCACACCAGTGATATCGCCAACCATCTGGCATATCCATCATGACCTGATGGACTTCATCATTCGATAATGTCATTCCGAAATTCCGCCTCAATCATTTGTTTGATAGTGCCTTCATTGACTCTCAGAACCCATTCATCAAAATCTGGCATTGATGCAACCAGTTTCCGCATGAACATACCCAAATCCTTACCTTCCAGCCCGGTTAATTCGCGAACGATATCACCGTTGAATTTGGACTTTATCAGCTTTCTTCGTTCCAGTCTAGCCATCGCAGCATCGAATTCTGTTTTGGCTGCTGGGAAGTATGTCCAGATTGTTTCGTGCCAGATTGACTTATCTTTCGGGAATTCAAAATGTTTGTCAACTTCCGGGTGTACCTTCAACCATTCCAGAAATGCGGTATAGGTCGGACGTTTTTTGTCACGAACCCGAGCTGTATGATTTCGGTTGTCTAGGTCGTAGATCGCAGAATTGAACCAATCTGTATCGACGGTAAACCTGAATATGTCTTCCATTGTATCAAATCCATATTGGTGCACTCGATAGCTGTACCCTAGGAACTCGATAGCTGTCTTGAAATCTTTGGTCAGGTGGATTGTATCAAATAGATTGTCACCATCCCGTAATGGCATCGACAGGCCGTCATGTCCGAATCTAAGACCTAATTTGTGAGCTATTCGCCCAATCAGGTTGCCAAGATCGTTCCAAGAGTAGTATTCGTTTGCAAAGTTGAAATCGTCTTTCTTGGTATAGATCAAATCAATCTGCAATAGACCTCCTGAAAATAGAGGAAGACCGAAACTTGTAACAGGCCCATTTGATTTGAATACAACTTTATCAGTATTCATACCGGACGCTATAAGCATTGCAATATTAGCATCACCAATTTTATGCAACTCGGTTGGAACTATGATATCAATGTCACCAAAACTTGGCTTATTACGATATGCTCTGATTACAGAGGACTTTTCTTCAATACCAGATGATTTGATCATATTATCTAGCACCTCTGACAGTTTTGAAGCAATCCAATGGTATTCTGATGCTTCTACTCGCTTAGCTCCATATTCCTTTAGTGCATTACCGCCCATGATTAAACCCCATTTTCAAATTTGAGCATAGCGATCATGTTTTGAATAGCAAATCCACGATCACCGAACAACTTGCAAGCTTTTTCATAGAAATCGACTTTGATTTGAATCATTGCGTTGGCTTTTTGCTTATCAATGACCTTAGAATCGCCTTCGACGTTCTTTGTAACTCCCCCGGCACTCATGTTATAACTATAAATATCGCCGTCTTGAGAACCTGCATAGTAGTTATATCGATTTCGAACTATCGCCAATAATTCCAGTTCAGCCATCTTGGCCTTGGCTTTCCACGCCGTTAGTCGGTGGTAATAGGTGGCATGTTTGGTAATGTTTGTAGCTGCTTCGGACATCAAATGGCTGGGATCGATAATCAGATCCTTATCCAATTGTGCTTGCAATTCCGACATTTTATCAGTTTGTTCGTTACTCACTCATCCCTCCACCCTTTCTTATGTTTCTGTTTACCGCTTCGCTCGGCTTTCTTTCGGTCAACCATCGTTACCGGACGGTTGAAATCCTCCATGAAAGTTGCTACTGGATTTCTCATGCGTTTCATATGAAGCCTCATTAAGTATCCCGGCTTTCACCGGGATTTGATTTTATGGTGTATGTTATCGCGTAGTTGGCATGTACAATTGAATCAAATTGCTCAATTCCGACCAGTTGTTTGCAACCAGTGAGTTGGTCACATCAACCCGATGATCAACTTTCAGACGAATCGCCAAGTGTCCGGCGTTTTGAGCTTCCAAAATATGGCTCGGGGAATCATCAATGAAAATCGTATGATCGAACAGCGAGAGAACCTGAAACTTTGATTTGTTCAATCCAACGCAATGAACATCGCTGAACGCGCCCGGATACCAGAACTCCAAGTTCTTCTGTCTTAGTTGCTTGGTTACTGGGCTGTCCAGAACAGCGGTGACGCCGATGAAATTGTATTTATGCTTCAGGGTATTGACTGCCAGCAGAGCATCCTTATATGGACTTAGAAAGCCCATATATTTGGATTCTTGATACTCAGTTGCCAATGCCATTGCGGTTTCTGTATCAACCCCAAACAGTTCTTCGAAGGTTCGATATTCACCACTTGCATACATTCTGATGGCCTGTTCGGTTGGATACCCTTTCTTTTCCATGAAATATGGAAACCTAGACATCCAATCCAAAACAACACCATCAATATCACACAAAATAATCGGTTTCAATGTTTATTCCTGTGAATAGATTCCCGCCACGATTGAATAACCGCCAGACATTGAACCAATTCTGTATCAAGTTTTTCCAAGTCGCCTTTGATAGCCTCATCAATTGCTTCTAATACTTCTTCCGCCAGAATATCTGTCCATGAGACAATCCCAGACGTGGCTTTTCGATCACAGAACCGTTTTGCATCTTCGGCGATTGATACACCCAGTTCAAACACAGTAGCTTGGGTATAGCTCGGATGGTCTTGAACTCCCCATTTGGCAACTTGTCGAGCCATTTCTACTTTTGCATCATCAAGGCTAGGGGCTGCCGTGGTAACCACTGTTGGCTCTACCGTAGTTTCGGTAGAACCGGTAATGTGGTGCAACTCATCCAATACAAATTCTTTTAAGCTCATACTTCAGTCCTGAATTCAATCAATTTTTGGGATTCATCATCACGATACATAAGCTGATTACCATCAGCGAATTCAATGATATGAATTGCGGTGATTGGTTGTTGGTCTGGTGTGTGGGCTAATACCCTAAACCACATTTTCGACGCGATGACGTTATTGTGGGTCAATTTCTGAATCGCCCCATTTAAACTCTTAAACACCAGTTTCACGGTGTACGGTTTTTGTTCTGGTGGTTTCCCGAACAATGTTGACCAAATACTCATAATGATACCTTTGATTTGCTTTCTTGGAGTTCTTCCAAGGTGTTCGCGACTGTTTTATCATCACGGATTTTCACGAATTGTGGTAGAAACAGACTGGAAACTTCGGCACCACGACGCTTTACGATACCGTTGTATTCAACTTCTACGATCATTCCATCCAATACAATCTGTTCACGATTGATCCAGAACCATTCGCGTTCTTTGTCTGACATACCAGACGCATCAACTTCTACAAGTCTACACGCGGTGGTACAGGTCAATGTACCGGCAATTTCAGAGTACTTCTTGCCGTCTTTACCCGGTTTCACACCGATAACCAGAAGGTCGGCGGACATTACTTGTTTGAACTTAACCTGATCTTTGGATCTGGTGTTAGTCCACAACCCTTTCATGTTCTTGAGGATGATACCTTCAAGATCCAGTGCGATATATTTGGAATAGATCGCTGTAGCTTCATCCAAGTTTCTAACGATATGAGTTTCGATAACAGATGTGAACACGGTATGATTCAGTTCATTCAACTGAGCCAATCGAGTCTGATAATCATTCTTGGATTTACCAGCTTGCCATTGGTCATATGGAATCAAATCCCATAGAACAAAATGCAACCCTGCTTCTTCAGCAGCGGAAATCGTACCTTTAACAGCTTTGTTATAGATTCCGTTACCGGTCGAACGATCTGCAATACCTTCGGTTGTGGTATGAGGTTCCCCAAGAGCCAT
>Ga0209168_10000490_pt1 | contig 37765 bp, 30 predicted proteins | sample Coa_R1_FD_187156 | JGI IMG/M metagenome (GOLD analysis project Ga0209168, IMG submission 187156) | Surface soil microbial communities from Centralia Pennsylvania, which are recovering from an underground coalmine fire - Coalmine... | ecosystem: Environmental > Terrestrial > Soil > Unclassified ...
GACGAAAACTCCATCACGCAAATCGACCTGAAAAAAAAGATGCACCGGCCATCCTGCTGACCAAGAACGGCTCCGACTGGAAGATTACCGAACCGAAGCCCTTCCCTGCGGATCAATCCAGCGTTTCGAGCATCGTTTCGAGGCTGGCTTCATTGGATTCGGATCGCCTGGTCGACAGCAAGGCTACCGATCTGCAGCGTTACGGTCTCGAACATCCATCTCTCGAACTCGATGTCACAGAAAAAGACAACAAGTCACAACACTTGCTCCTCGGCGACGACACCCCTACAGGCAATGCCGTCTACGCGGCTCTGCCAGGAGATCCCCGCGTCTTCACGATCGCTACTTACAACAAGACCACCCTCGACAAGAGCTTGAATGATCTTCGCGACAAGCGGCTACTAATCGTCAGCCCCGACAAGGTCAGCCGCTTTGAAATCAATGGAAAGCATGGACAAATCGAGTTCGGTCGCGATGAATCTGGCCACAACACAGACGCGTGGCATATCTTGCAACCGAAACCCATGCGCGCCGACTCCTACACCGTCAGCGGACTTCTCACCAAGCTGACCGAAGCTCGCATGGACCTTGGCAGTTCCGATAAGGCCGCAAGCGAATCGGATTCTGCGTTCGCTCACGCGACTCCGGTAGCCACCCTGAAAGTTACAGGCGACTCTGGAACCCAGCAGCTTCAGATTCGCAAGAGCAAAGATGTTTACTATGCCAAGTCGAGCGCGGCAGAGGGCGCATACAAAGTCAGTTCTGACTTGGGCGACGCGGTCGATAAAAACGTCGACGACTTCCGCGACAAGAAGCTGTTTGATTTCGGATATGCCGAACCCAGCAAAATCGAGATTCACGCCCGTTCGAAAACATATTCACTAATGCGCGGTGGCCAGGATTGGTGGGACAACGGCAAGAAGATGGATGCGGAAAGCATTCAATCCCTTATTTCGAATCTGCGGGAGCTGTCCGCGGACAAGTTCGTGAACTCGGGTTTCACGACTCCAGAAATTGAGGCGATCGTCACCTCTGCCGACGGAAAGCGAGCGGAGAAAGTCCTGATCTCGCAAATCGGTTCGAACTACATCGCCAGGCGTGACAACGACCCGACTCTGTATCAGCTTCCCGCCAATTCTGTGGACAACCTAGAGAAGTCCCTGGACAAGCTCACGGTCGCGCCCACTCCGAGCAAGTCGGGAAAGTGATGGACACCTCGGCGGCATTTAAGATCGATGCTGCATGCCCGAGTCGCAGAAGTCGCCGCTGAGCGCGATCCATCCTCTCTCTCGTGAATTCTTCGCGCGCGATCCGCGCCACGTCGCGCGACAGTTGCTGGGAAAAGTTCTGGTTCGCGCCAACAGCCGTTCTTCTGCGCCGCTCACCGCCCGTATCGTTGAAGTAGAAGCTTATCTCGGCGAGGAAGATCCCGCCGCTCACGCTGCCGCTGGACGCACTCTGCGCAACTCAGTTTTATTCGGTCCACCCGGTTACGCTTACATCTATTTCATCTACGGAAATCACTATTGCTTGAACGTCTCCTGCGAGCCGGAAGGCAAGGCTGGAGGTGTCCTGTTCCGGGCGCTCGAACCGCTCTCCGGAATCGAGCAGATGGCCAAAGCTCGCGGTATCGAAGTGCGCAGTACCGGAGTGAACAGCTCGCGAGTGAATAGCAAGAAAGACTGGCCCAAACTTACCAGCGGGCCAGGACGGCTCTGTGAAGCCTTCGGTATCACCCGCGCTCGCGATAATGGCTGCGATCTCACGAAACCCACAGGCAGCCTCTGGATCGGTGACGACGCCTATCGGGCGCGCGATATCTTAACCACTCCCAGGATCGGCATCACCAAAGCCGCCGACATGCCGCTTCGCTATTTGCTGGGCGGGAATCCTTATGTCTCGGGACGGAAAATTCGGACTAAATGACCCCAACCTGCCGCGCCGCAGCGGTCCTTCCGGTCCCATTCTTCCCGTACCCTTGACACGAGGTATAGACTGTTGGCCGGGGTTCGAGGGGCGAAAAGCCGCACCAGTCAAGGCTTTCCATGTGCCTTGCAGCAATGACGCGTTGTCGCGACATTGGCTCGATCATAGATCTTTTTCGGCATCCCCTCGTCATCTCCGGTCATCCTTATGGATGAGGAGCTCCGCGTGGTTCGGTTCGCTGGGTCTCATACTCGTCTCGCAGTTATTCTCCTCCTCGGGGCCCCGGTGCTTATGGCGTCGTCCGCCCCAGTCGGCGTCGTCCCGGCGGAGAAAGTCTCCTACATCCTCGTCGGTTTCGTCGGCGGATTTGTCCGCCACACCAATCCGCACCACGGCCCCGTCGTGCTCGCCGCGCGGATTCGTCAGTTCGCCCCCAAGGGATCGCATATTGATGTGTATGAAAACCGTCACAGAAAAGCAGCGTATCGAAACATTATCCACCTGCTCGACTCCGACGGAGACGGTGCACTGAGCGCGGCAGAAAAGGCTCGGGCGAGGATAATCCTGTTTGGCCAGAGCTGGGGAGCCTCAGCTGCCGTGCTTCTGGCACGGGATCTGGACCGCATTGGTGTCCCCGTGATGCTGACCGTGCAAGTCGATAGCGTCGCCAAGCCTTGGCAGCATGACGCTCTCATCCCCGAAAACGTAGCCGCTGCGGCGAACTTTTATCAGCCTCACGGGCTTTTGCATGGGCGCCCACAGATTCGGGCTGTCGACAGCTCGAGAACGCAGATTCTGGGGAATTACCGCTTCGACTACAAACAGGCTCCGGTCAAGTGCGAAGGCATGGCCTGGATCGACCGAGCTTTCACCCCCGATCATATGCAAAGCGAGTGCGATCCACATCTTTGGGCGCAGGTCGAAAATTTGATGAAGCAGCGGATGGTGCCTGAGCCCGAAAAACTGGCCATGTTTCCCAACCCTTAGCAGTTTTTGCGCCGCGGGAATCGCGGCAATTTCGAGATCTCGCGCAACTTTCAGTCCAAATTGAGGTTCTATATAGTTGGAAGACCTGGGCGGACCTACGCCCGGTTATTTCCGATCCAGAGCTGGTGGAGGGCACCGACCATGAAAAAATCCACCGTTTCAAACGCATTCCTGTCTGGAATCGCATCTTTTGCCATCATCTGCATGCCAACTCCCTCGCTTGCCCAACATGGCGGCGGTCACGGGGGTGGCGGAGGTGGAGGGGGCCACATGGGTGGTGGGGGCGGAGGTTTCCATGGGGGCGGTGGAGGCTTTGGTGGTGGATATCACGGGGGCGCCGGAGGTTACGGTGGCGGGTATCACGGAGGCGGCGCCTATGGTGGAGGCCGCGGTTATAGCGGCGGCGGATACTCAGGACGCGGTTACGGCGCATCTGGTTCCCGTGGCGCATCTTCAGCTCGACCTTGGTCGTGGGAAGGCCATAGTGCCGGACGCAATACTTCTCCGGGATGGCATGGGTTTGCCGGAAATAGCGCGGGAGGCAGGTCTGGAGCGACGAATGCCGCTGGTCGGCCAGGCAGTTCCGAACCTGGCAGATCCGCCGGAAACTTCACATCTCATGCAGCGGCCGCCGATGGCAATTGGCACTCTTTTGGTGGTGCCCGAGGCTCAACCCTAGCCTCCAACGCCCACACTACTACCTTCTCGCATACCAACTTCGTTGCCGGTGGGACAGCTTGGCGCGGTGGCGGCTGGCGTGGCGGTTGGGGCCGTCCCGGTTGGGGATGGGGTTGGGGACATCCCGGCTGGAATTGGGGCTGGGGATGGGGCGGAGGTTGGGGTTGGGGTCTCGGTTTTGGCTGGGGTTGGGGAGGCTGGGGCTGGGGAGGTTGGGGTTGGGGCCCGGGTTGGAGTCCGTTCTGGGCTTGGCCGCCCTACTACTACAATCCCTGGATCTATTCTTGGGATTCACCGCCTGATGTCGTATACCCGTATCCTGGGTAACCCCTTATAGGGCAGAGCTGGAACATTTTTTTGTCCCACGCCTCGCGGCTTTTGCGAGACGTGGGCATTCTCGGGTCAAATCAGAACATTGTCGATTAGCCTTGTCGTTCCCACGTACGCGGCCACCGCAACCAGCACTCCTGCCGAAATGTCGGCCATCGGATCCAGCGTCGCAGGGTCTACGATTTCAAGATAATCGAGCCGAACCCCAGGTTCGTGCGCGAATGTTTCTCGTCCGGCGGCGATTAACCTGGATGCATCCTGCTCCCCCGCCTCGGCCATATGCTGTACCCGCATCAGAGATCGATGCAGCACCAGCGCCTGTCTTCTCTGTTCGGGATCGAGATATGCGTTTCGCGAACTCATCGCAAGTCCATCTGCTTCGCGCAGAATCGGACACACTACAATCTCAACCGGCAAATTCAGGTCGCGCACCATGCGCCGGATGATCGCCACCTGCGCCGCATCTTTCTGTCCGAAGAACGCGCGATCGGGCTCGACAATGTGAAAGAGCTTCGAAACCACGGTCGTCACTCCTCGGAAATGTCCCGGACGCGAGCGCCCGTCCAGTTTCTCGCTCATTCCTTCCACCGTCACCCAGGTCACCGCCCCAGCGGGATACATTTCTTCCACGGACGGTGCAAACACACATTCCACACCTTCGCGTTCGAGCATCTGGCAATCGCGCTCAAACGATCGCGGATACTTTGCCAGATCTTCATTCGGGCCAAACTGTGTCGGATTGACGAAGATCGAGGCAACAACGACGTCTGTGGCTGCCCGTGCAACTCGAACCAGCGATAGGTGCCCCTCGTGCAGCGCTCCCATTGTCGGCACAAATCCGGTCCGCTTGCCCGCGCGGCGTGCCGCGCGAGAGGCATCCCGCATTTCATCGATAGTTTTGAAGATTCTCAAGAAAGGTCGCTAAAGTACAACATGTGGGGACAGCCGCCCTCGGCTATCCGTCGAGCGAAGCTCGACAGCTCTTGCCCGTGCGGCCTCAGGCCGCCGGCACCCACTTCACCGCGATATGCGCGCCTTGGAGCAACCCACCCAATATGCCTTTATTGCGCCGGATTGCCACTCCATCTTGTTCCGAACTGCGAACGCTATTTTCCGTGGCCGCGACCACGCGTCCATATGGCCAGTTCGAAGAAGGCAGTTTGGCCAATGCCGGCAAAAGCTCGTCCGGCTTCAAGATGATCTCGGCGCTGTCGGCCGTATCGTAAAGCGCTACTCCATCGCTGCGCACGATCAGATACGGATTCCGCCAGGTTTTCATGTCGCGGATGTGGTCGTATTGAGAAGTATCAGCGGCGGGAATCGCCTGTAGAAGGGTTTGCGGGTCGGGCGGCTGTGGCGCGGGCTGCTTCGAGCAACCGGCCAGAGCCGCCAACAGAATCAGAGTCCAGTGCGCGCGCTTCAAACTCAAGGACCGATTTACCTCACCACCACGGGCGCATCGTGCTTCGCTGCCCAGATCAGTGCCACCACCCAACCTATGATGCTCCATCCGAGAAACAGGTTCAGCAGAAAAATCGCCAGTATGTCGCGTTTGCTGCGCGCCAACGCAATTATCGACGGCAGAAAATATAGCACCAGGGGAAAGCCAAACAAGAGCGGGAAGAAGAGAAATGTCGAGAGAATCATGGCTACCTCCCTTTTATAGCCTAGCACCGGGCAACGGCAGAGAATGGATTACCTACCCGGGAACCTAACAAAACCCTACAACAGAGTATACGCAGCGGTTGCATATTCAGTTCCGCTGTCCCTTTGCACTTATCCGCGTTAATCCGTGCAGATCCGTGGCGAGGTTTACCGCCCCATCGCCCGCTTCCGTGCCAGCACCGTATCCATAGCTGCTCGCGTCTCTTTCGGCAGATGATACGACTCCTCATCCGACGGATACTGGCGCGACCGCACATCCGCCCGGAACGCCTGCACTGCTTGCGTGATCAGCGCTGCCGCATCTCCGTAGCGCCGCACGAACTTTGCCGGCGGCCCAAACGTCAGGCCCAGAATGTCATGGAACACCAGCACCTGCCCGTCGCATTCCGGCCCCGCGCCGATCCCGATCGTTGGCGTGCTTACCTCATTCGTGATCATCGCTGCGACCTCCCGCGGAATGCCTTCCAGGTACAGGCAGGAAACGCCCGCTCGGTCCAGCGCGACCGCATCTCGCATGAGTTGCTCGATGCCTCCCAGATTCTTTCCCTGTACTTTGTACCCGCCCATGACATTGACAGACTGCGGCGTCAGGCCAATGTGCCCGGCCACGGGGATCTCGGCATCGATGATGCGGCGGATCAGGTCGGCGCGGCGTTCGCCACCTTCCAGTTTCACGACCTCTGCGCCGCCTTCCTTCACAAAACGCGCAGCATTCACGACGGCATCTTTCGGGTCTACCTGATACGACCCGTATGGCATGTCGGCGATCAGTAGCGCATTCTTCACCCCGCGGCGCACGGCCTTCACGTGGTGCAGCATCTCGTCCATGGTGACCGAGAGCGTGTTCTCGTAGCCGAGCATGGTTTGCGCCAGAGAATCTCCGACCAGCACCATTTCGATGCCGGCCTCGTCCACTAGACGCGCGGCGGCATAGTCATACGCGGTGAGGCAAGTGATGGGGTTGCGCTGAAGTTTCTGCTCGCGGAGAGAAACTGTGGTGACCTTGCGGCCAGAGCCGTCAAACAGACGGCCCCCGATAGGGGTCAAACTCATGATGTCCTCCAGTGCCCCTCCGCCTCGGGCGGATAGAGCCTGTCAACGCATCTTGGCGTCTACATCAGTTTGGATGACGCTGGGGGTATTTTAGCTGGAAACGTTACGTCGGACTACCAGAAAGGTACACGTTGTTGGCATCAAGTCGAGCCCTTTCTTTTGTTGCAGTTAGGGCTTAAGCATTTCAGGCATCCGAGTCTTGTAAGACAACAATAACGATGTCTTACTTATATGGACATGGTAAGATTATCTCTACCATGGCTTACCAAACGATTATCAGCTCGAAAGGACAAGTGGTGGTTCCTGCGGAACTCCGCGAACAACTGGGCCTCAAGAAGGGTACTCGCGCCACTTGGACTCATGAGAAAGGTCGCCTGATCCTCATGCCCATCAGCGAACGTGTTCTCGACGAACTCCACGGCTGCCTCAGACCGCGTCCCGGTGAACCTTCGGTCTTTGAAGCCTCTCTCGACGAGCGCGAACGCGAGCGTCGCCGCGAAAGAGAGCGAAAATAGGTGACCGTGGCTCGTGGAGGCATGCGCCGGTATGTGCTCGACGCGAATGCCTTGATTGGCTTTTTCGAAGGCCGTCAAACTGCCTCGGGAAAGGTGCGCCAGTTCATGAGCGAGGCTCTTCGACTGGAGCTTCCCTTGCTCATGTCAGCGGTGAACTGGGGAGAAGTCTTCTACATGGAGTGGCGCTACCACGGCGAGGCCACTGCTCGGACAATCGAATCGGACCTGCACCGGTTGCCCATCGCGATCATTGGCGTCGATCTGGAACGCGCCACCCGTGCCGCTGCCCTCAAACAAAAGCACAACCTCGGATACGCTGACGCTTTCGCCGCCGAACTGGCCATCCAGCGAGGAGCGTGGCTGGTGACGGCCGACCCGGGGTTTTCGACGCTAGGAAAAGCGCTCTCCGTCTACCCGCTGCCGCGTCATGAGAAGTGAAGGATGGAATTCTATGCGCTGGCCGCTTCTTGCCCACCCAGCGGCAGAAAATACTGCGTCCCCTTGATCGGCTCGCTCACCTTGCGGAGAAGTTCTTGCAGGTCCTCATTGCGGTCCACGAAATCGATGTCCGAAGTATTTACGATCAGCAGGTCCGAAGATGTGTAATGAAAAAAGAAGTGCTCGTAAGCTTTCACCACTTCTTCCAGATACTCGTCACTCACACTGCGCTCGCCCGCCGCGTTTTTCTTCTTCAGCCGCTTCCTTAACACCTCGGGCGTCGCCTGCAGATATATCACTAGGTCCGGCGTGGGCAATTGCTCGCGAAAGTGGTTGTAGTATCGGTTGTAAGTGTCGAGTTCCTGATCGGTGAGATTGAGGCAGGCGAACAGCTTGTCTTTCTCGAAGATAAAATCTGCGACGACGGTTTTCTGCGACCGCGCACCCAGATCGAGCGCCTGCAATTGTTCAAAACGCCGCACGAGGAACGCGAATTGCGCCTGGAAAGCCGCGCCCCGCTCACCGTCATAAAACGCACCAAGAAAGGGATTCGCCTCGGGTTCCATCACGCGCTGTGCATTCAGCCGCTCGGCCAGAATGCGCGCCAGCGTGCTCTTGCCGACTCGGATAGGTCCTTCCACAGCAATGTAACGGGGAAGCTCGAAGAGATTAGCCATTGGCTCGAAGTTCTACTCGGAAGAGGCAGGATATCTCGGATGCGTCTCACTGGCAATTGCGCGATGAGTTAACAGGGATTGAGGGATTGAGACATTGAGTCATTTGGTCATTGAGCCATTCACGAAATGAAAGCAGTTCGCTCCGGGATCATTGAAACCCGCTCGTCTCAATGACTCAATGGCTAAATGATTCAATGACCCGATGGCTCGATGACTCAATCGATTAGAATCTCCACCATGCTCGCCCCCCTGCTTGTTGGAGCCGCCGCGGCCGCCTGCGCTGTCGCCGCTGGCTACCAGTCGATGGCTCCCACCGGACAGTGGTACGGACGCACATTTACCGGTCTCGCCCCCGGCACGAAGCAACTCGCCCTTACCTACGATGACGGCCCTAATGATCCGCACACACTGCGATTGCTCGAATTCTTGGCGAAGCACAACGTGCCTGCAACTTTTTTTCTTATCGGACGCCACGTGCGGCAGCGTCCCGACATCGTTCGCGAAATCGACGAAGCCGGCCATGTCATCGGCAATCACACCCTTACGCATCCCTTGCTGACTCTAAAAAGTGCCGCAGACATCCGCAAAGAACTTTCCGACTGCCGCTCCGTCTTGCAAGACACAATCGGGCAGCATTCCAATCTCTTTCGTCCTCCCTTCGGCGGCCGTCGCCCCGCTGTCCTGCGCATCGCACGCGAACTCGGCCTGGAGCCAATCATGTGGAATGTCACTGGCTACGACTGGAACGCTCCACCAGCGGTGAAAATCGAAAAGAAAGTTTCACGGCAAATTCGTGGCGGAGACGTGATCCTCCTCCACGACGGCGGACACAAACAAATGGGCGCCGATCGCAGTCAAACCGTCCTGGCCACCGATCATCTGATCAGTCGCTACAAATCCGAGGGATACGAATTCGTAACCATCCAGCAGATGATGGAACAGAAATGTCCTCCATCGAAAATTCGCACTTGATGGGTGCCCCATTTCTGCCACGTTTTGTGTGGCAGAAGTGGGGATTTTGAATTTGAGGAGTCCTATGATGCGTGTCTTGATATTTGTTCTTTCCGTAGCCAACCTCGCTTCCGCCCAGCCCAAAGCCCTCTTCTACATGATCGAAACGCCGAACTCAGTAAAGTCCTTCACCGAGCACGCCGACAAAATCGACATCATCGTTCCGGCCTGGTATTCAGTCGACGGCAATGGCCTCGTCTGGGGAGGTCCCAATCCCGAAGTGATGAAAGCGGCCGCCGACCATCACGTGCCCGTCATGCCGATCGTCGCTCTCATGACGCAAACCGATCTGCACAAGCTGTTCATCACCAACTCGGCAAAGGCAGCCTTCATCACTGCCCTGCTCAGCGAGTGCAAGAAAAACGGATACAGCGGTTTCCAGATCGATTTTGAAAATGTGAACTGGACCGACCGCGATCTACTCTCGGCCTTGGTCGCTGAAACTGCCTCGGCCCTCCACAAAGAGCACCTGCAGCTCACAATTGCTACGGTTCCCAACGCTCCCGGATATCCCGGTAAAAGCCCTTACTCCCACTGGCTCTATGCCAACTGGCGCGGATCCTTCGACCTGAAAGCTCTCGCGCAATCTGCCGATCTGATCTGCCTCATGACTTACGACCAGAACACTCGTTGGACGATGCCCGGCCCCGTCGCTGGCTATCCCTGGACCGTCGAGAACGTTGAATACGCGCTGCAATTCGTGCCGAAAGAAAAACTATCGATGGGAATTCCCGTCTACGGATATCACTGGTTCGCCGGCGATCCCGGTAAGGAAGAGAAGCCCAACCCCACCGCTGAATACATCGGCCAGCAGGAGGTTGACGGCTATATCGCGGCCTATCACCCGAAAGTCGAGTGGGACGCTCTCGATCGCGTCTCCTGGTTTTACTTTTATCGCGACGACATGCGCGACTGGGTCTTCTACACCGATAAGCGTGGATTTCAGGAACGTCTGAACCTGGTCCGCGACCGCGGCCTCGAAGGTTTTTGTTCCTGGGTGTTGGGAGCCGAAGATCCGGAGATATGGCCGCTACTCCCGTCGCACAAGTAACCGAGAAGAAGTAAAGATGGAAATGGCTGCCCATTTCTCGCGTGCCGTTTGCGCGAGAAGTGAGGGTTTTGAGTTGTCAGCGTGTCACAAACTCTGTGACTCCGTGGCTCCGTGGATTTACGCTTTCATCGCGGCGAATGCCTGCTTCGCCGCCGCAATGGTTCGCTGCACATCGTCTTCGCTGTGCGTCGCGCCCAGGAACGCCGCCTCATATTGTGATGGCGGCAGATACACTCCCGCATCCAGCATCGCGCGGAAGAATTTTCCAAACGATTCTGTCTTCGACTTCGACGCCGTATCCCAATCCGTCACCGGCCCCTTCTGGAAGAACCACGTGAACATCGATCCCACACGATTGGCGCAGAGCGAGACTCCTGCGCCCCTCGCGGCTTCCATCACGCCGTCCACCAGCTGGCCGCTCAGTTTGTCGATTCGCGGATAAATCTCTCCTTTGCGATCGCGCAACTGCTTCAACATTGCGCATCCCGCGGCCATCGCCAGCGGATTCCCCGAGAGCGTTCCGGCCTGATACATCGGCCCCAATGGCGCGACCAGATCCATGATTTCCTTCGGACCGCCATAGGCACCCACCGGCAATCCTCCGCCAATGATCTTTCCCATCGTCGTGAGATCAGGCTTGATGTTGTAGAGTTCCTGCGCTCCGCCGAATGCCACGCGGAACCCGGTCATCACTTCGTCGAAAATCAGCACCGACCGCTCGCGTTCCGTGACCAGCCGCAGCCCAACCAGATAATCGTCGGCTGCAGGCACGCACCCCATGTTCCCTACGACCGGCTCAACAATCACGCAAGCAATCTGATGTTTGAATTTATGAAATGCGTGCTCGACCGCCGAGAGATTGTTGAACGGCAGCGCGATCGTAAACATCGTGAACTCTTCGGGAACGCCCGCCGATCCTGGAATGCCCAAGGTCGCCACGCCCGAGCCGGCCTTCACCAGCAATGCGTCGGCGTGCCCGTGATAGCAACCTTCAAACTTCACAATGTATTTGCGTTTTGTATAGGCCCGTGCCAACCGGATCGCCGACATCGTCGCTTCCGTCCCCGAACTGACGAAGCGAACCTTCTGCATGCTCGGATACGCACCCAGCACCAGCTCCGCCAAATCCGCCTCCGATGGCGTCGACGCTCCAAAGCTCGTTCCATTGCATGCCGCCGAAACGATCGCGTCGAGGACGTTAGGTTCGGCGTGCCCAAGGATCAGCGGTCCCCACGAGCCGATGTAATCGATGTATTCGTTTTCGTCGGCATCCCAGATGTGCGATCCCTTGCCGCGCACAATAAATGGCGGATCTCCGCCGACCGAGCCAAACGCTCGCACCGGCGAATTCACGCCTCCAGGAATCATGCTTTCGGCCCGCTTCTGCAGGCTTCGGGATTGTTCGGTCTTGCGCAAGGTTGTGGAAGGCATCAATTCCTCTCGACACGGAAAGGATATCCAGTAACACCAAAGAACTGCATAAAGTCTGTCATCCTGACGAGGGTGCAGTTTGCCCGCCAAAGGACCCAGGTGAGCTGCGCGAAAGCGTCGCGGTTCTTGCGACGCAAATCAATCGCGCGTTTAGCTCGCTTCCTTACTGGCTCGCAGCAACCGAATACTATAGCAGCGCCCACCGGACCGAATTAATCAGATATTCATCATTCTGCAATCCCATTGCAACATCTCCGCAGTACCGTAAGGTCATCAAGTTGCCCTTCTAACCGGGAGGGTTTAGGGGGACAGTCTCGGGGGCTCCGGACTGTCCTTTTTGCTTTGCCGTCGCGTTTTGTGGAGTGTCGGCCAATTGGTTCATGTGGGGGACGGCCAATTGGTTGTGTTGGGATGGCCAACTGGGGTGGTGTGGAGATAGCCAACTGGGTGGTGTGGAGATGGCCAACTCGGTTGTGTGGGGACGGCCGCCCTCGGCCGTCCGCGGCGCGAAGCGCCGCAGGTTTTCAATTGTCGCCCTGAGGTGCCTTCTTTTGGCACCGAAGGATCCGCGCGATCCGCGCGATGCGCCGCTTTTTGTGCGGCGCAATAACGCGCGCTTGGATAGCTTCCTTATCCCCAACGACATGAATCCCCGAGCCCCCATCGTATAATTTCCTCAATGATCACCGTCTCCAAGGAGGACTATCTCAAGTCCATCCTCGAAGCTGAGACTGAGGGCGAAACGGTCATCTCCGCGCGCCTTGCCCACTTGTTGAAAGTCTCGCCGCCGGCCGTCACCATGGCGTTGCGCCGGCTCAGAAAAGACGGATTAGTACGCGTCGCGGCCAGCGGCGAAGTCTCTCTCTCTCCTACGGGACGCAGCATCGCCCGCAAGCTGACACTGCGCCATCATCTGATCGAACGCATGCTTTCCGAAATGTTCGGCATGGAATGGTGGAAGGTTCACGACGAAGCCGAGCGGCTGGAACATGCCGTCTCGCCGGATTTTGAAGCCAAACTTCTCGCGAAGTTGGGCGCCGACGCCGCCTGCCCGCACGGCAATCTGAGCGAGATCGAGAGTTCCGCCAGCCGTCGTCGCCGCGGACTGGTCCTGCTCGCCGACGCAGAACTGGATACGCACTACACCGTCAGTGGCATATACGAGCGCGACCGCGGCCTGCTCGAATTCCTCGAGCATCGCGGCATCCGTCCCGGCGCGAAGCTTAAGGTGCAGGAGCGCAACTACGATCAAACGTTGACGCTAACGACGCCCAAAGGAACGGTCTCTCTCGGTCCCGCTGCCTCTGAACGTGTCTGGCTCTCCCCCGCCGCGCGCGCCAAGCACTGATTGACTTCGAGTTGGAAAGCTTCATCGCACTCCCTCGACCAGGAATAGATCTGAGTGTTCCCGGTCGAAAGAATATGCGTAGGATTTTCCGTCGGCGGTCATCCGAACGGTTACGATCGCCGTCACTCCTGCTGAATCGCTGGGAGCGAGCGTCGTCACCAAATCTGTCTTCCCCGTAATAACGTCGAGCCGATAAACGGGCGCCGACGTCTTCTCATCGTGGTAGACATAAGCAAAGCGTCCGTCCGCGGACCACGTAATCCATGTATCTTCGGGCAACCAACCGGGAATGCCTCGCGGTTCGCCTCCCGAAATCGGATACAGTTCGCCCCTCCCGTTCGCGTCTCGGGCGAAAATGAACTTGCTATCGGGAGAAACAAGGTGTGACTCGAAATGGGATGCCTTTACCGTAATCAAAGGCGTTATGCTACGCGGCGTGCTGCCGGGTTGATCCACCATATACATCCGCCATCCGTGACCGTCGTCGCCCGCGAAATAAATGCCTCGGCCATCGGGCATGAATCCCTGAGACCCGAACTGTTCTATTCGAAAGTTCAGGGTCTGCGTTTCCCCCACCCCAGTAGGAATCAATGCAAGACGTCCCGCGCCTGCCGATGTGCCTTCGTCCGCTAACACCCGCGTTCCGTCGGGAGACAAAACAGGGTTCCACCATGCTCCGAGTTTCACTGCCGGCGTCCCGTCGGTTTTTCGCAGATAGGCGAGAGAAGAAGAGCCCGCCGCTGCTCCCCAATCGTCAAAGACGATTTCGGTACCGTCTGTCGAAATATCCCTCATGGCTGCGTAATCAAGCCAGGAGAGATCGCGCTCGCTCATATCGCCTGGTCCCTTGAAGTGCACGCCGCTACGCCATGATTCCTTCGACAGCAGAATGCGGCCATCTCGCGACACATCGTGCAGCCGGAGCATGCCGGGCAGGCGAAGAACCATTCGCTTCTTGCCGCTAAAGTCGAAGGCATAAATCGCGTCTGCCCAGCCCGCGCCTACAGTTGTTCCAACCCAGACCTCTGCTCCCGAGGGAGACCATGCCAACCCCTCAAAGCTGGTAAAAACCGCCGAGTGAAGCAGTTCTTTTCCGTCCCGGTCGACGGCCATCGCCCAGCCCGCATCGCCCTCGATGCCGGTAAATTCCGCGAACGCCACCGCGTTGCCACGCGGCGAGATTCGCAAGTATCCGAGCGCGTGGTCGCTCTGATAGATCACTTTCCCTCGGGGAAATTCCACTCGGTACTTTCCCGCCTCTTGGCGAATCACCGCCATCTCGGTGAAGTCGGCCGTCCAGGCAGCGGAAAGTGTGCCCTCTGCGACCTCCCGTGGTGAACCCCCGGCAACCGGAACCAACCCCAACGTGCCCTGGCAATTCCCGATGTATCGATCTTTGCAACCCAAAGAAATCGCAATCTCCGAAGGTGAAACTGCAAACAAGGTTGAGTTCACCAGATTCAGAGGTCGGGATTCTGGGCTGTCCGGCACGGTCGAATAGAGTTGCACGGGTTGGCCATTCCAGCTGGCGCTGTAATAGATCGAGCGGCCGTCGGGCGCAAACCGTGCCGCATAAACCAGTCCACGCTCGAACGTAAGTTGATGGTAGGAAGGCGGAGTCGCCGAGCCAGAGCGCCGTCCCAACATCCAGCTTCCGGCAGCAATGAGCGCAAGCACTAACGCTCCCGCAGCGAGTCCAACCCAGTTCCTCGGTTTGCGTTCGGCTGCGGTGATCGCCGCACCACTTCCACTCGAGGTATTTGCAGAAAGGCTCTCCAGATTGAATGCCAGATCGCGCGCTGATTGAAACCGCTGCAGCGGCTTCTTTTCCAGACACCGCCGGACAATCCGGTCCATCGCGGGAGAGATCGGCTTGCCCGTCTGGCTCAGTTCCGGCGGATCTTCCTTCAGAATCGCGGTCATCGTCTCGGCCGAAGTGTCACGGCGGAATGCCCGCTGACCCGAGAACATCTCGTAGAGAATCGCCCCTAACGCAAAGATGTCCGACCGGGCATCCGCAGCCTCCCCTTTCACCTGCTCTGGAGACATGTAGCCAACCGTCCCCAGCACAACTCCAGCTGAAGTCGGCTCGGCATCAATCGTTGCTCCTTCATCCCCTGTCCGGACCAGCTTCGCCAAGCCGAAGTCGAGAACTTTGACTCGCCCGTCGCGTGTGATGAAGATGTTTTCCGGTTTCAGATCCCGGTGAACGATTCCCTTGTCATGTGCCGCGGCCAGGCCTTGAGCGATCTCGGTTCCATACTGCACCGCCCGCCGCAACGGCAGCGCCCCTCCGCTCAACTCCTCGCGCAGCGTCTGTCCTTCCAGGCACTCCGAAACCAGGTACGGCGCACCGTCGTGCGTCCCAATGTCATGAATCGCAAGGATGTTCGGATGGTTCAGAGCAGCGATGGCCCGCGCTTCAGTTTCAAATCGCCGCAAGCGGTCAGCGTCTTTCGCCAGCGCGGCCGGTAAAACCTTGATCGCTACTTCGCGCCCCAGCCGCGAATCGCGCGCGCGATACACTTCGCCCATGCCGCCCGCGCCCAGCGGAGATTGGATTTCATACGGACCGATCTTCGTGCCAGAGGTCAACCCCACAGTGGCCAGCATTATATTCCACACGCCTTGCGGCGATATTCAGCCGGCGTCGTCTCGGCGGCACCTGGGTACCCAACAGCAGCTTCCTCCGCCCTCGCTGTCGCCCGCGGTCGGAATCACAACGTGATGTTCGCGTTCGACTTTGTCATTCCGACGAGCCGCACAGCGGCGACGGAGGAATCTGCTGCCGTCGGCGGCATCGAAGCTGCGTGCTATCTCTGTGCTGCTTGGGCCAGAAGTGGAGATTTGATTTCCGAAAAGGTCTAGGCGTCCCCTCCACCCGCGGTTTTCAAACGATCCGAACACCAGCCGCGAAGGGGCGAAGCAACCGCCATCCTCTCTTTCGCTATCGTAAAACATAGTTAACTATAGTTTACTTCCTGTTATATACTTGTGCTAACTAGCGACACACTGGGGGCTGCGCTGCCAACCGCGTCTGAATGATCGACCCGAAAACATTGCCGAAGCCGCGCGGAAGTGTACCTTCCGACCTCGTTCCGCGTTCTGCCGAGCTTGTCCTCACTCACGAGGACATTGACCGCGCCCACGATCGCGAGCGCGTCTGGGAAACTCGCGCCAAGCGTGGCGTATGGTCCCGCGCCCGCTTGTTGTGGCTCCTGATCGGCCCCGGCATTCTGGTCATGCTCGGCGAGAACGATGGCCCCAGCATGCTCTCGTATGCGGCCACCGGAGCGCGCTTCGGCATCGGTTTTTTTCTTCCTTTCGTCGTACTCACCTTCCTCATTGCGTGCGTCGTTCAGGAAATGACGGTTCGCCTCGGTGCCGCTACCCATCGCGGCCATGCCGAACTGATCTTCGATCGCTATGGGCCATTCTGGGGATGGTTCTCGATGGCCGATTTGATGCTCGGTAATTTCCTCACTCTGGTCACCGAGTTCATCGCCATTCGCGCCGGTCTTGGATACTTCGGAGTGCCGCCTTTCGTCGCCGTATCCGCCGCCTGGCTCGTCCTTTTCGCTGCCCTCATGGCGCACCGTTACTGGACTTGGGAGCGCGTCACCCTCGTCGCCGCTTTGTGCAATCTCATTTTTGTGCCTGTTGCTCTCCTCACCCATCCACATTGGGGTGCGATCGGCACAGCTATGTTTACCTGGAAGCCGTTGCCCGGCGGTCTCACGCAGGAAACCGTCCTTATCCTCCTCGCTGACATCGGAGCCACCGTGACTCCGTGGATGCTTTTCTTCCAGCAAAGTGCCATCGCCGACAAAGGACTCACCACGCACGATATCCGCTTCGGTCGCATCGATACCCTTCTGGGTGGAGCATTGGCCGCCCTTGCAGCCCTCGCGACAATCATTGCCGCAGCGCCGTTGTTTACCCACGGCATGAGTGCCGGAAACTTTGAAGCCGCCGAGTTTGCCCAGGCATTGCGGCCCTTCGTCGGAAAATGGGGCTCGGCCTTGTTCGCACTCGGGATGTTCGAAGCCGGCATGGTCGCCGCCGTCACCATCTCGACTTCTTCGGCCTACGCCTTCGGCGAAGTCGCCCATCGCCCGCACAGTCTGAATCTTCCGTTCCAGCAGGGAAAGTCGTTTTACTTAGTCCTCATCCTTGAAGCCGCCGCCGCCGCTGGTCTGGTCCTGATTCCGGGCATCCCGCTTGTCTACATTGTTCTTGTCGTAAATGTAATTGCCGTACTCGCCATGCCACCCGCGCTACTTTTCCTGTATATGTTGGTCAACGATCGCGAAATCATGGGCGATCTCGTCAGCCCGTTGTGGGCTAACATCCTCGCGCTCGGCGTCGTTGTCGTCTTGATTGCAGCAGGCATCTTGTTCGGCATCAGCGTGATCTCTCCTCACGCTCTTGCACTCATAGGAGGCAGATAAGATGGAGGATCCTGAGGTTGTTCAATTGAAGCGCGACGATCTCGCTTATATCGTTGCCGCTCTTGAACCCGATCAACTCATTTCTGCCAAGCAGCACCAGCATTGTCCCCGCCGCAACCTCACCATTCTGGAAAAAAACTTATTCTGGCTTCTGCGGGTCTACCTCGTATTCATGCTTGGAGTCGTGATCTATCAGATAGCTACGACTGTGAAGTAGTCCCCGCTGATCCTCCGTGCCCCCTGTGGTGAGAGTTTTCCTATCCCGCTGCAAGGCATTAAACTAATAAGTTCATTCGGATGCAGCCTGTTCGCAGAGATCATCCTTCCAGGGAAGGTTTATATGTCCTTAAACAGCTTCAACTCGCGTTCCATTCTCAAAGTCGGGAACATAGAATACGAAATCTACCGCCTCGACGTCCTCGATAAGACAGGCATCTCGACGAAGCATCTGCCTTTCTCGCTCCGCATCCTGCTTGAGAACCTGCTGCGCACTGAAGACGGCCGCAACGTGACCAAAGAAGAAGTGCGCGCGCTCGCGAAATGGAACGGCAAGTCGAAACCCGAGAAGGAAATTGCATTCACGCCCAGCCGCGTCCTTTTGCAGGATTTCACCGGAGTTCCCTGCGTCGTCGACCTCGCCGCGATGCGCGATGCCATGAAGCAGCTCGGCGGAGATCCCGCGCTCATCAATCCGCTGCAACCGGTCGAGTTGGTGATCGATCACTCGGTGCAGGTCGACGAATTCGGCACTTCCAATGCTTTCGACATGAACGCCCTGCTGGAGTTTCAACGCAACAAAGAGCGTTACTCCTTCCTCCGTTGGGGCCAAACCGGATTCCGCAATCTCGCCATCGTTCCTCCCGACACCGGCATCGTCCACCAGGTCAATCTCGAATACCTCGCGCGCGTTGTCTTCGTCCACGAGTCTCCGGGAAAGCGGGTCGCCTACCCCGACACCCTGGTCGGCACGGATAGTCACACAACCATGGTGAATGGGTTGGGGGTTTTGGGGTGGGGCGTGGGTGGAATTGAAGCCGAAGCCGCGATGCTCGGGCAGCCTGTCTCGATGCTGATTCCGCTGGTGGTGGGAGTGAAACTGAGCGGGAGATTGCGCGAAGGAGCGACCGCTACCGATCTTGTGCTCACCGTGACAGAAATGTTGCGCAAGCATGGCGTGGTTGGAAAGTTTGTCGAGTACTTTGGGCCGGGCTTGCGGGATCTGCCTCTGGCAGATCGCGCGACCATTGCAAACATGTCTCCAGAGTATGGAGCGACGTGCGGAATTTTCCCGATCGACAAAGAGACATTGAAATATCTGCGGCTCACCGGGCGTAGCGAAGAACAGATCACACTGGTCGAGACCTATGCCCGCGAGCAGGGATTGTTCCACGACGAAAAAACTCCTGAAGCGGAGTACTCGGAATTGCTCTCCCTCGATCTCGCAACAGTCGAGCCATCGCTGGCCGGGCCGAAGCGTCCGCAGGATCGCGTTGTTCTTTCGCAAGCAGGAGAATCTTTCAACAAGGCACTGCCCTCGTTGATCAAACCGAAGAGCGCGGCGAAAACTGCAAACCCGTCCGTAGCAGCGGCGAATAGTGCGCGCTGGGAGCAGGAGGGCGGAAGCCCCGCCGCGGTTGGAGTTGAAGATCCGAATGTGCACGAGCATGTTCCGGCTTCGGTGAAAGATTCGCTGAAACACGGCAGTGTAGTGATCGCGGCCATTACATCTTGCACGAACACTTCGAATCCATCGGTGCTGATTGGCGCCGGATTGCTGGCGAAGAAAGCCGTCGAAAAGGGATTGACGGTTCCGGCATGGGTGAAGACCTCGTTGGCTCCCGGCTCGAAAGTCGTGCGTGACTATCTGGAGCACGCGGGACTGATGCCATATCTCGAGAAGCTGAAGTTTCATCTTGTCGGCTATGGATGTACAACCTGCATCGGCAACTCTGGGCCGCTGCCGGAAGAAGTTTCGAAGGCCATCGACGAAAAAGAGTTGGTGGTCGCCTCGGTGCTTTCCGGCAATCGCAACTTTGAAGGCCGCATCAATTCAGAAGTGCGCGCGAATTATCTGATGTCTCCGCCGCTCGTCGTTGCCTTTGCGCTCGCCGGACGAATCGACGTCGACATGCGCAAGGATCCGCTGGGCAAGGGAAAAGATGGGCAGCCCGTCTATCTCGCCGACATCTGGCCGACCTCGCGAGAAGTCGAAGAGGCGATGCAGCATTCGATTACCTCGGAGATGTTCTCGAAGTCGTACGCCGAGGTCTTTCAAGGAGACGAGCGGTGGCGCGGCCTTTCGATTCCGAAAGGCCAGACGTACACGTGGGAGCGGGATTCGACCTACATCCGGCGCGCGCCTTACTTCGATGAAATGGCGGTAAAACCCTCGCCCGTGCAGGAGATCAGGAAGGCTCGCGTGCTGGCGGTGCTTGGCGACAGCGTTACCACCGACCACATTTCTCCGGCGGGCTCGATCAAGAAAGACAGTCCGGCAGGAAAATATCTGCAGGAGAATGGCGTAAAGCCGGCGGATTTCAACTCCTATGGATCGCGCCGCGGCAATCATGAAGTCATGGTGCGCGGCACATTTGCCAATGTTCGTCTGCGCAACAAACTGGTCCAGACCGAAGGGGGATTCACCCGTCATCTGCCGACGAATACCGAGATGTCGATCTTTGATGCGTCCGAACAATATCGCGCGGATGGAACACCGCTGGTGATTCTCGCAGGCAAAGAGTACGGCTCGGGATCTTCGCGCGACTGGGCGGCGAAAGGCCCGGCGCTGCTGGGCGTGCGCGCGGTCATCGCGGAAAGCTACGAACGTATTCATCGATCCAACCTCGTGGGTATGGGCATTCTTCCGCTGCAATTCCCAGCGGGCGAGAACGCCGAATCTTTCAAGCTGACGGGAGAAGAAGTATTCGAGATCACCGGCATCCGGAACGTAGTCGAGAACTTTGCCGCCGGAAGCTTGGTGAAAGTCAAAGCAAAAGCGAAGGGCGGAGAGCCCATCGAGTTCGAAGCGCTGGTGCGCATCGATACTCCGCAGGAAGCGTTGTACTACGCGAACGGCGGGATTCTGCAGTATGTGCTACGGCAGTTGCTGGCGACGAAGAAGGAAGTAGTGGGTGTGTAGGTATCTCGAGCTTAGTCGTTGCGTGGAAACAATCCCGTCCACTTGTTGTGATCGGCGTGCAAGAGCGGAATGGTGTTGTTCGGAGGGCGGTGCTGGAAAATAACCACGAAACCGCAGTCACCGAACCCATTGGGTCATTTTTGTCGGCGATCTTTCCGTAGTGGAGGAGTTTTGCACGGTCCTCTTGCGTGAAATGTCTGCACTTCTCTGAGAATATGTTGTCGGAGTCATGTAAGTGGTGCGCTGGCAGTGGCGACATCGCTGTTTCGGAAATGATGCGGGTTTGCGCCCATCCCCGAAAAACACGAAAGGCGCGACCTGGGGCCGCGCCTTTGCCATGAATTTCTCTGTATATATCCAGAATAGCAAATTGGACAGGGTAAACCGGAAAGGATTCGGAAGTATATATTTCCAATGTTTGCAGTAGTTTAGCCTCAATTTCGTCTTTTAGGCCTATTGACAAGATTTCAGCAAATCGGCCCTCCGGCCCTGTCCACGAGCTCATGAGGAGTTTATTGCGCGCCCGGCGCGGGACGCCGTACTGGGCAACACAACGGTCACAACAACACGTCCTCACACGTAAATGTTTGTCACGCTGGTTGATAGTCGGCAATTCTTGGGTGTATTGTTCTACCCACAAAAATCCATTCTGGGTTCCTCCTCTGCTGCAGGGCCCCAAAGCCAGGTGCGAAATGAAGCGATTACACCGCGATTTCGAGTTTTGCCATTTGCCTTACGCACTATCTCTGGTTGTCGTGCTATTGCTCGGTGCATCTCTGGGCTTGGCACAAACCACGGTAGGCACTGGCAGCATCGTCGGGACGGTTTCGGATCCGTCGGGTGCTGTCGTCAGCGGGGCAAGAGTCACGATCACCAATGTCGCGACGGGGCAAGTCGTCAGCCTCACGACGAACGCTGCTGGCGCCTATAACTCGGGTGCTCTCATTCCCGGAAGGTACGCAACGCGGATCGCGGTGAAGGGCTTCCAGCAATCGGAAGTGACTCTCAACGTATTGGTGGGAAACACAGCGAATGGGAACGTCCAGTTGCAGGTCGGACAGGAAAGTCAGATCGTCGAAGTGCAAGGCGCAGCGGTACAGGTGAACACCGAACAGGCGATTGTGCAGGGAGTGTTGAGCTCGGAGCAGATTGAAAACCTGCCGGTGAACGGCCGCAACTTTCTGGACCTGGCGCAATTGGAGCCAGGAGTGCAGATTCAGGACGGACAGACCTTCGATCCGACGAAGGCAGGGTATTCGTCCATATCGTTCGGAGGCCGTTTCGGGCGCACGGCGCGCATTGAAGTCGACGGCGTGGACGTTTCGGATGAAACCGTGGGAACGACGACGATGGATATTCCGGCGAGCGGTATTCAGGAGTTTCAGCTCAGCCAATCCAGTCTCGATCTTTCGAATGAGCTGACGTCATCGGGCGCGGTCAACGTGACCACGCGCTCGGGGACGAATGCGATTCACGGAGAAGCGTTCGGATTGTTCCGCGACAGCTCGATGGCCGCGGCATTGCCGACGCCTCCGGGAATTGCGGCGCCATTTCAGCGTTCGCAATATGGCGGACGAGCGGGTGGGCCCATCAAGAAAGACAAGCTGTTTTACTTTCTCGACGGCGAACGAACCTTTCAGCATGAAGTGGCACCGGTGGTGGTCGGCGCCCCGTTCACGGCGCTTTCTGGAACATTCGCGTCTCCATTCATCGAAGACAATCTGATGGGGAAGCTCGACTATCAGATCACGAAGTCGCTCCATGGATTCTACCGGTTCAGCTATTTCAAGAATTCTCTGCTGGCGAATGCCGGGCTGGGATTCTCAGTGTACGACAACAAAGACATCACGCGGTCGCACGTGGGGGGACTGGATTTCAACACCGGCCCGTACACGCATAGCATCCGGTTCGAGTATCTGAAATTCCAGAACCAGATAGTCGACGCGACACGCGGCACAACGCTGCCGTTTGCCAACTACCCGGTCGAGATCCAGATGGGCAGCACAGGGCTGGTGACCGGTCCCAACTATCTGGCACCCCAGACGACTTTGCAGAGCGACCGGCAGATCAAGTACGACGGCAGCCGGACGCTGGGATCACACATCATCCGCTATGGATTCGGTTTCAACCGGCTGACGGGCGGCGGACTGGCGGCATTTCAGAGTATTGCGCCGTATCTGATCACGAACACTGGATCCGGACCGAATTCAGAGCAAGCGTTTGCAGCCACGAATCCGTTTGGTCCCGGCGGAGCTTCGAATCCGCTGAATTATCCGGTGGAGTACGTCTACCTTGGGAACGGCTTGGGATACTCCAGCACATCTCCGGCATTTGGCTTCCCGGCAGGAGGAATCACCGACAACCGGATCGGCGCATATCTGGGTGATGGATGGAAGATTCGAAAAAATCTGACGTTGACATACGGATTGCGTTATGTGCGCGATTCGAATCGGAGTGACAGTTATCTTCCAACAATTCCAGAACTCAACGCGGCGTTGCCGGGACTGGGTAACAAAGTCGAGCAGCCGAATTTGAATCTCGCTCCGCAAATGGGCATTGCCTGGGATCCCAAGGGGAATGGCAAGATGTCGATCCGCGCGGGCATCGGATTGTTCTACGAGAATGCGATCTGGAACAACGTAGCTTTCGATGCACCCGGACGGCAGAAGACGGGGGCGTTCGGGCAGTTCCCGACAGCATGCAACGGATCGAACACACCGCTCCCTGTGATCGCAACTGCCGGCCAGCTTCCTATGGCAACCTTTTGCGGCACGAGTTCGGGCGGTTTAGTAGCGATCGGATCAGTGGCGAATCAGATCGAAGCCTACCAGCAGCTATATCAATCGCTGTCGCCGTTCAACACGACTACGCCAAACCCTAATTACACGGGGTCTCTTCTAGACCAGGGGTATGGCTTCGGCACGGGCGCGTCGATGTTCGATCCGAATTACCGAAGCCCGCGGTCGGTGCAGATGAACATCGGAATTCAGCATGAGTTCAAGCCAGGTGTGGTGTTCAGTGCCGACTTTGTGCGGAACGTGCAAACGCATTATCTGCTGGGCATCGACGAGAATCATGCGGGAGACGTCAACTACTTCAACATGACCGGCGCCATGGATGCGATTAACGTGACCAACGGGCAATTCGGATCTACCCCGGGGGTGGCGGGTATTCAGCATGCAATCGATAACGGGGCGACGATGTCTGCATATGCTGGCAATGGGTTGACGTCATCAGCGGACTTTGACGTTTCCTGTACCAACCCGTCCGCTGGGTTCGGATATCCGTGCGCATTTGGCGGGAAAAATCCGAACGCGCCGCCGCTGCCGATGCTGATGTCGATTGGCAGATCGGTCTACAACGGATTGCAAATGAAGTTGACGGACCAGGTGAAAAACCCGATGCGCGGGATCCGTGGAATCAACTTCCAGGTGGCCTATTCGCTCTCGCGATTCGAGAATACAGGCGGCGGAGCGGCGGACAGCCCCGGAGCATCGGATCAGGACTTCATCATCGGCTCGCTGGATTACAACAACCCCAACCGGTATTTCGGACCATCGGTGCTGGATCGCACGCATCAATTCTCGTTTGGCGGATACGCCGACCTGCCGGGCGGGTTCCAGGCGAGCATCATCTCGCACTTCTGGAGTCCACTGTCGACCACGCTGGTCGTGCCGAACACCAATCTTGGACCGGGAGAAATCTTCCGCACCGACTTCACAGGAGATGGAACGGTACAGGATCCGGTACCGGGCACGCACGTGGGAAACTTCGATCGCGGCATCAACGCGGTGGACGTCAACCGCATCATCACCAACTACAACAACACTTGGGCCGGCCAGGCGACTCCGGCGGGGCAGGTGCTGATCAACAATGGGTTGTTTACGCTGGCGCAGTTGCAGCAGATGGGCGATGGAGTGGCTCCGAGTGTGCCGCTGGCACCTCAGGGACAGGTCAATATGGCCTGGCTGCGGGCGCTGGATATGAAGTTCACGTGGAACCACACGTTCAAGGAGAAAGTGACGATCCAGCCGAGCGTGGGCTTCTACAATCTGCCCAATTTTGCGAACTTCGACCTGCCGGGCGCCACGCTGAACGGCTTGCTGACGGGCAGCGTCGGGCAAATCAACGGAACGACAAGGCCTGATCACAACATCGATCGCGTCGGGGTGGGAACTGGCGTGTATGCGCTGGGGGCTCCGCGGCAAATCGAGTTCGGACTGACGATTTCGTTCTGAGTCTGCAAGTACGAAAAGCCCCACGTCTCGAAGGCGAGGCGTGGGGCACACTTTCATGCACTTGGCAGGCACTGGTTTAAGGCCAGTTATTGATCGCCCAAATAATCAGGTCCACCATGGGAGATCCTGCCGCGGCGATGTTGTTGTCTTCGGTGGAGAAGGGGAACTGGTACTCTTCTTCCTGTCCGGAGACTTCGCCTACGATGTAAGGCCAACCATCGGCCCACCATGCAAAGAACGGGCCGCCAGAGTCGCCGGGCGATGAATCGCCGTTGTTGGTTTCCAGTTCTTCCGCATCGCCGTCGCCGTCGGTGTCATGAAAGCTGATTCCCCCTTGCCAGGACGGCTGCTGAGCATTGGCGATGGCTCCGGGATATCCGACCAGAGTCCAATAGTCGCCGTCGTTCCAGCCATCGTCATAGGTCTTGCTGCCGAACCAGCCGAGAGAGTCACCGAGCGGGTCATACAATTTCATGACGCAGTAATCCCAGGCGGAGACCGTGTCGTTGGTGTTGTATCCCCAGTAGGATTCGACGTAAGAGTAGACGGTGGGACCAACGGTGGACGACCCGTTGAAGTACGCCGGCACAAACAGAACCATCCATGGATTCGAGCCCCATGGCGCCACGTGGCCGGCAGTGAGAATCGTATTGTGCGTAACGAGAGCTCCCGATCCAGACCACGACCAGTTGGGATTGCTGGGATCCGTCCAGGCGAAGACTCGCCCGATACACTGCCAGGGATAGCCCGAGGGAAAGAAGGGCTGGCGATCGTCATTACCAAAGACGTAGTGAGGCTTCACCACGTTCCCTTTGAGGCTGCGCAGAGTTGGGCGGACGTCACCCACCGACACGCGCGGGTGATAAATCGTATCGGCCCAATCGGGACGCGAGGCCTTCGAGATGCCGCCGGCGCCCTTTGTTCGTCGAACTTCGTCGCGGGAAATACGACCGCTCTCCTTGCCGGGAAGCCCGCGAACAATTGGTTCGGCACCGGGAAAATTCCACGAGCGAAAGTCTTCTCCGGCTTTCACCTGTTTGATAACGGAGTCAAGTTTGAAGTCACCTTTCGAACCCAAACGAGAAAAGCTGTGAGTGGACTTTAACGACCCCAACGCGGCGGGCGGTTCCTTGCCTTTCAGCACATTGTCCATTTTGGCTAAGTCGGCAATCGAAAGAGGTGGTGGAGACTTTGGCTTTTTCGCGACGTATTTTGCATTCATACAGAAACTCCTCACTGCGCAGTCCGAAACATTGCACATTCAGCCTTCGGAGGCAGTCGTCAGGATAGTGAGGCGAGAGAAAGAAACGTTACATGCGCTGCGCGGGAAATGGGGAGGTACATCTCAAAGGCGAGACCATTCGACTACGCTCAGGGCTGACTGTGAGCATCACGTTTGATTGCGTCTCAGGTGAGGGCTGAGTGTTCGCCCACACAAGTAAATCTCTTGCTATTTCTCTGATTTCGTCTCGGCATGGGCGGCGTGTGCGGCAAGAACGTAGGACGTTCCAGCGTCGACGACGTATTCGTTTTCGTACCACAGGAAAGGCCAGCCTTCCTTCAGTTCGGGAAAGTCGGGCTCGAGGATCACTACGCCCGGAATCATCCCGCCGGGAATGAAGGTGTAGTCGGCCCGGTTGTTGCCGTACGCGACCAGCTTCGATTGCGTTCCGACCGCCGAGATGTACGAAACGTTCGAGACCGGATGGCGTCCCAGCACGTAGTCGATTCCTCGTAGCGTGTACTCCGGGCCAATGATTTCGGGAAATGCCTGATGCAAGAAATACATTTCGGTGGCAAATCCGGTGACGGCGGCTGAGCCTCCCCATGTGCCTCGGGTGACGGGAACGCCGTAAGGATTCTGCGCGAGCATGTGGTCAAGGTTGGGCTTGTAGGCGGTGAGGTCTTCGGCGATCGCATCTTTGAATTGCTTGTCCATGGATGGAACCGCGCGGGCAGCGGCACCCCCGAGAAATGGGAATTGGTCTTTGATGAGAGGCAGCAGTTCCTTGAGGCGCTGTTGATAGGGAGCGCCGCCGTGCGTGGAAATGAGCAACTCGACGGCGGCTTCGACTTCGGCGCGCTGCAGGTTGCTGCCGGTAGTGTTGAAGTATTGGAAGGTGGCGGGTTCGTGCGAGTGCTCGTAATCCCAGGCTTGGACGGCGGTCGCGAGGCATTCCTCCGCCATTTTGTCGTTGTAGCCGCGGAGCACGCGGCTGGCGGCAGCCAGACCGCCGGCTAAGTCGTAGCTCAGCGCGGTTGTGTGGGTGCTGAAAGCCCAGCGATCGTCGGGAATGCCGGAGTGGATGCCATCGGTCCCGAGCAGTCCCATTTTCGGATCGTAGATACGGCCATCGGTCTTGGAGGCAGCATCGCCGAGATGGGTGTACTCCTCGAGGGTGGGCTCAATGATTCCAGGAATAGCGTGGCCGATGGCGTGGTACTCCGCCAGCAACAAGATCACCCCGTGCTCGATCTGCTGGATCACGTCGGGAACACCGTCTGGCTTCCGCATTTGCACGTAGCGCGCCGTCTCGTCGACGGAAGTGTCGTCGGCGTTCTCTCCAAATTGTTCGCGGGCCAGCGCGAGGTCGGTGATGACGCGCGTCTGGGTTTGGGTACGCAGGTCGAAGTCGCCGGCATCGAACCATCCGCCGACATTCATGCCGGGGATGTGATCGCCGGGTGCGAAGGGTGAGTCAGTGGTTGGTCCCTGCTTGTAGCCGTCAAAATGCGTGTAGTTGACCGGGGCCTGACGAGCGTCGTCGAGGTGTGAGGCGCCGTGCCAGATGCGGTATCCCTCGCGGACTTTGACGTGGTCCATCTGCTCAGGCAGGTAAGTGTTGAGGGTGAGGCTCCAGATCTGGTCGTAGACGTTTGGCTCGATGAGGAACGGTGCGGTTCGCTGATCGGCGTATTCGATCACGTAGGTACCTTGCGCCCGGACGGCAGAGAAATCGAACACCGCGTACTGGTAGCGCATCCATTTACCCCAGGGTCTAACCTCAGCTGAAAAGACTTCGTGAAAGTCACCCTTCGGGGTAATTCGCAGCACGCGCGCGGTTCTGGGGGCATCAAAGAGGGGATCGAGCTCGATCACCGCGACTTTTTCACGCTCGGGTGTGTAGCCGACCTGGTTATAGCCGATGACTGGAGTACGCGTCCATCCTTCGATAACGTTGGGCTTGATATGCCAGACCACGACGTCGGCCGTCTTGTTTGGTGGAAGGAGGGTGCGGACGACGAACCATCCATTGGGAGCCTGATTGCGACCGTCGAACAAGGCGAGGTCACTCTCAGAGGTAATGGAGACTCGTGTCGAGGGATCTTCGGGTGACAGAACGATACGCCTGCCAGCGGCAAGAGGCCTTGGTTCGATGCTCCCCAAGGTCGCTTTCTCCATCGGGCCGTCGTCGTGACGGGGAAAGATTCCGGACGCATTGTCGACTGCATACGATTTTCCGAAGTAGGCGGAGGGAAGGAATTCCAGGTTGAATCCGGCTTTGCCCACAAGCGCAGAGGGAATAGGTTGGTCGAGTTCCACCGCGACGCGAAAGCCCCCGGGTTCGGGACGCACATCGACGCGATAGGCGAGGGCACGATCAGGATACGTGCAGGAGGCTGTGACTTCGTCGGGCGAAGTTCCACGCTTGCGTGACTGAAAGTCAGGGATCGGATCCCACTGCGCGGGCGTGGGAGAGAGCCGGACATCGCCGTTGGTGGCGATCCGCTGTTCATGAAGAATGATTTCCATTCCACTCATCTTCTGATCCCCGAAGACGTGGTGGTAGGAGTTGTGGAACAGGAGCACGCTCAACCCGTGAGTTTCGAGAACGTCTTGTCGCGTCAGATGAAGATCAGAATTGGGCCAGCATGGAACTGTGACGAGAATCAATGCAGTCAGGGCAAGGATGAAAGGTGGACGCATGAATTCCTCAGAAATTCTCCATCAGTTATATAGCTTTGAAGCAAAGAAAACGGAGTGATTTCGGGCAGCTATGGCCTCGGGCGCTGACACAGATGTGCCGCGTTCGCTGGCAGGTGCTAATTCGGAGAACCGCACCAACCTGACATACGTCTTTTTCATCACGTACACTGACTATTCCACTTTGAAACGAATCGGACACATCTTGGCCCGTTACAGCGCATGGGTTCTGGGGCTCATGAAAGTGCTCGGCATTTGGGGCGTCTTTGTGATCGCCTTTGCCGACAGCGCCCTGCTCGGCATGCCCGTGGACTTCATCGTGGCGACGTATGTATACCAGGACCGCAAACGAATGCTGCTTTATGTTGCGATGGCCTCGCTGGGATCGGCGCTGGGGAGCATCCCTTTGTATTTGATCGGCTACTGGGGAGGAGAAAAGGTTCTGCGCAAGCGGATCTCGGAAGAGCGCTTCCTGAAGATCCATCGCTCCTTCGAGCGAAACGAATTCTGGGCGCTCATGTTTCCAGGAATGCTTCCGCCGCCCATGCCATTCAAAGTGTTTGTATTAGGTGCGGCGGTCTTTGAAATGAAGTTTCGTGATTTCCTGGTCGCGATTTTTGCCGGGCGTTTCGTGCGCTTCCTGGTGCTCTCCATGCTGGTGCTCTGGTTTGGGCCTGAAATCATCAATCACTTTGGTGGAGTCTTCAAAGAGCACTGGATGTTGCTCTCCGGAGCAGCGATAGAAGTGGGGGTGCTGGTGTGGCTACTAGCACTGCGATCCAAAAGAAGATCGGCGGCATCGGAAGTGGATGCCGCCGAAATAAATCAATCCCGGCAAGAGCCGCGCAACTAGATTGCTGCAGGACGGTTGCCTGAGCCTTGAAAGCGAGCCGCCAGCGCTCGCAGGAGAACCGGAGCTCCGAACATCAACGTGGTAAAGAGCAGGTCGCCTACAACACCGCGACGGAAGAATGGCAGGCCGGCTTCATAGCAGGTCATTAAGCCGGCCATGGTGCGGGGATACATATTCCAGGCCGCCCATACCGCGAAATTGCTGATCAGGAAGAAGGAAACCGAGCCAGCCAGAGCCGTGCCAAGGATGCGAATCGCCCCGGCGTTCTCTTTCAATGTTGATCCCATCCAGAGCATGGCGGCATACCAGGCCCAGGTCACAAAATGATCCCAGCTGAAGGGATACCGATACACCATAGTCGTGAGAATAATGTCTGAACCGGCCAGAAGCGCCAGCGGGATCCACATCCGGTTTCGCAGCGAACGCGAGCCGAAGAACAACAAGGCGGCGCCCACGGGAGTAAACGCCAACGGGTGAGGCAGGAACCGGACCGCGACGGCGAACAGCAGAAAGACAAAGGCCAGCATAATCACCTCGAAGATGAATTCTTATTCTGGGCGTTGCCGCGCCCTGCGTCAAGAGGACGAACTTTAGGTAGTGGTGCCGTTGGGCATCCACAGCGTTAGTGGTTGCACTTGTTGTTGACGAGCTTAATCTGCGGGACCCCAGGAACGGGCTTCGGCCACACAGTCACGCGCAGCTCCGTACATTTTGGTCCCCATTCCGCCAAAACCTCAGTTTTTGCGGCCGAATGTATCCCAGTTACGAAAGCCTTAATAAACTCGCCATTATCACCATTCCCGGTTATTTCAATACCCGTCGATGGAATCCCTACCCATTGGAGACGACCAACACCTGAAAGGTCTGTTCCAATGCCTGCGCGATATAGCGCGTCATTAATTTCCAACGCAACAAAAGAAGACTCGGCGTCTCCACTGAGAGAAGCTATTTGTACGCTTTTGCCCTTAAATCTTGGCGCGAATTTTATCAATGATCTTGCCAGGGATTTTCGATCCTCCAGGTTAATGGTGCGGGGTTGCACAATCGCCTCTAGGCGGGTGTTCTCAAGTCGCAACGCCGATGCTTCTTTGTCGAGTGCAGACGACCGTTGGTTCACTAGAGAAACCAATTGGTTGCTTTTCTCCCGTAATTCCGCATTTTTACTGCGTAATTCACTGGATTTGCCGCGCAGCTTGCCATTGACGCTGGCGATTTTTACGCCTGCTCCAAGTTCACCTGCAACACCTATTGCAATAAGCAAGACGCTGGCAATTTCTACTCTCAACTTGCGTTTGGGCGGTCTGGCTGGGGATCGAGTTATGCCCACGAAGGCCCAAATGGCAAATGCTTCCCATTCATCTTGCCAATCATGTCGAATCAACCAGAGTTCCATCAAAACGCCAACCACAACCAAGGCAGAAAATATCCAAACCCAAGGCTCCCACCAAGCCGAGGAACTCTCTAGGGCTTTGATCGCACTTTCAAGAGCGGATACATCTCTTTCTAATGCGGAGACAGAACTCTCTAAGGCCGAGGGATCAGTCGGCAGATTGGAGACGGATTGGACCAAGGCGGCGAAAATCACAATCGCATTTCTTCTTATTCCGGTAGGCTACGGTTTATGCATCATAATCCTAGCAGATAGGGCACAAAGAAGCTATAAAAAATCTATATAAAGGTAATTTAAAACCCTATATTTGCCTGTATACTGCCTATAGTTGCCTAGATTGAACGACGATGAATCAACTAGGCAGACAAAACGGGCGCAAGTCCTAGCGGCTCTGATTGAAGAAAACTCAATCATCGCGACGTGTCGAATGCTCGGAGTCGGGAAACATACTGTGCTGAGACTGTAGAAGATGCGGGATGTGTCTGTGCCGCGTATCACGACGCGACAGTTCGCGGTCTGCGCGTAAGCCGTGTATAGTGCGATGAAATCTGGCCCCTCGTATACGGCAAGACAAGAATCTGACTCTTGAAAGCACTCACAAAATAGAGGATTTATGGCAAAAGCAAATGCAGTTTCAATCCCATATATCGACCCGAACATTCAACACGTGGGAATCAGTCGTCTACGAGCTTTAAACGTGGCTCAGTTACGGGCACTGGACAAAACGCTGGTCATTCAAGACAACGATAGACCTTTAGCCGTTCTCTTGAAATATGAGCACTTTCTGGCGATGCAGGAAAAAATGCCTGATGGGGAATAGCTACTTGTCTTCCGTTGCTTCGGCCGCATGGTCCTCGGCATGGGATCTCCCGATACATAGCGCTGCTGCGCGGGAGATCCCTCGTCCCGCTGGTGAAAGCGCGAGACTTCGGGATGACGCCACTACATCTGAGATTTCGCTGGTGCACTACCTTGCAGGTCGTCTGCCACACTTCTGTGAGACAGAGATCGAAACTCATTTCTCGCCCGGGTCGGATACCACGATCTGTTTGGAGCCCGTGTCGTACACGTCCCCCACGACTCGGAGATTCCTGTCGAGCTTCACCGCTGCACCGAGCACACGACGACCCCGGCTGCCGCGGACCGCTTCCGGAATTTCAAGATAGCGCAAATCCTGGAAGTGGACGATATAGCCGCCCTCGGTGTCGTGCAACTCTTCGGTCTCAGTCACGGGATATTGTGCCCAGTCCAGGAAAACGCGTCCCACGTAAGATTTTTTCGCAGCCAGCGTAATCGGAGTCTCCTCAGGCTTGTAACGAATTTGCATCCGGCCTTCAGGATCGACCTCAGGCGTTAACGAGTCCACGGGGGCCAGTGCGAAGAAGGCCGGAGTTTCCACAACGCCGTCCCAGTGGAACGGATCGGCCCATTTGGGATAGGCCGAGATCCGCAGCGGATCGACACCATTGTAGGTGCGCGATTCGAGGGCGTTGACTGCGCGCCGATGCTCGTAATCGCGTACTCCCCACGTAAGAACGACTCCGACTAAGGCAAGGGTGGCAGCCACACGTCCGCGAGGGCCTTGGCCTCTTGCTCCAATATCTCTGTCGATGACGGAAAAAAGCGATGGAATGACAAGACCCAGAATCAGGAAGCCGAGAATGACCGGTTCGACGATAAAGACGATGTCCCAGGAGTACCATTTTTCGGAGAACGGCCAGAAGGGTCGCACTCCGTAGTTATTCGTGAAGTCGAGCAGGATGTGGCTGAGTCCGGCAAGACAGGCGTAGAGAAAAAGCAGGCCCCAGCGCGGAGGCAGGTTCGGATCTTTTGTGTTGCGGCCACGCATCCGCCAGAGGAGATAAACGAAGCCTACAACGACGATCGCATCGATCGGGACGCCCAGGAAAGAATGAGTGAATCCACGATGATGCTCAAAACCGAAGGCTCGACCCCAGAACCGGCCGACGATGTCGAGATCGGGAGCCTCTGCTGCCAGGGTTAACGTGAGGGTTGCGAGGGCCGTTTTGCGATTCAATCCGGCACGCCCCATACACGCGCCGGTCAGGAAGTGAGTGATCGGTTCCAAGCGGTGAACTGTATTCTATTTCATCTTGCTTCCGCAGATGGAGCCAGCAGAGTCAGGGCATTGGGAACCATCGTGATCTCCGCGGGCAAACTGCCAATTAATTCCCCATCGGCTTCCACATAAATCTTCGGCTGGGGGTGGGAAGCGCCCGGTGCAGCCGCGTAGTCGCACACTGCTTTCGTGCTGTAGGCGAGTTCGATCCCAGGGATACTCCAGGCTTGCCGCAACAGGCAGCGAGTCACATAGGCAAGATAGAAAAGACGATGACCGGTATGGCAAAGGATAAGCCGCATGTCGTCTCGATCCAGGGATGCGCCCGGCGCAAGTTCACGGACCACACCGCCAAAATTTTTGATTCGGACCGCTAGTAGTTCCGTCACTTTGGCTTCCCTTACTGTGCTGTCGCCGCCTTCGCTACAAGCCACACGAAATCGGGTCATTGGGTAGGTAAACCACATGTGCCATGCCTTCGCGTAATAGGCGCCCATTCCCAATTTCTGCTTCGTGCCGGTATGCAGCTTGTAGAAGAGATGGGCATCGACACCGATGCCTGCGGCGACTACAAAGAATCGCGTTTCTGTAGATCCGTTAAGGTTGAGGCATGTAATCCGTCCGAGTGCAACGCGCTTGGGAGTGGCGCGCAGTGCTGCCTTCGCGGCCTCCGCGATATCGAGTGGCAGGCGTAGATCATGGGCCAGAGCATTGGCGGTGCCAATCGGCAGAATTCCCAAAGCGATCTGTGTGTTCGCAAGGACCTGGGCGATGTTGTGGATTGTGCCGTCACCGCCGCAGGCGAAGATTGTGTCGCACCCGGCGGTAATCACCCGCTTGGCCTCGTTTCCGGCATGATCGCGCGATTCGGTGGGCAACAGTTCGGCTTCGACGCCACCATCCTTGAGTATGGAGAGCGCGGACTGCAGTTCCCTCTGGCGTTGTTTGCTGCCGCCCGAATCCGGATTGTAGAGCAGAGCCGCCTTTCGCATACCTTGGTCGAAGCTGGATTGTACCTGAGGAGAAAGAGGTGACAAGAGTAGTCAGCGGAGGCCCCACTCCACATACCCCCGCCTTATAATCTTCTGCGATGCCTGCAGCAAAGGATGTCGAAAAAAAGATCGAAGCTCTCCGCGAAAAGATTCGCCACCACGAATACCTGTATTACGTCCTCGATAATCCTGAAATCAGCGACCAGGAATTCGACCGGCTGATGCAGCAGTTGAAGGATCTGGAGGCCGAGCATCCGTCTCTGGTGACGGCGGATTCTCCGACTCGGCGGGTGGGCGGTAAGCCGCGAGAAGGGTTCGTGAAAGTACGGCATTCCTCGCAGATGCTGTCGCTCGATAACACCTACAACGAAGAAGAACTGCGCGGGTGGGAGCGCCGCGTCCATGATCTCAGCGGCCGCAAAGACGTTGACTACGTCTGCGAACTGAAGCTCGACGGGATGTCACTGGCTTTGGTCTACGAAGACGGCAAGCTGTTGCGAGGTGTGACCCGCGGAGATGGAACTGTTGGCGAGGATGTCACGCTCAATGTCCGAACTGTGCGCTCCATCCCGCTTTCGGTCGACCGTGACAAGCTCAAGAAGGCAGGAATTCCCGCCAACTTCGAGGTGCGCGGCGAGCTGCTCATGCCTACGGCTTCATTCAAGAAGGTGAACGAAGAACGCGAACGGAATGGGCTTCCGACATTTGCGAACCCTCGCAACTTCACGGCCGGCACGGTCCGGCAGCTGGATCCGAACATCACGGCAGCCCGCCGGATGGATTTCTTCCCCTACATCCTGCTGGAAAATGGGCGAACTTACTTTGACCGTCACTGGGAAACGTTGACTGCCCTCGATAAGGCCGGATTTAAGGTGAACCAGTATCGCAAGCTGGTTCACTCGATGGATGAAGTGTGGGAGTTCATCCAGCAGTGGGAAGGGAAGCGCGACTCGCTGCCGTACGAGATCGACGGAATCGTCGTGAAGGTCGACCGCACCGCCTTGCAAGACGAGCTTGGATTTACCGGAAAAGCCCCGCGCTGGGCAATCGCCTATAAATACGCCGCACGTGCGGGGATTACGAAGCTGGAGAACGTGCGCTGGCAGGTTGGACGTACGGGGAAACTCACGCCGGTGGCTGAGTTGGCGCCCGTTGCGATCGGCGGCACGACCGTGCGGAATGCCACCCTCCACAACATGGATGAGATCGGACGACTAGGCGTGAAGATTGGAGACTGGGTCCAGGTTGAGCGCGGCGGCGATGTGATTCCGAAAGTTGCGAAGGTGATTGACGATGACAGCCATCCCCGGGGGAAACAGGAGATCGAGGCCCCGGAGAAATGTCCAGTCTGCGGGACGAAGGTTGTCCGCACCGAAGGGGAAGTCGACTATCGGTGCGTCAACGCTAACTGCCCTGCCAAACTGGTCGGCACGATCCTGCATTTCGCCTCGCGCGGCGTCATGAATATCGACGGCATGGGCGAATCGCTCGTGAATCAGTTGATCGAACGAGGTCTGGTCAAGAACGTCGCAGACATCTACGACCTAACAAAAAAAGACTTGCTGAGCCTGGAACGTTTTGCCGATAAGTCAGCGCAGAACATTCTTGACGAGATTGAGAACTCCAAGAACCTGCCACTCGAACGCGTGATCTATGGCCTCGGGATTCGCATGGTGGGCGAGCGCACGGCCCAATTCCTGGCGGAGCACTTCGGTTCGATGGAATCGCTCGCGGCCGCGAGCGTGGAAGAACTGCAAAATGTCGGCGAGGTGGGCCCGAAAATCGCCGAGAGCATCGCCGAGTTCTTCAGCAATCCCGCGAACAAGAAACTCGTGGAGCGTCTTGGGAAAGCCGGGCTTGCTTTCCAAGGACAGAAGAAAGAGCGCGGCACGAAGCTCGCAGGGAAGACATTCGTCCTCACGGGCACGCTCGCGAAGTTCACACGCGATGAAGCCAAGAAGATGATTGAAGACGCCGGCGGCCGCGTGTCTGGTTCCGTCAGCAAGAAAACGGACTATGTGGTAGCTGGCTCCGACGCGGGCTCGAAACTCGACAAGGCCAAAGATCTGAGTGTTCCGGTGATCGACGAAAAAGAAATGGAGAAACTCCTGGCCTGAGGTGATTCGGGACTATTTCGTGACAGCGAAAACGAAATCAGCGGCCGCAATGGACGACGTGCAAGCGCAACTGCGTTCTTTTTTGGAGGAGCGCGGCTATCGCTGGCGGGCACGCACCTGCAATCGGAAAACCAGTGACGGGCTGACACACGTCCTTAATTTTCAAATGGGGCAGCGGTGGTTGCAGGGCAAGTTTACCGTTAACGTCGGTGTCTATATCCCTGAAGCTGCGCGCGCACATTTTGGTTGCGAGGAGCCTTCGTTCGTTCAGGAGGCCTCGTGCTGTATCCGGCGACGGCTGGGCGAGTTGGGGCCTGAATCGCGCGATCTGTGGTTTGACCTTCCTTTGAGCGGCTCAGGTGTCGCCGGTCTCAAATTGCGCGTAGAACGGGATGCCTTCTCATTCTTTGCGCGATTTCAGACACGGGACTGCATTCTGGAAGAGTTGAAGCCACTCAAGGGAAACACCGGTCTCGGTCTGCCGAATCGCATCGTTTTGCGCCATTTTGCTCGTCCGTCGCGGAGAAGCTGACGCCGCACGATCCATGTTGGCCTCCCAGATTCGCGAGGTTGCGAACCGTGGCCATGCGGCATACGTCCGAGAACTATCGGATCGGCTGGGTTTGGGTCGGATCGAGCCCTAGCAGATCTACGAATTGGCGCTCATCGCCTCCCGCATTCTCTTCCACGTCACATCCAGCGTCTCCGGCAACACTCGCGTTTCGCCGACAACCGACATGAAATTGGCATCCGCCACCCATCGCGGCAGCACATGCATGTGAATATGACCCGCGATCCCGGCGCCAGCAGCCTTGCCAATGTTCATCCCTAAGTTGATTCCATCCGGATGGTAAAGGTCGCGCAGAACCGACTCCATTCGCTGGGAAAGGGCCATCATTTCCTCGGCAGCCTTGGCTGAAAGCTTCCGCAACTCGTCCAAGTGGGTGTACGGCACGATCATCACATGCCCCGGGGTGTACGGATATGCATTGAGGATCACGAAGCAATGCTTCCCTCGGTACACGATCAGGGCCTTACGGTCGTCTTTCTCTTTCGGGGCCTCGCAAAACACGCATCCGGTCGTTTTTTCGGTGCCCGAGACGTAGGCATAACGCCACGGTGTCCAGAGATAATCCATAGCAGGGGCAGGTTAGCAGATGGAAGCTTGTTCCGAAAACGTAACATTGAAACGTTGCTGTAACATGCGCCGGATTTGCGTTTGACACTGTTCGCGCGCGGTTGTTATAGTCGAAGAGTTCCCATTGGACGCGGGTTCTTTGTAAAACGTCCGACAGCTGGGATTGTCCAAGCTCACTCGCCAGGGTGGGCCCACCACAACCAAACGACTCATCCAGCAGTCCGCAGCGCAGGTCCCGCATCCGGTTACCAGAGAGGCATAATCTTGTTCGACGATACCACCGCCCACAATTCAGACTCCGACTCCGCTGTGGCCACCGAAGCCGAGCCGAC
>Ga0209168_10000491_pt1 | contig 37764 bp, 32 predicted proteins | sample Coa_R1_FD_187156 | JGI IMG/M metagenome (GOLD analysis project Ga0209168, IMG submission 187156) | Surface soil microbial communities from Centralia Pennsylvania, which are recovering from an underground coalmine fire - Coalmine... | ecosystem: Environmental > Terrestrial > Soil > Unclassified ...
CGGTTGTTCGATGGCGGATGGCTGCCCGGCGCCCCTGTTTAAAGCGTTCCGCGAGCGCTATCCCGATCACGTGGCCATCACTTACATTAATTGCAGCGCCGAGGTCAAAGCGCTGAGCGACATCATCTGCACCTCGAGCAATGCTGAGAAAATTATCGGCCAGATTCCGCCGGAGAAACCGATTCTCTTTGCCCCCGATCAGCACCTGGGCCGGTTTTTGATGAAGAAAACGGGCCGCGAACTGACGCTGTGGCCGGGCAGCTGCATGGTGCATGAGTTGTTTTCCGAAAAGAGCCTGGTGCAGTTGAAGGAACGGCATCCCGGCGCGCTGGTTCTGGCCCACCCGGAGTGCCCGGAGTCAGTTCTCCGCCATGCGGATTACGTGGGATCGACCACCGGAATTCTGAAATTCGCGACGAACAATCCGGCCAAGGAATTTATTGTGGCGACGGAGAGCGGCATCCTGCACCAGATGGAGAAAGCCTGCCCTGACAAGACTTTTATCTCCGCCCCGGGCGAAGGCGGCTGCTCGTGCAGTGAGTGCCCGCACATGAAGCTGAACACGCTGGAAAAGCTCTACCTGTGCATGCGCGACCGCCGCCCGGAAATCACCCTGGACGAGGATTTGCGCCAGCGCGCCTTGAAGCCAATTCTGCGAATGCTGGAGATGAGTTAGCCTTCTCCTACGCTCATGTCCCCACTCCTTATGTCTTCATTTCTTGATGTGTCCGCCCGCGATAATCTGCTGCGGTCGTTTTTGGCCGAGGATATCGGCTCGGGCGATGTCACCACGGAAACCACAGTTCCCGCCGCGCAGCGCGCTCGAGGCGAATTGGTTGCCAAGGCCCCGCTGGTGCTCGCCGGAATCGATCTCTTCGCCGAAGTGTTCCGGCTTCTGGACGCTACCGCGGTGTCGGAAATCTCGGCGCGCGACGGCGAGGAGTTGACCCCCGGAAATATTCCGGGACGCGTCACGGCTTCGGCGCGGGCACTGCTGACCGGCGAGCGCGTGGCACTGAATCTTCTGCAGCGCTTGAGCGGAGTGGCGACGCTGACGCACCGCTTCGTGCGCGCCGTGGAGGGCACCGGAGCGCAAATCCTGGATACACGAAAGACCACGCCGGGGCTGCGCGCGCTGGAGAAATATGCGGTGCGCGTTGGCGGCGGCAAGAGTTACCGCAGGGATCTGGGCGAGGCGATCCTGATCAAGGACAATCACATTCGGCTGGCCGGGGGCGTTTCCGCCGCTCTGGCCGCCGCGCAGGCCGCCCGGAGCCGCGTCCAACGGATTGAAATCGAAGTGACCTGCCTCGACGAATTGCGCGAGGCGCTCCCTCACCAGCCCGCCGTGATCCTGCTGGATAACATGAGCCCGGCGCTGGTGCGCGAAGCCGTCAGCGAAGTGCGGCGGCACGCCGCGCCCGGCAAGATACGCACCGAGGCATCCGGAGGAATCCGCCTGGATAACGTGAGAGAATTTGCCGAAGCCGGTGTGGACTTGATTTCCGTGGGTGCGCTGACGCACTCCGCTCCAGCCGTGGATATAAGTTTCGAAATCGAGCCGGAGTGATTCTTCCATCGACCTCATTTCATGAATAAGACCACTCGAACCGACGTTCTCGTGATTGGCAGCGGCCTGGGCGGTTTGGCGGCGGCCTGGGATGCCGCCAAGCGCGGCTGCGAAGTCACACTGATGACGCGCGCCACCAATCCCGAAGACAGCAACACTTACTGGGCGCAGGGCGGAATCATCTACCGCGGGCACGATGAGGCGCCGCAGCAACTGGTCGACGACATTCTGGTTGCCGGCGCGGGCCTCAGTTCGCCCGAAGCGGCCTGGCTCCTGAGCCGCGAGGGGCCGCGGCTGGTGAAGGATATTCTGATCGACGAACTGCACGTGCCCTTCGATCCCTCGCCCGAGCATCCGGGCGAGCTCGATCTCACGTCCGAAGCAGGACATTCGATCCCGCGAATCATCCATTTCAAGGACCGCACCGGATATTCCATCGAGCGGGCCTTTTTTGAGCGAGTGCGTTCGCACCCGAAAGTGAAGGTCGTCGCCAACGCCACGGCGGTGGACCTGCTCACCGCTTCGCACCACTCCGTGGAGCCGACCGACGTGTACCGGCCGCTGGCCTGCGTGGGCGCGTACGTGCTCGACCAGACCACCGGAAAAATATTTTCGATCCTCGCCAAGGAAACCATCTTGGCGACGGGCGGCCTCGGCAGTGTTTTCCTGCACACCACCAATCCTCCGGGCGCGCGCGGCGACGGTATCGCCATGGCTTACCGGGCCGGCGCGCGCTGCATTAATTTGCAATACATCCAATTCCATCCCACGGCGCTGCTCGCGCCCGACGGCTGCTTCCTGATTTCGGAGACGGTGCGCGGCGAAGGCGGGCGGCTGGTCGATCGCCAGGGCAAGGAATTCATGCAGAAGTTTCATCCCGCGGGCTCGCTGGCCCCGCGCGATGTCGCCGCGCGCGCGATCTACCAGACCATGCTGGAATCGGGCGAGCCGTGCGTCTACCTGGATATTACCCAGAAACCGGCCGAGCAGCTTCGCGAACGCTTTCCAGGCATCTATGCCGTCTGCATGGAGCGCGGGATCGACATGACGCGCGAGCCGATCCCCGTCGTGCCCGCGGCACATTACAGTTGCGGCGGAATCGCCACCGATGTGTGGGGACGCACCACCGTCGATCGACTGCGCGCCGTCGGCGAGGTCGCCTGCACCGGGCTGCACGGCGCGAATCGCCTGGCCAGCACTTCCCTGCTGGAATGTCTCGTGTGGGGCACGCGCGCCGGCCAGCAAGCCGCCGAACGCATCCAGCACGGCAACGAATTTTACTTTCCGCAGATCGCCGACTGGCGCTATGAGAACGAGCCCGCCGATCCCGCCCTCATTTCGCAGGACTGGCTGACCATCCAGCACACCATGTGGAATTACGTGGGATTGATTCGCAGCGAGAAGCGATTGAATCGCGCCATGCGAGTGCTGCGCGAGCTGGACCTGGAAATCGCCCGCTTCTACGAAAAATGCGAAGTCAGCGATTCCATCATCGGACTGCGCAACGGAATTCTGACCGCACTCCTGATCCTGGACGCTGCCGACCAGGCCCGCGAAAGCCGCGGGTGCCACTATCGCATCGACTGACCAGGACTTCGCCGCAATGTGATCGCGGAAACCTTCGCACGTGACCTGAATCACTGCGCTACCGGGCTCCCTTGCGCATCATCGGTGCAAAGGAGTGCAAACCATGAGCTCATCCGCATGGAATCCCTTCGGCCCCGCGCACTTCGATCCCCGAAAATCGGAATTGCGACCTTCCGGACTCGCGTCAAAACGAATCGCCGTGTTCTTCGCCACTCGCGAGGGCCATACGCAGCGCGTCGCTGAACGCCTCACCAGTGACCTGTTGGCGCTCGGATTCGACGTTGATCTGCTGCCCGCCGGGCAGCGCCCTCCATTCGCGCTGGCCAACTATTGCGCCGCTGTGCTCGCGGCGTCGGTTCATGCGGGAAATCACGAGAAGGAAATGGTCGAGTTTGTGAAGGACCACCGATTGGAACTGGAAGGCATGCCCACCGCGTTCCTGTCCGTAACCCTCAGCGAAGCGGGCGTGGAAATGCCGGAGAAAAGCGCGGCCGAGCGCGCCAGCTTCGCCAACGACGTCAACACCATGCTCGACAAGTTCTACGCTGAGACCCACTGGCATCCCACCGTGGCCAAGCCGGTGGCGGGAGCGCTTCTGTACACCCACTACAATTTTCTGGTTCGCCTGATCATGAAACGCATCGCCCGGAAAGCGGGGGCATCGACCGATACATCGCGCGATCACGATTACACCGACTGGGTCGGCCTGGATAAATTCGCCGATGAATTGGCCGCGACCATTCGCAGCGCGCACCTCGAAAGGTCCGGCGCTGCAACGAGCGCGGAATCGACCGGCGCACAAACGCAGGAACGCCATGACTGACCGAACCCGAGTTCGTCGTTCGATCTGGGTCCCTGCCTTGGCCGCCGCCGCGGGAGCCGGATATCTCTTCGCCCTCCGTCCGTGGCATAGGCGATGGGGCGCAACGGATGAAGAACTCGCCGCGGTTTTGCCGGGCGACGCGCTATGTCCAAACGCGACCGATCAAGTGACCCACGCCATTACTATCGACGCGCCACCCAGTCGCGTGTGGCCCTGGATCCTGCAAATCGGGCAGGATCGCGGCGGTTTCTACAGCTATTCATTTCTCGAGAATTTGGTCGGATGCGAGATGCACAACACGTCCGAGATTGTGCCGGAGTGGCAGAATCGCGCTGCCGGCGACACCGTGTGGTTCGCTACGCCGCGGCACTTTGGCGGGCAGGCGCGCATGGTGGCCGCGATTGTGGAGCCGGAGCGGAGCATGGTCCTGGTGACGCCTGCGGACTGGGAACGATTGCAATCCGGCGAGCGCGGCCGGGAGATGACGTGGGCCTTCGTGCTGGCTCCCGAAGGACAAGGGAAGACCCGGCTCATCGCGCGATCACGCGGAGACGCGCATCCTCCACCGTTCAAACGCGCGGTGAACTATGCTTTCTGGGAACCCGCGCACTTCGTGATGGAGCGCAAGATGCTCCTGACCATCAAGAAATTGTCAGAGAATTGGCAGATCGATTGATGAATTCGCCTGATTGATTCATGGATTGATTCTCGATTGCGAAAGCCCGGCGCTACGCCGAGGAAAATCCGTGCTTGGCGATCGGCACGGAGCGAACGCGTTCTCCGGTCGCCGCGAAAATGGCGTTGCACACGGCGTGCAGAATCGCCGGCAACGCTGGCTCGCCGAGACCGGTCGGGGGATTCGGCGTCTGCAGGAAGTGAACTTCGATTTCCGGCGGCGCCTGGGTCATTCGCAGCGGCGGGTACTTGTCGAAATTGCTCTGCACTGCGCGGCCCTTGTCGATGGTGATTTCGTAGCCCATCACCTGGCTCAGCGCGTCAATCACCGCGCCTTGCACCTGGTTGAGGGCGTTGCTTGGGTTGATGATCTGGCTGCCAACGTCGCCGGCAACCCATATCTTGTGGATCTTCACGCTCTTCTGCTCGTCAACACTTAGTTCGACAACTTCGGCGAAGTAGCCGAGGTGCGAAAAATAAAAGGCCACGCCCTTGGCGCGCCCCCCTCGGCATCCTTCGCGATTCGGCTAGCGTGCACCTTTCTCCTTCGAGGCTGGCGCCGCTACTGGTTTCATCTTCCACTCGCTGACAGGAATGCGCGGCATTTCAAACAAATCTGAAGTGCGGGCGTACCATCCGCGTCCATGCATGCGGCCGATTAATTTCAACTTTGGTGTGTCGATGTAATATTTCGCGGCATCCAACACCATTTCATCGCGGACGTGCATCGCCACCACCCGGCCCAGCACGATCCCGTTTTCGCCCACCTCAACGATTTGCAGGAGCTCACATTCCATGGAGACCGGGCTCTCCGCAATTCGCGGCGGCTTCACGCGCGCCGAGGGCAGCGGCGTTAATCCGGCCTGCTGCAGTTCGTCGATGCCGTAATCGAATTCGATGGCGGTAATGTTCATCTGCGCGGCGTTTTCTTCGGAGACCAAGTTTACGACGAATTGGCCCGTTTCGCGGATGTTCACGCGAGTATCTTTGGGCCGCCCGGGCTTGTGGCTGCCCATTCCAATCGCGACCACCGGGGGCTCGCCTGCCATGGCGTTAAAAAACGAAAACGCTCCGACGTTGAGCGATCCTTCGGAGCTCTGCGTGACGACCCACGCGATGGGTCGTGGCGTTACCGTGGAGACCAGCAGCTTGTAGCACTCGTTGCGCGGAATTTCCTTGAAGTCAAACAACATGTTCGAATTCCTCCCGTTGCCTTCGAAAAAGAATAGCTTACAACAGGTTCCCTGAGTCACACCGAAGTTGGCCTCTTACCCGATTCCCTTTAGAAACTTTGTGCACGCGCCGGGAAAAAACTTCCCGCGACGAGCCTCGCGAACGCGTTCGGATTCGTCGAATCCTCGCGATTCGCAATCTGCGGGGGCCTTCCGTGGCGTGCACAATTTTTTTCGCCGAATGGACCTGAGGTTGCACCAGTGACATCGCCCTCCCGTAATTCGGCCGATCTTTCAGGAGGAGAAGACTTATGATTCGAAAGTTTCTGATGTTCGCTTCTCTCGCAGGTTTTCTGCTGGCGTTCTCCGCTCACGCCGGGCGGCTGCACCAGAAAGCTCAACAGGATCAGCAATCGACGGCTCAGGTGCAGTCGGTCACCGGCAAAGTGACGCAGGTGGAAACCGGGGGAAAGGCATTCTCCATGGATGTGAATCAGGGGAACGATAAGCATCCGATGCGGTTCGTAGTGGATAAAGGAACGACCGTGCAGGGCCACGTGGCCGCAGGATCGACGGCTGTCGTGGATTATCAGTCCGACGCAAACGGTCAGCTGGTGGCTCTGAGCGTCAAGGAACAAGCCTCGCAGTCGCAATAGCAGCGGGATCGGAATGCTACACAAGGCGGGCGAGCCGCGAAGCGGCTGCGCCCGCCTTGCCTTTTATCTCGCTCCCAATTCCTCCCCGCCAGACATTCTTCCTGAGACGCACGGGTGGAGCGGCGCGGAAACAAAAAAAGACCAAAACAAAAGTTGCCGGATACGCGCTTGTGCCTTTACTTCAAGCTTGGCGCATGCTAATTTATTTTCCCGTACCGCCATCGTAGCGCCAGGCGGCTGGGCCACTGCTAAACGACCCTTCAGCGATTTTGTCGCGGCTCGAACCCTCCCGAGTAAACGGAATACGTCTCTTCCGAGCTATGTGCCAAAAGCTTGGTGTAGGTGATTTTCGGCATGAAACCGCCCGGCGCGTTCCCGGTGGAGACCATAAAAGGGGCAATCTTGCTTAAACTGCGCAAAGTCGAGCTCGTGGGCTTTAAGTCTTTTTGCGAAAAGACCCAAATTACCTTCAGTGGCGCCGGACTCACCTGCATCATCGGGCCGAACGGCTGCGGGAAATCCAATATCGTGGACGCGATTTCCTGGGTTTTGGGCGAGCAGAGCCACAAATCGCTGCGCGCCGAGCGCATGTCCGACTGCATTTTTAACGGCACGGCCAAGCGGCCGCCCCTGGGGCTGGCGGAAGTTACGCTGACATTGGTTGACCCTGAACTGGCGGAGGCGGCGGAGTTTGTGCTGGGCCCGCAGATCGGCGAGGCTGCCGCGAGCGGACCCGTAGGAGTTCCGGACAGCGCGTTCGGTGCGAATGGAACGGCCTTCAGCGCCGACGAAGCAGAGAGCGCAGGCGCAATCCCGGAAAATTCCGAGCCCGCGGACGGCGCTGCCTCCGCCGTGGCGCAGCCGGAGGAAGAATCTTCGAAAGAACCCGCTTTCCTGCGGAAAAAGCGCTCCGCGGCTGAAAAGCACGCGATGCACTTGAAGCCGGGCGAAGTGGTCGTGGGGCGGCGCCTGTATCGTTCCGGCCAGAGCGAATACCTCATCAACGGCCGCGTGGCGCGCTTGCGCGACATTCAGGATTTATTCATGGGGATCGGCCTCGGTCCCGATTCGTACGCCATCATCGAGCAGGGACGCATCGGCCAGATTCTCAGCTCCAAGCCCACCGACCGCCGCGCCATCATCGAAGAGGCTGCCGGCATCACCAAATTCAAAACCAAGCGGCGGCTCTCGGAAGCCAAGCTGGAATCTTCCAAGGTCAATCTGTCGCGCGTGAATGACATTTACGTGGAGGTCGAAAAGCAGCTCGCGTCCCTGAAGCGGCAAGCCTCCAAGGCGCGCCGTTACGCGGAAATCCGCGAGCAAATGCGCGGCCTCTTGCGGCAGGTTCTGGCCAGCAAAGCAAAAGAGCTGGACCTCGAGGCGGACCGGCTGTCCAGGCTGGTGGGCGGAATTTCGCAGCAGGAAACGCAGGAAGCGCAATCGGTGAACCAACTGGAAGTGGAGCAGGAACGCCTCTCCTCGCGCACGTATGAGCTGGAAGGCGAGTTGCGCCAGCATCAAAACGTTCTGGGACAGACCGCGCTGGAGTTGGACCGCAGCGAAAATCGCATCCTCTTCAACCGGCAGCGCACTTCCGAACTCACCGGGCGTCTCCAGCAGTTGAACATGGAAATTGAGCAGGGCGCTGCGCAGGTCGCCGAGGTCGAGGGCCGCGCCTTCGCACACGGCGAGTCCGTCGCGACCATTCGCGAGGAGGCGGCGAGCGTCGAAGCGATCCTCGCGACACTTGTTACCGCTACCGCGGAAATTTCCGGCGCGCACGATTCCGTCGAGGACCGCATCGCTTCCTTGCGACGGGCTGCCGCCGAACTCGGCGAAGAGCTCACACGCCTGCACGGCGATCAGGCCCAGGCCGAGCAGACGCTGGCGCATCACATCGAGAGCGTCACGCGCCACGAGCAGCGCGAGCAGCGGCTGCTGGAAGAGGCTCTGCATCATCGGGAGCGCGCCCAGGCCGCCGACCTGCACTGGCAATCCGTCCTGGAACGCACGCGGCGCCTCGAGCAACTGGTGCGCAATGCGCAGGCGCGCATCAGCGACCTGCGCCACCAGCAGCATGAGGCTACCGACGCGGCAAGCGCTTCCCGCGATGCTCTCTCCAGCGGGCGCGCGCGCCGGGCATCGGTGGAACAGATTCTGAATGAGCGATCCTACACTGCCGACGCCGTGCAGAAACTCTTCGCGTCCAGCCAGGGCGGGGACGAATCCGCCGGATTCCGGGCTGTCGGCGTCCTTGCGGATTACGCCGAGGTCGGCCAGGAATACGAAAACGCCATCGAACAATTTTTGCGCGATGAGCTCGAGTATGTTGTCGTCGAAACTTTTGACGTGGCGCGCGCCGGAATCGCCATGCTGCGCGAGGAAGTCGGCGGACGCGCCACCTTCTTTGTGGATTCATTGCGCAAACTGAATCTGCAGCCGAATGAGCCGGTGGTGCCCTTTGAGATCGAACGCGAGACGGTTTCGCGCCTGGATCGCCTGGTGGAATTTCGCGATCCGCTGGGACCCGCGGCAAAACAGTTTCTGCCGCGGTTGCAATCCGCGTTCCTCGTCGAGCAGGCTGAGGCGGCGGAGCGGCTGGCGCGCGAGAATCCCGCGTATTCTTTCGTCACACCCGATGGCACGACCTATCAGGGGCGCGTCGTCAGCGGCGGGCGGCCGTCAGAAGCGGGCCCGCTCGGAATGAAGCGCGAGCTGCGATCCCTGGATGCCGAAGTGCTGCAACTGGAGCGCACCGCGTCGGAAGCGCAAGCGGCCCTGCAACACATTGAGGAGGAGCTTCGCGCGAGCGAGGTGGCGCTCGAGCAGGCTGCCGCGCAGCACGTCGAATCCGAAAAGTTGGAAGTCGCGGCAACCCTGCAGCGCGACCAGGCGCGCGGCGACATGGTGCGCCTGGGAATCGAGCTGAGCGACTGCCAATCGCAACTTGCGCGGTTGCGCAACGAGGTTGCCGCCGCCCAGCGGCGCGCCGAGGCTGCGCAACTGCGGCGCGGAGAAGTTTCCAGCGCTCGCGCCGCCGCCGAACTGGAAATCGTGCAGGCGATGGAGCAGCAAGTTTCCCTGCGGCAATCGGCGCAGGCCAAGCAGGAAGACCTGGCTTCGCGGCGGGCCGAAATGGCCACGCTCGCCGAACGCCTGGCCAGCGCGGAGTCGATCGCGGCGCGCATCGCGCACGAGCTTCAGGAACTCCAGGCGCGGCGCTCTGCGTTCATTCAACAGCAGCAATCGCTGCTGCACGAACAGGAGCAGCTGAACGCGCAAACCGCGGAACATCAACGGCAAGTGGAGACGCTGCGCGCGGAAAAGGCGCGGCTCGAATCGCTGGGCGCCGAAATGGAGCGGGAATTCGAGGCCACGCGCGTACGTTCCGCCCAGGTGGACGACTCGCTGCGACAAGCCCGACAGAAGCTCGGCGATTTCCGCGAGGAGCGAAGCAAACTGGAGATTGAGCGCGCCCGCAACGAGTCCGAGCGCGAGCACCTGCGGCAGTCCTGCGTCGAGGAGCTCAACGCCCAGCCCGAGGATTTGATCGCGGAATTCCCGGCCCTCCTGAGCGGCGAGGAACTGCGCACGTCCGACGCGCAATACCACGAACTGAAAACGCGGATCGAGTCCATGGGCCCGATCAACATGATGGCCCTCGAGGAATACAACGAATGCGAGCAGCGCTTCGAGTTTCTCGGCCGCGAACGCACCGACCTGCTGCAATCGATCACCGACACGCAGCAAGCCATTCAGGAGCTGGACGAGGTTTGCAAACAGAAATTCGAGGAAGCCTTCAACGTCATCAACACCAACTTCGCCACCGCCTTCCACACGCTGTTCGGCGGCGGCACGGGCGAGATGCGGCTGTCCGAGCCCGACAGCTCCGGCGAGCCGGGCATCGACGTGGTGGCGCAGCCGCCAGGCAAGAGATTGCAGAACGTCCTGCTGCTTTCCGGCGGCGAAAAAGCGATGACCGCGCTGGCGCTGCTGATCGCCATCTTCCGCTACCAGCCGAGCCCGTTCTGCATCCTGGACGAAGTTGACGCGCCGCTGGATGAAGCCAATGTCGGGCGCTTTACCAAATTGGTTTCCGAAATGAGCGCGGGCACGCAATTCATCGTGGTGACCCACAACCGCAGGACCATGGAGATGGCCTCGGTCCTGTACGGCGTGACCATGCAGGAACCCGGCGTGTCAAAGCTCGTGTCCGTCCGTTGGGACGAGCCCGCCGCTGCGCAGGCCGCTACCAACGCCGCGTAGTTCGCCGTAAAAGAATGCAGACGCGCGCAGGAAGAGGAAAAGAAGATCCTTCCTCGCGCTTTCCGCGGACTGCGTGCTTTGTCGCAAACATCCGGGCTTCCGATTCGCGCGCCACACTCCGAAATCTAAAATTTGGCGATGGGAAGTGAAAAACTTTGCACACCATTCTCATTTTTTCTTTCATCTTCGACCGAAGAAAAAAGTTTTCCACTTTTCGTTTTTCTTCTCCGTTGACATCGCCCGCGCGTACGCTAGAATGCCCTCCTCTCTGAAGGGGTAGAAGACCGTTGGCATCTCCAAAATTAAATCCAGTTGTTTGGGAGACAAATCTCCCGGGAATTCACTTTCTCAATCGCGGGAAGGTTCGTGATTTGTACGAGGTAGGCGGCGATCTGCTGCTGATCGCCACGGACCGGCTGTCTGCGTTTGACGTGGTGCTGCCCACCGCGATCCCTGACAAGGGCCGGGTGCTCACGCAGCTCTCGCTGTTCTGGTTCAACCAACTGCGCGACGTCCTGCCGAATCACGTCATCACCGCGACGGATTTTCCCGCGGCGCTGGCGCCGTACCGCTCACAGCTGGAGGGTCGCGCCATGCTGTGCAAGCGCACCAATCCCCTGCCCATCGAGTGCGTGGTCCGCGGGTACCTGTCCGGCTCCGGATGGAAAGATTATCGCGCCAGCGGAAAAGTCTGCGGCATCTCGCTTCCGGCCGGGCTTCGCGAATCCGAGCGGCTGCCCGAGGCGATCTTCACCCCGTCAACCAAGGCGACCACCGGCCACGACGAAAATATATCGTTCGATGGCGCCGTCGCGCTGGTCGGAGCGGAGCTCGCGGAAAAAGTTCGCGCCATCAGCCTGGAGATTTACCGCCGCGCCGCGGCCTATGCCGAACCTCGCGGGATTATCCTGGCGGACACGAAATTTGAATTTGGTTTGCTTGGAAAAGAATTGATCTGGATCGACGAGGCCTTGACCCCGGATTCTTCACGGTTCTGGCCCGCGGACGGCTACCAGCCCGGCCGCGCGCAGCCTTCCTATGACAAGCAATACGTGCGCGACTACCTCGAACGGATCGGGTGGAACAAACAACCGCCCGGACCCGAGCTTCCTGCCGACGTCGTCGCCGCGACCCGCGAGAAATATCGCGAAGCGTACTTGCAGTTAACGGGCCTCGAACTCAGCTAGGCTCGCAGCCAGCGGAATCCGGCGGCGAACAACTCTTGTGCGGAGCGTGCTACGGTGAAGGAGCAATTGGAATCGCTGGTCGGCCTGATGGTGGATCGTGGAATCCACTTCGACGAGGCGGTAAACGAATTTGAAAAGAAATTTATCAAGCGCGTGCTGGACCGTTTTCACGGCAATCAATCGCGCGCCGCGCGCCTATTGGGAATCCACCGCAACACGCTGAGCCGCAAAATCGATTTATACAAGATCGATCACCGTCACCGCAGAACGCGGTGAGGGTGGGAAAAACCGTGATTTGCGACTCGTGATTCGCAACGGCCCTAAAACCCTCTACAAAGAAATCTTACAAAAAAATGGCCCCGGATATCTCCGGGGCCATTTGCCGTTTCGGTTGAATTGCGTCAGTTTCCTGAGGGCGCCTTCTTCGCAGGAGCCTTCTTGGCCGGACCCTTCTTCGCAGGTCCCTTGTCTTCCGGCAAGTCCTCCGTGTTGATCTTGGCCTTTTCCCAGGTCAGCATGAAGGGACTCTGGGTGTAGCCGGTGAGCGTCCCGGTGAAGCGAACGACCGCATCCTTCTCGAGTTTCTTCGCTTCCGGCTGGCCGTCGATCTTCACGGTCATGTTGGCCATGGTGGCGGCTTCGATTTCCTCGGGCGTTGCGCCGCGGAAAACCTTCAGCGTTACGGAATCACCCTCCACCATCGGAGCTTCCATCACGCGGACGCCAACGTCCGGATATTCGAGGCCGCAGCTGGCCAGCCACATGGTTTTGCCGGCGTCGCCTCCGGCCACCAGGGCGGGAATAAAGTTCGCCGTGTCGTCGCGCGCCTTTTGCAGGTCGGCGGCGCTCGGAACGTTCAGCGTGGCGGGCTTTTCGGTGGCGCTGGAGGCCAGCGTGAGCAACTCATTTACCTGATCGTCCACCAGTTTGTCGCAGGCAGGCTGCTGGTAGCGGATGATCTGGTTCTTCAGGTAGGCCTTCACCTGCGCATCGTTAGGAATCTTGAGGTCAATTGCGCGGGCCAGTTCCCAGAAACCATCCGTGCCCATCGGCGGGGTCATCTGCAAATCGACGATGCCCAGCCGGTAGTGCGACACGGCGTCATTCGGGTCGATGGACAGAAGAGTCTTGTAGTATCCGGCGGCGGCGGAGTAATCCTTCATGGAGGTCGACGCCAGGGCGGCGACGGCGTTAAACAAAACTTTCACGCCCTTTTTCTGCTGCTCAAACTGGTCGGCGGGAACATTGTCCGGCTTCTTCAGATCGTCGAGCGCCTTGAGTCCCGCGAGCGAAGCGTCGCGAGCCTTGGTCAGCGCGTCGGGAGTTTGCAGCGACTTGTCGGCCATTCCCAGATAGAAGGCCTGCGCGCGGGTGTAATAGGCTTCGAGCCGCCCGGTGGCGTCAATCTTGTCGCCCAACGCAATCATTCGATCCGCGTACTCGATGGCCTGCGCGTAATTCTTCAGCGCCATGTAAGTGGTGTAGTAGTCGCGGTAAACGTAGGGCATCAGCGAGGAGTTGGGGTAGGCCTTCACAAAATCATCGAGCGCCTTCACTTTTTGCTGAGGATTCGCCTCTTTGTCCGCCGCCTGGTACTGGTTGTATTCCGCCAGCGTATATGCGGGTTTCGCCTGATCCGTGGCCGCTTGGGGCGCGGCCCACAACTTCCCCGCACCTGATGCCATCCCCAGCGCGATCCACAACAGACCGGCGCCAGTCACAATGCACTTTCGTATCATCGGCTTCCAGCCTCCTCAGCGAAATTCAAACTCACGCACTGACAACCCTGTGCAAGCCTCTGCAAGTATGTCTGCTGGCTTAAAGCTCTCGGATTATAGGGAATCCCATCCTAGCGTGCAAGCGAGATTCCCTCCGGCTCCTCGCCCCGCTCGCCGCCCACGCCATGATTTTCACACGCGTCAGATGCGGCAAGCACTGATATTGAGATGACAAAATCCTGACCGAGGTAGCCTGGGCAGAGAATATCACTACTCCAGCCAAAAGCGGAAACCGAATGCGTCACGGCGATGCCCTGGCAGGCAAGGAGCGACTGTGCCGGATGCAAGATCCGCAAAGTACGCTCCCGCCGACCGGCACCAAAAAAACAGTTTCTTCGACACGCCTCCCATCATCCAAACTTGACAGGGATCCGTATCCGCATCGATCCGGAAGGAAGTGATCTTGCCATGGCAATTCAAAAATCAGCCGAAACTCAAGTGCCTATCCACGACCTCATTGGCCAGCGATGGAGCCGGCGCGCGTTCTCTGAGACTCCGGTCGAACGCGACAAACTTCTGGCCCTGTTCGAGGCTGCCCGATAGGCGGCATCCTCCAGCAACGAGCAGCCCTGGGCGTTTCTGATGGCCACCCGGGACCATCCCAAAAATCATGAAGAGTTGGCGGGCGTGCTGGTAGAATCCAATCGAGCTTGGGCCAGCAAGGCGCCCGTGCTGATCCTGACCTTCGCTCATACTCAATTTGAAAAGGATGGCCGGCCCAACCGTTACGCGCTGTACGATCTGGGCCAGGCGGTCGCGAATCTTTCCCTGCAGGCTACCCATCTTGGCCTCACTGCACATCAGATGGCCGGATTCGATGTTGAAGCCGCGCGGCAGCGCTTCGCGGTGCCGCAGGTTGGGAGCCCGCCAGCGTGATCGCTTTGGGCTATCCGGGAAATCTGGATTCGCTGACCGAATCGCTGCAGCAGCGCGAGACTGCCCAGCGGAAACGCAAGGCGCTTGAATCATTTGTTTTTTCCGGGACCTGGGGACATCCGGCTGCCCTGGCGGGCACCGCCAAAACCTAGTGAACGAGACACTCCAATTCGTCGTTCGCCACGGATACATGCTGGTCTTCGCATGGGTATTCGTCGAGCAGGCGGGCCTGCCGGTTCCTTCCGCTCCGATGCTGCTGGCCGCCGGCGCGCTGGCCGGAACGCACCGCATGAATCTCGCAATGGCCATCGCCCTCGCAGTGCTGGGTGCGGTGGTCAGCGATTCCATGTGGTATGAACTCGGCCGGCTGAAGGGCGTGCGGGTCTTGCAATTCCTGTGCAAGATTTCGCTGGAGCCGGACTCCTGCGTGCGCCGGACGCAGGTGAGCTTCACACGGAACGGCCCGCGCGTTCTGCTGGGCGCAAAATTCATTCCCGGGCTGAACGCCATGGCGGCGCCCTTGTCCGGCATCATCCGCATGGGCTGGCCGAAGTTTCTGCTGTTTGACGCCGCCGGGGCGCTGGCCTGGGTGGGCGCATTCACCGTTACCGGTTACGTTTTCAGCGGCGAACTGGAACTGGTGGCCGCCAAGGCCGAGTATCTCGGGGCGGGCTTGCTCTTTCTGGTGGTGGCGGCGTTCGCCGGATACATTTTGTGGAAATACTATAATCGCCGGAGATTTCTGCACCGTCTGAAGATTGCGCGCATCACGCCAGAGGAACTGAAGGGCAAGATGGACGCCGGGGAAGACGTACTGATCGTAGACTTGCGGCACTCGCTGGACTTCGACGCCAACCCGGAGACGATTCCCGGCGCGCTGCACGTGGACGCCGCGGAACTGGAAGAAGCCGCCGAAGTCATTCCCCGTGACCGCGAAATCGTTCTGTTCTGCGCGTGCCCCAACGAAGTGACTGCGGCGCGCTTGGCGCTGCTGCTGCGCAGCAAAGGCATTACGCAAATCCGGCCGCTTGCCGAAGGCTACGAAGGCTGGCGCAGCCGCGGTTTTCCGCTGAGCCTCGCAAAAGATGAAACCGGCAACGAGGAACCGGCTAAGGCGTAAGGCTCCACGCTGCGATTGAAGTATGGGATTTTCTTGTTGTAGCGCCCGCCTTCAGGCGGGCACTGTGCGCACACACGAGGATGCCCGCCTGAAGGCGGGCGCTACAAGCGAGGCAGGACAATTCCCTGCTGCGCCTGGTACTTCCCCTTCTTGTCCTTGTAAGAAATTTCGCAGGCTTCGTCCGACTCAAAGAAGAGAACCTGGCACAATCCTTCGTTAGCATAGATCCGCGCGGGAAGCGGCGTGGTATTGCTGATCTCCAGCGTCACGAAGCCCTCCCACTCCGGCTCAAACGGGGTGACATTCACGATGATCCCGCAGCGCGCGTACGTCGACTTCCCCAGACAAATGGTCAGAACGTTGCGCGGAATGCGGAAATATTCCACCGACCGGCCGAGGGCGAAGGAATTCGGCGGCACCAGGCATTGCGAACCTTTAAATTCGACCAGGGAGCGCGAATCGAAGTGCTTGGGATCGACAATCGTGGAATTCACATTGGTGAAGATGCGAAATTCATCGGCCACGCGGATATCGTAACCGTAGCTGGACACTCCGTAGCTGATCACGCCGTCGCGGACCTGGCGATCCTCAAACGGCTCGATCATTTTGTGCTCCAGCGCCATCTTGCGAATCCAATGATCCGGCTTGACCGACATCTACTGCCTCCTCGGAAGGGTCGCGGGGCGCCGCTCAGGGCCCGCAATACTCGCTATAAAGACGCGCATCTTAACCGAGCGCGTTCACCTTGACAACCCGCAACTGCATGCATAGCATAGCTTGCCGTTGGAGAGCAGGAGGGTGGAGTGATCAAGCTGGACATAGTAAATGCCGTTGTCAATAAGACGGGAGTAAGCCGGACCAAGGCCGAGCAGGCGGTCGAAACCGTTTTTGAAGCCATGAAAAGTGCGTTGGGAAAAGGCGAGCGCATCGAGTTACGCCGCTTCGGCGTGTTCAATGTGCGCCCGCGCAAGACCGGCATCGGCCGCAATCCGCGCACCGGCCAGGAAGTCAGCATCCCGCCAGGCAAGGCCGTGCGCTTCAAGCCCGGCAAGGAACTGCAAACGCTCTGAACCCTGTCTCGTTTCGCGCCGGCGTCTCCTGGTGTTTCCATTTGAAGCTTCCTGCCCGCGATTGCTGTTCTCTTCCCGCGCGCCGCGCATCTAACTATCTGTGACGGCCCCTATGACGGATGGAAGCGGTGAATTCGAGTCCACCTCGGCGGAGACGCTTCCGCCGGTGGTCGATCCTTGGGACCTGGCCCCGAATCCGTACTGGGAAAACAAGGAAGTCCGCCGGCAGCGGAAGTCGCTGGGCATCGCCATTGTGCTTTTCGTTCTGACCTTGATTTCCACGCTGGCCGTCGGGGCGCAATACGCAGCGTCATATGCCTCCGGGAAATCTCCTGATTTCGACGAGCTGTTTTCGATGTACACGGCATTGCTGACGCATCCGCAATTACTGCTGGCCGGCGTTCCTTTTGCCTTTACGCTGATCGGCATTCTGCTGGCGCACGAACTGGGACATTTTTTTGCCTGCCGCTATTACGGAATTTCCGCAAGCTATCCCTACTTTCTTCCGGCGCCCACGCTGATCGGAACGCTCGGCGCGTTCATCCGCATTCGTTCTCCGATCTACAACCGCAAGGCGCTCTTCGATGTGGGCCTCGCAGGTCCGGTGGTGGGATTCCTGTTCGCCGTTCCGGCGCTGGCGATTGCGATTTTTTATTCGAGGAGCGTTCCGTATTCGGACGCGCACGCAACCGTAGTGTTCGGGCAGCCGCTGGTGATGCGCCTGCTCATCGAGGTGCTGCGTCCCGGCGTGGCCCCGGGGGATTTGCTGCTGCACCCGGTGGGGCGCGCGGCGTGGGTGGGACTTTTCGCGACGGCGCTGAACCTGCTTCCCGGCGGGCAACTCGACGGGGGGCACATTCTGTATTCCGTCGCCAGCAAGTATCACAAGAAAATTACGCTGGGCGTGGCGCTGCTGCTCGTTCCGCTTGGCGTGTTTTTTTGGAATGGGTGGATCCTGTGGGCGGTGCTGCTGCTGGCGATCGGCTTCCGGCATCCCCCGCTGCTGAACCGTTGGGAGAAACTCGACCGCCGGCGGCTGGTCTGGGCGGGGATCGCTGCGCTGATTTTCCTACTGTGTTTCATGCCCATGCCGGTGATGATCCGCTAGGTGGCACAGACTTCAGTCTGTGCCACTCAAACCCTAAAACAGGCTCAGCGGATCCACATCCACCAGCACTGCCTTCTGCGGGATTTCTTTCTCCTCAGCAAATGCCAGCAATTCCGTCACGGCGTGCGTCAACTGCGCTCGCTTCGGGGCCTTCAGCAAAAACTGAAAACGGTACTCGCGTTTCAGCCGCGCGAGCGGCGCCGCAGCCGGACCCAGCACTTTCACGCCGCGCGATTCCTGCGGCGCAAGAAATGCCGAAAGCTGGCGCGACCATCGAATGGCGTTTTCGATTTTGGTGTCGCGCACCAGGATGCTGGCCAGCGCCGTGAACGGCGGGTAGTGCAGCAATCGCCGGAACTGCACTTCCTTCTCATAAAAAGAAATGTAGTCCTGCCGCGCGGCAAGCTGGATGGCGTAGTGTTCCGGGTAGTAGGTCTCAACCAGCACTTCTCCGGGCAGATCGCCGCGACCGGCGCGACCGGCAACCTGCGTCAGCAATTGAAACGTGCGTTCGGAAGCCCGGAAATCCGGCAGGCTCAGCTGCGAATCCGCGGAAATCACGCCGACTAGCGTGACGCGCTGGAAATCATGGCCCTTGGCCACCATTTGCGTGCCCACGAGGATATCAATCTTGCCCGTGGCGAAATCTCCCAGCACCTGCTGGTAGGCGCGTTTGGTGCGCACCGAATCGCGGTCCAGCCGCGCCACTTTCGCGGAGGGAAATTTCGCGCGCAGCTTTTCTTCCAGTTGTTCCGCGCCCGCTCCGAAAAAATAAACGTGTTCGGAATTGCATTTCGGGCAGGCATCCGGCACGCGCCGCGAAAATCCGCAGTAGTGGCATTCGAGCCGCGCCCGCGCCTTGTGATAGGTCAGGGAGATGCTGCAGTTTTCGCACTGCACGCCCGCGCCGCACGACCGGCACAGCACGAACCACGAGTAGCCGCGGCGGTTGATGAGGATGAGCGATTGCGTTCCTTCGGCAAGTCGCGCCGCGATGGCCGCGCTCAATTTCGATGACACCGGCTCCACGCGATGCGTGGTTTTAAAATCCTCGCGCAGGTCGACGATCTCCACCGGCGCCATGGGACGGTTCTCCACGCGCGAATCGAGTTGAAGCAGCTGATATTTCCCCGAGCGCGCATTGTGAAAACTTTCCAGCGACGGAGTGGCCGATCCCAGGAGCGCGACGGCGCCCTCGAGCTTGGCGCGGACCACGGCCACGTCCCGCCCGTGATAGCGCGGCGTCTCCTCCTGCTTGTAGCTGGCTTCTTGCTCCTCATCGACCACGATCAGCCCCAGATTTTCGAGCGGCGCAAACACCGCCGAACGCGTTCCCACCACGACGCGCGCCTCTCCGCGGCGCACGCGCCACCATTCCCGCGCGCGCTCCACTTCCGGCAGAGCGCTGTGCAAGACCGCAACGCCTCCGCCAAATCGCGCGCGAAACAATCTTCCGCACCACAGCGTGAGCGCAATTTCAGGAACCAGAATCAGCGCGGTCTTGTTGCGCGCCAGCGCGGCCTCCACCGCGCCGAGGTAGACTTCTGTTTTTCCGCTGCCGGTCACTCCGTACAAAAGCCCGCTGGTGAACGCGCCGGCGTCCAGCCAGCCGCGAATCACTCCCAGTTCCCTTTCCTGATCGACGTTCAAAACATTGGAAGGCGGCGTGTAATCCGCGTCGAATAGGTCCTCCTCGATGGACAGCGGCTCTTCCCAGCACTTCAGTGTTTCCTGGCGAATCATGCGCTCGACGAGCGGGCGGGAAACCTTGGCAAGCTTTGCCAGTTGCGGCAGCGGCATGGGGCCGCGCTCCTCCGCAAGCACGTGAAACACGCGCGCTTCTTTTTCCGGCAATGCGGGAGTCTCGCCGGCCAGCGCGACCGCATCAGAAGGCGCCTCGTTCCAGGCGACAATTTTCTGCACACGCGCCTGGCGCCGCAGCGCGACCTCGCGCCCTTCGAGTTGTTTGCGGCGCAGCAAGCGTTCGGCCGCCGCTTCGCCTCCGGGCAGCTTGTGGACGCGATCCGCGCGCACCGGGCGGCCCTCGATTTCCATCAGCGAAAGCAGCGCCAGCTCCGCGACTTCCGATTCGCTGCGATTTCCGCCCGCGTCCAGTTCGGCTCGCCGCGCGCGGCCCAGATCCGTCACCACATATTCACGTTCGTGGCGCAGATCGATTTCCGGAGGCAGCATGGCGCGAAACACTTCTCCGAGCGGCGCCACGTAATAGCCGGCCACCCAGCGGCCCAGCTCCACCAGATTCGGCGGCAGCGCCGGAATCGCGTCAAGCAACTCGGCAATCTCCCGCACATTTTTTATGAGTTTCGGATCGGGCCGCCGGACGGGCGCGTTGACCACCACACCGGTCATCGCGCGATTGCGAAACGGCACCAGCACGCGGCTACCCGCGGCGACCGATCCCGCCAGCCGTTCCGGAATTTCATACGTGAACAGGGAGCGCAGCGGCACGGGCAGCGCGACTTCGCAATAGGTGGGAGGCATGTGCGTCTTGAGTAGGACAGGCTTCAGCGTGTCAGGTTTAGAGCATAGCAGGCCACAAATCTAAACCAGACAGGCTGAAGCCTGTCCTACCTCTAGCTAGTTGGAGGCCTTCTTCGCTTTCAGACCTAAATGGGCCATTACTTTTTGCAGGTCTTTCCAGACGTCCGCTTTCGCTGCCGGATTGCGCAACAAATATGCGGGGTGATACGTGGCCAGCAGCTTCGTACCGCGATAGTCGAACCAGGTGCCGCGAAATCGCGAAATGGAGTCCTTGGTTTTCAGGAGGGCCTGCGCCGCGGTTCCTCCGAGACACACGACGGCCTTCGGAGCGATCACGTCCAGCTGTCGAAACAGGTAGGGCGAGCAGGTGGCAACCTCATCGTCCTCGGGCTTGCGATTCTCCGGCGGGCGGCATTTGACCACGTTGCAGATGTAAACGTCTTCACGGCGCAGCCCCATAGCCTCGATCATCTGCGTCAGCAATTTTCCGGCGCGGCCGACAAACGCCAGCCCTTGCATGTCTTCGTCGTGACCCGGGCCCTCTCCAACGAACACCAGCTCAGCGCGCGGATTGCCCTGGCCGAAGACGATTTTGTTTCGCTGCTTGCTCAAGCGGCAGCGCGTGCACTCGCCCAGATCTTCGCGGATGCGCTCCAGGGAATCGTTTTCGACGCGGTCGATGGCCTCGAACAGCGACTCCGCACTGACCAGCGGAAGCACCGGCGCGGGCACGGCAACTTTCGCCGGCGCCGCGACCTCAACCGGAGCCGCAACTTTGACCGGCTCAGCACCTCGGTCGGCAGCAACCACCTTGCCGGCGGCGGACGCCCTCGCAGCCGCTTGCGCAGCGGCGGTTTTCTCCAAAAGTTTGCCCATGGTTCTCCGGTCCGTATAAAACCCGCCGAGATTCAGGTCTTCGTAATAACGAAGCCAGGCTTCCAATTTTTCGCGGGATGTCGTGGTGAGAGGGGAATCCATCAGCAGTTCAGCGCGCCCGTTGCGGTTCAACCGATTGTTCTCGCGCTTGCCGCAAAGGGCGCAGCGCGTCGAGAATGCGGTTCGCGGCGTCGATCTTCGGCATGCGTGCGAAAGCCCTTTCGCTGCCGTCGCGGAAATACAGAGTGATGACGTTGGTGTCGTGATCGAATCCCGCGCCTTCCGCGGTCACGTCGTTGGCCACAATCAGGTCGGCCTGTTTCGATTGCAGCTTGCCTCGCGCGTGCGCAGCCACGTTCTCGGTCTCCGCGGCAAATCCAATCACCACGCGATCGCCCTTGCCGCGCGCCACATCGGCGAGGATGTCCACGGTGGGCTCGAGCTCCAGGTTGAACCGGCCGCTGCCACGCTTCATTTTTTTATTCTCGGGCGCTACCGGGCGGTAATCCGCCACGGCCGCCGCCATGATCAGGGCGGTTGCGCGCGAAAAATGCTCGAGCACGGCGCGATGCATCTGCTCGGTGTTGCGCACGGGTACAAATTGAACGTCCTGGGGCGGATCGAGCCGCGTCGGCCCGCTAACCAAAATCACGCGGGCACCCCGCCGCGCCGCCGCCTGCGCCAGGGCGTATCCCATTTTCCCGGAAGAGCGATTGGTCAGATAACGCACCGGATCGAGGTCTTCGCACGTCGGTCCGGCGGTGACCACGATGGTTTCTTCCTGCAGATCGTGCGCGATTCCCAGCCGAGCCAGCACCGCGCCGGCGATGGCATCCACGCTGGCCAGCCGCCCCGCGCCGGTCATCCCGCACGCCAGGTAGCCTTCCTCGGGCGGCACCACGTGAACGCCGCGCGCGCGCAGCGTCTCAACATTTTCCTGCGTCGCCGCGTGTTCCCACATATTGACGTTCATCGCGGGAGCCACCACCACGGGCGCGGTGGTGGCAAGATACAACGTGGTCAGAAAATCGTCGGCCACTCCGCGCGCCATTTTGGCGATTACGTTGGCGGTGGCCGGAGCAACTACCAGCAGATCGATGCGCTGGGCCACGGCAATGTGCTCAATCGCGCTCTCCACATTGGCGCCGGCTCCGGACGCGTCTCCGGAAAACATTTCTGTGATTACTTTTTGCCCGGTGAGCGCGGCAAATGTGAGCGGAGTGATGAATTCCTGCGCGCTTTTGGTCATCACCACCTGCACGTTGATGCCTTCCTGCTGGAGCTTGCGCACCAGTTCCGCCGCCTTGTAAGCGGCGACTCCGCCGGAAACACCGAGTGCCACGCGCATGGGAATCTCGCGGCGCTACTTCTCGCGCCGCTTGCCGTCCTTATCCAACAGATCGCCCGGAATTTCAGGCAACTGGTATTCGAGCACGCCCGCGCCCAGTTCCTCAACCGCGATACGCGTCGACTTCAGCGAGCGGGGATTCGCCACTAGCGGCGACGCTCCGAGCATCAACTGCCTCGCGCGCCGCGCCGCCACCACTACGAATGCAAACTTGCTGTCCGGTGCCTGACTCTCGGCCGTCATGAGTTCGTTATCCTCCAAAAGATTCCAGAATCTTCAGTGCGCGTGCACTCAAGCAACTGCGAAGGCACCGGGCCGCCACGGTAATGGCCTGAATTTCGCGGCCGGCGCGCTCCATTTCGTCGTTCACCACCAGAAAATCGTATTCCGTATACCGCTGAATCTCCTGCCCGGCTCGTTCCAACCTGCGTTTGATGGCCTCGTCCGGGTCCTGCCCGCGCGCCCGCAGGCGCCGTTCCAATTCTTCCTTTGCCGGCGGAAGAATAAAGATAGCCACTGCGTGCGGGAGCTTTTGTTTTACCTGTTCGGCGCCCTGCACGTCAATTTCCAGCACCAGGTCCAGGCCTTTACGCTGCGCTTCTTCCAGCCAGCGCCGCGGCGTGCCGTACTGATGCTTGCCGAAGACGCGGGCGTGCTCTAGAAACTCCCCGGCGCGCACCCGGCGGTCGAATTCCTCTTCGGATATAAAATCATACCATTTTCCGTTACTTTCCGTGTCCCGCGGCGGCCGCGTGGTGCACGATACAGAGAACATGGTCCCCGGCACTTCCAACATTTTTTGCACCAGCGTGGATTTCCCCGACCCGGACGGGCCGGAGACGATGAAAACGAGAGGCTGCTGTGCGGTTGCGAGCGTCATTCGACGTTCTGCGCTTGTTCTCGCAGTTTTTCGATATCGGATTTCACTTCCAGCGCCAGCCCGGTGATCGCCAATCCCTCGGACTCCACGCCCGGAGTCTTGGACAGTAGCGTGTTGGCCTCGCGCTGCATTTCCTGGAGCAGAAAATCCAGTTTCTTTCCCGCTTCGCCGGCTCCCGCGAGCAGAGTGCGAAACTGTTCCACGTGGCTGCGCAGCCGCGCCAGTTCCTCGCTGACGTCGCTGCGCTCGGCCAGCATCGCCGCTTCCTGCGCCAGGCGGATCGGATCGAGCTGTACGCCCTTCAAAAGGTCCGCCAGCCGTTCCGCCAGGCGGCGCGCGATGGCCGGCCGCACGCGCTCCGCCAGCGTTTCAACTTCCGCGGTCCGCGCGGCAATCTTGTCCAGAAGTCCCAGCATTTCCGCGGTCAGCGACTGCCCTTCCGAACGGCGCATGGCTTCCAATTTGTTCAGCGCCTGCTCCAGGCAGGTCTCCACCTGCGCGCCCAGCCGCTCCTGCTCTTCCTCGCTGCGCAGATCGCTGGTGGATCCCGGCGCCGCGACCACGCCCGGAAGGCGGAACAGCGCCACCAGGTCCGGCTCCGTTTTGATTCCGTACTCCTCACGCAATCGCCCCACCGCCTTCATGTAGGAGTCGACCATTTCGTGGTTCAGCTCGATCGCGCCCGTAGCGCCCGCTTCAAAATAAATGTTCACATCCACGTGGCCGCGCCGCAGGCGGTTGCGAATGGCCTGGCGGATGCGCGACTCGAAAACTTCAAATCCATCCGGCATGCGCAGGTGAAGATCGAGGAAGCGGTGATTCACGCTGCGCAGGTTGATGCGCACGGAGGCGCCATCGCGCTCCACGCGGGCCTGCGCGAAACCGGTCATCGAATAAATTCCCGTCATCGCCGTTGTCGCCTTCATCGGTCAGCCTTTGGCGCGGGAGTGGCTGCGTCATCCACATCCGCGAATTGCATTTCGTACAGCCGCGCGTAAATTCCGCCGCGCGCCAGCAATTCCTGGTGCGTGCCGGTTTCCGCAATCGATCCGTCTTCCAGCACGATGATCTTATCCGCGCGCCGGATCGTGGACAGGCGGTGCGCAATGACGAATGCGGTGCGATCCATCATAAGGTTTGAAAGCGCGCGTTGCACCAGCATTTCCGATTCGGAGTCCAGTTCGGAAGTCGCTTCGTCGAGGATCAGAATGGGCGAATCTTTCAGAATCGCGCGGGCGATGGCGATGCGCTGGCGCTGCCCGCCGCTGAGCCGCTGCCCGCGGTCGCCCAGCATGGTGGAGTAGCCCTGCGGCAATTCCAGAATGAAATCGTGAGCCAGCGCCGCCTGGGCCGCGGCTTCCACGCGCTCCTTCGGCAGGCCGGGCCGCCCGTAGCAGATATTGTTCCACACCGTGTCGTTAAACAGGATCGTCTCCTGGGTCACGATAGCCATCTGTTCGCGCAAGCTGCGCAGGGTGACCTCTCGCACGTTTACGCCGTCAATCCGCAGCGCGCCCGACGTGACCGGATAAAATCGCGGCAGCAGGTTCACCAGCGTGGTTTTCCCCGCGCCGCTCGAGCCGACAATGGCGATCACTTCACCGGCGCGGGCCTCAAAGGAAATCTCGCGCAGGATTGGCAAGTCCGGATCGTATCCGAATCCGACGCGGTCGAATTCCACGCTGCGGGAGAACGGCGGCAGCGCCTTCAGTCCCGGTTCCACCTCCGGTTCGTCCGCGCTGCCGATGTATTCAAACACCTTGGCCGTTGCGCCGAAGGCCAGCTCGAATTGCTGGTAGACCGTGCCCAATCCCTTCACCGGCTCGTAGGACTTAAAGAGGGCGTAAATGAACGTGACGAAAACTCCCGCCGTCATCGCGCCCATCTTAATCTGTACGCGAGCGTACATCAGCACCAGCACGATCACCACCGCGCCCAGCAAATCCATCAGCGGAGATGTGGCCACCGCGGCGCGAATCCAGCGCATGTTTTCCCGCAGCAGGCGCCGCGACGATTCGCGGAACTTGGCGATCTCGAAGTCCTCCATCCCGAACGCCTTCACCACGCGGTTGCCGCTGACCGTCTCTTCCAGAATCTGCGACAACTCGCCGACTCCGGTCTGAATTTTCTCCGTGGAGCGGCGAATCTTCTTGCCCAAAGTGCGCACCGGCCACACCACCATCGGCAGCAGCACTACCGAACCCAGCGTCATCTTCCAACTGGTCAGCAGCAATACGGCCAGCAGAAAAAACAGCGTAAAGACATGGCGGAATCCCAGCGAGAGGTACTCGGAGAACACATTGCGGACGCGCTCCACATCGTTAATCACGGTGGATAGCAAACGCCCGGTCTGATGGTGCTGGAAGAAGCCGATCGGCTGGCGGATCACCTTGGCGTAAACGCGGTTGCGCAGGTCGGTGACGCCGGCAATTCCCGCGAACTGCACCAGCACATTGCCCAGATACTCGGCGACTCCCTTGCCGATGAATACCGTCAGAATCGCGATGGAAAAAATCGTGCCTACGCTGTGAATCCGCGCGGGAAGAAAGGAGTTCAGATAAATCGTCTGGTGGGTGAACGGATTTTGAATCAATCGCAGCTTGTTGTCCGGGGCGTTGGAATTGAGCACGCGGTCGAAAATCGGGGTGAACATCAGCGCGATCAGGCCTTCTGCGAGACCGACGAGGGAGAGGCAAACAACGCCCGCGGCCAGCCGTATCTTGTACGGCATCACATAGCGTAACAAACGGCCGAGTTCTTCCCGTTTCTTCAAAGAAGTAGATGATCCCCCGTGAGTGCGACGAACCTCGCGCGCTTGGTACGCTACGAATCGCCCCCGCGTTTGTCAAGCCGCCACGCGACGAGACTCCATCCCCTGCACGCGTGCCTTTGTTCGTCAGCCTTTAGGAGGGCCGAGCTTTAGCTCGGCCGTACTCGCAGCGATTGTTGACGGCTTTAGCCGCTGAAGTTTCAGGGGCTAAAGCCCTCAACTCGCAAAAAGTCATTGTCGGGACTGAAGTCCCGACCTCCGTAAACCCGCCTCGCTCGAGGCAATTATTTCGCCAGGTCGCGATGAACTACCTTGGATGCATATCCCTTGTCGTGCAGGGTCTTGCGCACGGCTTCCGCCAGCATCACCGAGCGGTGCCGCCCGCCGGTGCAGCCAAACGCAATCGTCAGGTAGCTCTTCCCTTCCCGGATGTAGTGCGGGATCAAGTACACCAGCAAGCCTTCAACTCGCCGCAAAAATTCCCCGGTTTGAGGAAACGAGCGAATGTATTTCGCCACGCGCGGATCGCGCCCTGAGTATTTACGGAGCTTCGGAATAAAATGCGGATTCGGCAGGAAGCGCACATCGAACACCAGATCGGCGTCCGCGGGAAGCCCGTAGCGGTACCCGAAGCTCACGAGGGAAACCATCATCGGGCGGCGGTCCGCTTTCTGAAACCGCCGGATGATGAACTGCCGCAATTCATGCACGTTGAACTTGGTGGTGTCGATCACCACGTCGGCCAGCTTGCGGATCGGCTCCATCAGCACGCGCTCGCGCCGCAGTCCCTCCAGCACCGGACGGTCATGCCCCAGGGGATGCGGCCGCCGCGTCTCGCTGAACCGCCGCAGCAAAGCGTCCTCGCTCGCTTCGATGAAAACGAGCGTCACCGGATTCTCGCCGCGCAACTGCAGAAGAATTTCCGGCAATTTTTCCAGTTGGCCGCCCTCGCGCGCATCCACCAGCAACGCCGCGCGTTGGATCGCGCCGCCAACCTGCATGTGCAATTCACTGAATGTGGGAATCAGAGCGACGGGAAGGTTATCAACGCAGTAGAAGCCGAGATCCTCGAAGGTCTTCAGAACGGTGCTCTTGCCCGAGCCGCTGAGTCCGGTGAGAACCACCAGTTGGCGGGCGTCGCGCGCTTTGCGGCGCTTCATGCGGACCAGCCTACGCCTTGACCCGGCGCTGGTGCGTGCTTGGAATGCGGAGATCTTCGCGATATTTCGCTACGGTGCGGCGGGTGACGTGGATTCCGGCGTCGTCCAGTTTCTTGGCAATCAGATCGTCGGTGAGCGGGTGGGCAGTGTCTTCCTCGTCGATCATTTTTTTGACTAGGCGCTTCAGCGTCTGCAGCGACATGTTGCTGCCTTCGGGACCATTCACCGATTCCGAGAAGAACGAGCGCAGCTCCAGCACTCCCTGCGGCGTGTGCGCGTATTTGCTGGAAACCGCGCGGCTTACGGTGGACGGGTGTACGCCCACTTCTTCGGCCACTTCCTTGATCATCATCGGCTTCAGATGGTCCGCGCCGTGATCGAGGTATTCGCCCTGCCGCTGAATAATGATCTGGCAGACGCGCAGGATGGTGTGCTTGCGCTGTTCGATGCTTTTCATCAATTGCATCGCGGCGGTGACGCGCTCTTTTACGTAGTTGCGCACCTCGCGGTCGGCCGCATCGCGGGCCATCAGCCGGCGGTAAACCGGAGAAAGCCGCAACTGCGGAACGTCATCATCGTTCATGAAGACTTGCCACTGATCGTCCACCTTGCGGAAATAAACGTCGGGCTCCACGAGCCGCGGCTGCGTTTTGTTGTAGCGCAGGCCGGGACGCGGATCGAGTTTCTTGATCACGTCCACGGCGCGCTTCACCAGCTCCACCGGACGATTGAGGGCGCGGGCAATTTCCTTCAACTGGTTCGCCTGCAGCAACCGCGCCAGCGGCGTTTCCGGGTTCAGTTCCTCCGCTTCGCTGGCAGCCAGCGGGCGTTTCGGCAGGCACTCGGACACGATCTGCATGGCCAGCGCGTTCTGCCCGTCCAGCGTGCGCAGCTGGGTGATCAGGCACTCGCGCAGGTTGCGCGAAGCGACGCCCAGCGGATCGAATTCCTGCACCACGGCCAGCGCTTCCTCGACGTCTTCCATCGAGTACTTTCCGTTGGAGGAAATTTCTTCCAGCGACGCGCTCAGGTAGCCGTTTTCATCGAGATTTCCGATAATCGTCTCCGCAATCTCGCGCACCACGTCATTGCACACCGTGACGCTCAATTGCCAGGTGAGGTGTTCGGTAAGCCCCTGCGCCGACGAAAGAAATTTGTCGAAGGAAGGCCGCTCGATGACTTCCGATTCGCCGCGCTCCGGATTGCCGCCGCCGCTATCGAGATACTGGTTGAAGAACGAAGCCACGTCGAATTCCTCGAAAGGACTCGACACGTCTTTCTCTGGAATTTTTTCGGTCTCTGCTTTCAGGAAGGTTTCGTCGCTGTAATCTTCGGGGGTAACGCTCTCTTCGGTCAATTCCTCGAGGACCGGATTCTCGACCATTTCCTGGTTGATCATCTCGCGCAGTTCGAGACGATTCAGCGCCAGAACACTCACCATCTGGACCAAACCCGGGGTAAGGATCTGCTTCTGTGCGACCCGGAGGTGAAGTTTTGGCTGCAGCCAGCTCATATGCGTCGATTCAAATCAATCCAGCGTCGGTTCAAGCAAAGTCAGTTCAAACGGAAATGATCGCCCAAATAAACCCGGCGGACTTCCGCGTTGCGGCTCAGTTCCTCGGGCGTCCCGGCCGCCAGTACCTTGCCGTTTTGGACGATGTAGGCGCGATTGGTTACGCTTAGAGTTTCGCGCACTTGGTGGTCCGTAACAAGAACGCCGATTCCCTCGTGGCTCAACTCGCTGATAATCTTTTGGATATCGACTACGGTCAGGGGGTCAATCCCCGAAAAAGGCTCGTCCAGCAGGATAAAGGCCGGCTCCAAAACCAGGGACCGGGCGATCTCCAGCCTGCGCCGCTCGCCTCCGGACAGCGTATAAGCCCCATTCGCTCTTACTGTTTGCAGCTTCATCTGCGCCAATAGCTCCTCAAGACGGTCACGCTGCTGCTCGGAAGTCAGGGGCAGCGTTTCCAGGACCGCGATCAGGTTCTCTTCGACCGTAAGTTGCCGGAAAACCGAAGGTTCTTGCGGCAAATAGCTGATCCCGCTGCGGGCCCGGAGGTACATAGGGAGGTCGGTAATATCGTCCCCGTTCAGCAGGACGCGCCCGGAATCCGGCCGGGCTAAACCCACCAGAATATAAAACGTTGTCGTCTTCCCAGCGCCGTTCGGGCCCAGAAGCCCTACCACTTCACCTTGGCTGATCTCCAGATTGAGATCATCGACGACTTTTCGGCCGCGATATGATTTGCTAAGTTCGACGGCCTGGAACTTGAGCATGCCCCGTCATTTCTCGACCTGGTGCAGAGTCACAGTTTTCGAACCATCCGCCGAATCTACAAGAATCCTATCATCAGCAAAATAGAAGGTCAATTGACGCCCCGTCGTGGTGTCGCCAGTTGAGCTATATAAAGTCGGTTTGCCCTCGGAAAGAACAAACTTGCCTTCGGAAGCGGTATATTCCGCGCGATCCGAAGTCCCCCGGCGATCGTCCTGCCGGACGGTTACGTCTCCACTGGCCACCGAACGCGTCAGCTGCTTGGTGCCGCTTGCAGCACCGCTGTCGGAAAAATAGAGATCGATCTGATTGGCTTGGAGCGAGCCTTGCTCAGAGTCCACCCGGGCGTCCTGTTCGATCCGTCCCCGCGACTCGTTCTCCCAATAAGTCAGCAGGCCCCCGCGGACATGGCCCAACTGCGGAGCGCTGCGCCCGGATGGACTGGCCATCTTATCGGCGACCGTTTTCGGGGGCTTGCTCAAGACCCGGCCGGGACCCTCGCCCGATTTCGGATTCCACGCGGCCTGCGGGAAAACCCCGCGCACTTTCCCTTTCACCACCACGGTATGCGCGGCGCTGTCGAGTTCGATGGTGTCTCCCTCGATTACCGACGGGCCCTGCCAGAGTCTTCCTTTCCCGGAATAGACGGCATGGCCGCGCACCGTATCCGCCATCAGGTGGTCCGCGGAAACGTGCGCCGGCTCCGGCGCCAGATTGGCGATACTGGTTTGCACGGCACGCAGATCGGTGGTCTGCACGTGCCCGTCGGCGCGCAACGTATTGGCCGATGAGGCGAAGGAGGCGGACTGCGCGGTGGTGCGCGTGTTGGCATCGGCAACGATCACCGAGCCGTCCAGCGTGACCGTATTCGAGGCCCGCTCGACATGCCCGCGGTCCCCTTGTCCGGATCGCACGGCATCGTGAAAGTGGACGTCGCCGGTCTGGTCGATGGTCGACCACTCCCCGGTCTTGTCGAAATTGGCGATCAGTTCGCGCGAAGCGGTGATCTCGTCCGGCGCGTCGCCGAGTTTGCGCGTGACTTCCACGCCACCCGTGCTGACCAGTTGCTGCAGTTGGTTCTGGCCGCCGAATTTCAGATTCATTTGCTTGCCGGTCATGCGGGTCGATTGCGGAACGGTCTTGCCGTTCACGAGGGCCACGCTCTGCCAATCGACTCGCGCCGGGGCCAGCGTGTTTACACTTTCAACCGTAGTTTGCCCGCCATTCGCGGCACTCAAAAAGTGGACTTCCAGGGCATCGCTCTCCACGTGGCGCGTTCCGCCATTAAACGCCGCGCTTGTTGACGTTAATTTCACTCCGTTACTGCCGGTCAATAGCTGTGGCAAGTTTTCGGCGGACGCCAGCGTCAGTTCCAATCGTCCGGCATCGATTCCATCCCCTCCCACTTGCGTGTTGCGTGTGCCGTGCACGTTTCCGGTGCCCACCACCGACTCCACCGATCCATCGGGCCGCAGCCGCGAAACAATTTCATCGGCGCTCAGCTCGATCGGCCCTTCCGGATTCAGCTCCCGGAGCTGCGGCTGGCCGCTGGCCACAAACCTCCGCGCCTGGAACTGGGCGTCCAGCTCCAGCAATAATTTTCCCGCGTGCAGTTCATTCGACCCCTGCTGCGCATGAACGTTTCCGTTCACCGTTACAACGCGCGCATCCCGCTGGAAGGACATGCTGTCACCGGCCACGTGCACAATTTTTCCGTCAAGTTTCCCGTCCGAAGCCACGAGATTGTCGGGAAGCGCTGCCGACGTCGTCGAAAGATTCAATTCCACATTGTGCGCGAGCCCTAGCGTTCCATTGTTCGAGTCGTAGTTCACGCCCACCGCGCGGCCTTCGCCCTGCGGCCAGCGAAAGGTAACCGGCTTCTCGGTTCGCGCCTCGCCGGAATCGCGGTCAAATGTCAGCGCGGACGTAGCCACCTGGATGGCGTTGGGATTTCCCGGCGCGGCGCCGGCAGGCTGCAAGCTGATCTGGACTTCCCCGGCGCAGCTGATCCTTCCGGTGTTGGAGATAAAATCACAAGCCTTGGTGCGCAGCGTGTCGTTGCGCTCCCCTTTTTTCCCGTACACCACGATATCCACATCCTCAAGGAGATTCCGGCTCCCTTCCTTGAAGGCCGTCGTGCGCGAAGCCTTCACGGTGTAAATCGTTCTTTGGCCCTCCACCTTGGAATACGAAAACTCATTCGATTGCTGCTCGACGGTCGCCGGAACAGCGGGGGGCGCCTTTTTGGCCGCCTGTCTGGCCAGCCACGCGTTTCGCCCATAGACACCCGCCACCACCACGGCCAGAAGTCCAGCCGCCGCGAGCGACCATCGCGCGTATCTTTGCGCTTCGCTGTTTCGCATCTTTTCGAGAGCCTCGAAGGCTTAGACGCCGAGTATAGGGGAGGCGTTGGCAGCGAACAACTGCGCGTCGGGATCGTGTGCGGCGGCGGCAAAATGGCCGCTCCCAGCTTCTGATGCCTTGCGGCCCGCGCGCTGGTCAATGAGTTTTAATACGGATTCTTCACCGATTTTATACGGAATGATATGATTGTTGTATCCAACCGTATTGGCAATCGGAGAGCCAGGATGGACAGGACATTTCGGTTCAATCCCGATGGAAGGCCGCATCGTGACGGGGATAGAAGTTGCGCCGGGTGCGAAACACTTGCCGGTAAGGAATATCCCCGTGAGCATCGCAATGATGGCGCGGCTTGCAGTGGACTCATTCACTCCGAAAAGATGAAGGATGAAGCCGGAAAGCACCTGATCATGTACTTGTGCGACCGTTGCGGGCATATGACCAGGAGTGCAGTGCGGAAGTGAAAAGTCTGGCCCACAGAGCCTCCGGAGCTGTAGTGCACCACACCGACCTCCCGGAGCCAACTTCAGCTGAATCGACACGGAAACGCCTTTCCACCAACGGTCGGAGGAATTAATGCCGGTCTCACGCTCCCTTTTCTTTCGGGTGTGCTTACCTTTGTTCTTCATGGGAGCTGCGATCTTTGTCGGCTTGTGTGGGGTTTTTCTCTTAGTTGATTCCTTCGATAGTCACGGCAACTTCTGGGGGAAGGTCTTTCTGTTCGGTCTCGGCTTGGTCCTCTTGGGTCTTACCCCCTTTGTTCTCATGGTCGGGATCATTAAATGGAGGCAGGCAGACCCTGCTCAAACCGATACAGATGGTTGAATTGCCTCAACGTTTTTCCCATCCATCCGGAGGCTCCAGGTTCCGGAAAAAATATTCCAGGTGCGGAAAATCCATAACGATGATGGACCCGTCGCATTTAAGCCCGAATAATTTATCTGCGGCGGGGTTCACCTGATAAGCCTTCCCGCAGACCAATGGCGGCGGGACCGTCTTATTGCTCCAGCCACTCGGTGGTACTCCATAGGTAAGCAATCCACTAATTCTGCCACTCGTCTCAGGATTGTCCGGTTCTGCGTCCCAAACAAGCTCGTTGTCATGCATCGAATCCCAGCGATAAACGGAAATACTGCTGGGACTCACTCCGCCGGGTTGCGGGCACGTCGATTCGTTTGAGAGACAAATCTGAACGGTATTACCGCTTTTGCTCGCAGCCAGATGCCAAGTTTGCGGCCAACAGCCCACCAAGAGGGAGGAAAAACAGAAGGTCAGCAATAATGAAACAGCGGTGCAGGCGTTTTTCATCCGCACTAGGCCCTCTGCGCAGACCAGGAATAAACATTATCCCAAGTTGCGAACTTGAGAGGCGAACTCCTCGCCCTCTATGAATCGGTTAAGTCAACGCCTGGAGAACGGCCTTATTGAAATCTGGCTTTTTGCTCTCCCCGCGCACAAAATGCGCTATCGTGGAAACGCTATCTTGGCAGGTTCGCTATCTGCCCGGTCTGTTTCCTTGATTTTTCGTCCCTCTGAGTCATAATTTAATTCCCCTTCTTATTTCTGTTTTCAGTAAACGCGTTTTCAGCCCCCCTTCCGGCGGTAAGCTGCGCACCTTGAAGCTTGCCTGCGATCCGTCACCATTTCGCGGAGACTGTGAAGTCCATGAACACTACAGAAACGGTAGCTTCATCCGGCACGTCCGGACCGTCAGGCCGCCTGCCTCAGCCAGTTCCCATGCCGGCGCCGCGACGAAAAGGGTTGTCGGACTACGCCATGGCCGCCGCCACGACGGCGGGCACTTTGCTGGTCTACCTGGCGGCGTCCAGCCACATCGGAAATCAAGGCGCGCCCATCCTCTTTGTCTTTCCGATCGTCGTCAGCGCATTCCTCGGAGGGCTCGGTCCAGGGCTGTTGTCCACTGCCCTGAGCGTGCTGATGGTGGATTATTTCATCGCGGTCCCCATTCACAATTTCAAGATCGAAAATGCCGCCGACTTCGGCCGATTGAGCGCTCTGGTGGCGGCCGGCGCGCTGGTCAGCACGCTTTCGGAATCCCTGCACCGCGCGCGCCGGAACTTGCAGAAGGCCAATGGATCGCTGAAGGCGCGCACCGAACTGCAGTTAATGACGCTGGCCAGCATCGGCGACGCCGTCATCGCCACGGACGAATATGCCTGCGTCACTTACATGAATGCCGAGGCTGAACGGCTCACGGGTTGGCGCGGCGCTGAAGCCCAGGGGGCGGCCCTGTCCATGGTGTTCCACATCGTGGAAGAAAGCGGGCGCAAGGCGATGGAGGACCCGGCCGTTTCGATCCTCCGGTCAGGCAAGGCCACCAAGCGCGCCAATCACATGCTGCTCGTTGCGCGCGACGGCCGGGAAACGCCGATCGCCGATTGCGGATCTCCGATTGTCGACGCTCACGGAAAAGTTCTTGGCGTGGTGCTGCTGTTTCGAGATTGCAGCGTGCAGCGGCAAGCGGAAAAATCACTACGGACCCGGCTGGAACGCCAGGAAAAGCTGGCCAAAGTCGCCGCGAACGCCCCCGGAGCCATCTATTCGTTCCAGCAGTGGCCGGACGGGCGAACTAGTTTTCCTTACGTTAGCCCGTCGATCGAAAAGATGTATGGCGTTTCTCCCGAAGAGCTGGCGCGAGACGGCAATTTGCTGTTCCAGCGGATCCCCGCCGAAGACGTCGAACATGTGAGAAAGAGCATCATCGAGTCCGCCGAAGACCTCACCCTCTGGCACGATGAATTCCGGATCTCCTGTCCGGATGGAACCCTGAAATGGACTTCCGGGCGTTCCCTGCCGCAGCGCGAGAGCGACGGCAGCGTTCTGTGGCACGGCGTCCTGGAGGATGTGACCGAACAGAAATCGCAGGAACAAAAGCTCCGGGTCAGCCAGGCTCACTTCCACATGCTGGTGGTCGGAGTGCGTGATTATGCCATCTTCATGCTGGACACGGACGGCAACATCGCCACCTGGAACCTGGGCGCGGAGCGGATCAAGGGTTGGAAAGAGGAAGAAATCATCGGCAAGCATTTTTCCGTTTTCTATTCCCAGGCGGAAGTGGCAGACGCCAAGCCCGAGCGGGAATTGCAAATCGCTCGATCCGTGGGACGCTTCGAGGAAGAAGGCTGGCGCTACCGCAAGGATGGATCGCGGTTCTGGGCCAGCGTGGTCATTACGCCGTTGCGCGACGAGCAGGGGCGCGAATACGGCTTCGCCAAAGTGACCCGTGACATGACCGAGCGCCAGCGGATCGAGCGCGCCATCAAGGAAGACGAAGCGCGCCTCGCCAGCGTGATCGGCTCGGCCATGGACGCCATCATCACCGTCGATGAGCAGCACAACATCACGTTGTTCAATCCCTCCGCGGAGAGCATGTTCGGCTGCAAGTCCGACGAGGTGATTGGCCAACCCCTGGACCCTTTTCTACCCAAGCTATTCCGCAGCGCGCACACGCAGCACATCCGCAAATTTGCGGAAACTAATGCCACCCGAAGGAAAATGTCGGAGATGGGTTCGATCTACGGGCTGCGCACGAACGGCGAGGAGTTTCCCATCGAAGCCTCGATTTCCCAGGTGACCGTCGGCGGACAAAAACTCTTCACCGTGATCTTGCGCGATATTACCGAGCGAATGAAAGCCGAGGAGGAACTGCGCCAGCAGGCCTCGCTCTTGAGTCTCGCCACCGTACTGTCCTGGGACATGGACAAGCACATCGTTCTCTGGACCCGCGGCGCCGAGCAACTTTACGGCTACTCCCAGAAGGAAGCGATCGGCCGCAGTCCCAGCGAGTTGCTGCAGACCGAATATCCAATGCCTCTCGCGCAGATCGAGCGGGCGTTGTATGCGCGCGGCGGTTGGGAAGGCGAACTCATCCACACCCGGCGCGACGGCAGCCGCGTTTCCGTCGCCAGCAAGTGGATTCTGCACCGCAATGCCCAGGGAGAGCCCAGCCGGATTCTGGAAATGAACCAGGACATCACCGCATTCAAGAAGGCCCAGGCTCTGCAACTCAGCTCGCAAAAGTTGGAATCCCTCGGGACGCTATCCGGAGGAATCGCTCACGACTTCAACAATATTTTGCTGGCCATCAACGGCAACACGAAACTGGCCATCGCCGATCTGCCCGAAGACCATCCTGTCCAGGAAAGCCTCCAAGAAATCGCCAAGGCCGGAGCGCGCGCCGCCGACCTGGTGCGGCGAATTCTGGCCTTCAGCCGCCCCACCGAACAGAAACGCGACGTGCAGCCCATGCAGCCGGTGGTCGAAGAAGCGGTGAAGCTGGTGCGGGCGACCTTGCGCGCCAATATCGAAATCAAGATGCAGTTCCAGCCGGACCTGCCGGCGGTCGCCGTCGATGCGACGCAGATTCATCAAGTGATTGTCAATCTGGCGACGAATGCGGCGCACGCGATTGGAGACCGCGGAGGAGTGATCGAACTGCGGCTGGATTCTTGTGAAGTAGGCCCCGCAGACGTGGGCCGCGCTCCCGGCCTGCATGTCGGAAACTACGTGCGCTTGTGCGTGGGTGACAATGGCTGCGGCATGAGCCGCGAAACGCTGGCGCGCATCTACGATCCGTTCTTCTCCACCAAACCTGTTGGGCAGGGCACGGGACTCGGCCTCTCCGTGGTGCACGGCATTGTTTCCAGCCTGGACGGCGCCCTCACCGTCTATAGCGACGTCGGCCGCGGAACACAATTTAATCTCTACTTTCCCGCCGCCTCGGAACCCGCGAAGGCGCGCCCGCCGGAAACTCCGCAGGCCCCGCGAACGCGGCACGGGCACATCCTGTACCTCGACGATGAAGAGGCGCTGGTGCTGTTTGCCAACCGCCTGCTGACGCGGCTGGGCTTTCGCGTCACCGGATTCATCGACGCGGCTGAAGCGCTGCACGAGTTCGGCTCCCGGCCCTCCGAGTTCGATGCCGTGGTGACCGATTTATCGATGCCCAAGATGACCGGCCTCGACTTCGCGCGCGAAGTGCTGGCCATCCGGCCGGGCACTCCGGTGGTGATCACCTCGGGTTACGTGCGCCCGGAGGATCAGGTGAAGGCGCAGCAACTTGGGATTCGAGATTTCGTCCTGAAGCCGACGACGGCCGACCAGCTGGCCACCACGCTCGATCAGCTTTTGCAGGATCGCGCGGAGACACGAAGTTCAAAAATCACTTCCGGGTAGGCGCGTCGAATCGAGTAGGACAGGCTTCAGCCTGTCTGGTTTAGATTTGCGCCTGACGCTAACCAAAACCAGACAGGCTGAAGCCTGTCCTACAAGCATTGCGCCCCCGCGCGACCGGGTATAGATTATCGCTCGGCAGGAGGACGCCCATGCTGACGCGACGCGATTTTGTAGCGGGTGCCATCGCCACAGGAGCTCTGTTGCACACCGATCCGGCATTCGCCAAGGCGTCCCAACCGTCCACGGCGGTGAACTTCGATGTTCCGCCGCACGCCTGCGACTGCCACACCCACTACTACGGCGATCCGCAAAAATTTCCCCTTTCGCCACAGCGCGTCAACACGCCGGAGGGCACGCAACCTTCGGAGATGGCTTCGCTCCATCACGCCCTGCGCATGGAGCGAGTGGTCATCGTCACGCCCAGCGCCTACGGCACGAACAACTCGGCCACGCTGTACGGCATGAAGGCGCGCGGCGCGAACGCCCGCGGCATCGCCGTGGTGAA
>Ga0209168_10000493_pt1 | contig 37611 bp, 23 predicted proteins | sample Coa_R1_FD_187156 | JGI IMG/M metagenome (GOLD analysis project Ga0209168, IMG submission 187156) | Surface soil microbial communities from Centralia Pennsylvania, which are recovering from an underground coalmine fire - Coalmine... | ecosystem: Environmental > Terrestrial > Soil > Unclassified ...
CGCCCCACCGGTTCTCCGCTGGGCGTCCCCATCCCGCCGTCGACCACGTACACCGCCGCGCGGCAGACGCGCTGCACCAAGGCCCGCATCGCGTGCTCCGTCCCCCTACCCCGCCCCGAGCGCTCGCCGGCGCTCGGCGTGTCGGTGAAGCCTCGGGCATGCTGGTCGGCAAGACGGCGCTGCCCCACACACCGGCAGTCGCCGCGCTCGAAACTCCATTGAGCGTACCAGGATGCGGGACGGTGAGCAACGCGGCGCCGAGATCGTCTCGACGGCACGCGCGCGGCGGCGGTCCCGCACTCGGCCCGCGCACCGGGCGCGACACGCGGCCGGGGCAGCGCCCCACCGCCGGCCGTCCCGTCGTACTCCGCGGCTACCGCAAGTGCGTCCGCAGCGACGCGAGTGTGCGCTCGATGTCCTGGAGCGTGTTGTAGAAGTACGGCGAGAGCCGGATCACCCCGGGGCGGGAATCGATGATCACGCCATCACCGCGCAACGCGGCGACCGCCGCCGGTGGATCCTCGACCGGCACGGTCACGATCCCCGCGTGCGCGGCCGCGGCCCCGCGCAGGCGTGGCCGCAGCCCCAACCCGACGAGCCCGTCCGCCAGCGCCGACGTCAACTCGATCTGACGCGCGCGGATGCGTTCCACACCGATCTCGTGCACGTACTCGAGCCCGGCGCGCCCCGCATACACCGCCGCGAGGGACGGCGTGCCGGCCTCGAGCCGGCGCGCGGTGTCCGCGTACTCGAGGTGTTGGGTGTCGAACGCGAACTGCTCCCGGTGGGCAAACCATCCCGACACCGCCGGACGCAGTCTCGGCAGGAGATCCCGCCGAGCGTAGAGATATGCGATGCCCGGCCCCCCCAGCAGCCACTTGAGCCCGCCCGCCATCAAGAAGTCCACGTCGGCGGCGCGCACGTCGGTGGGGAGCTGCCCGACCGACTGATACGCGTCCACGAGCAGGTAGGCGCCGCGAGCGTGCGCGAGGCGCGCCAGCGCCGCGATGTCCTGCACGACGCCGCTTTGAAAGTAAACGTGCGAGGTTGCGACGAGCTGCGTCCGGCTATCGATCGCGCGCTCGAACGCCTCGAGCGGCGCCCCCAGCCCGTCGGGGCTCCGCACGAACGTCACTTCCGCGCCGTGAGCCGCGCGAGCGAGCCACTGATACGCCACGGTCGGAAAGTCGATGTCCGCGACGACCACCCGCGGACGCGCGCGGTAGTCGAAGCAGCTCGACACCGCGGCAAGCGCCCCGCTGATCGACGGGGCTAGCGCGATCTCCTCCGCGTCGGCGCCCAGCAGCCGCGCGACCGACGCCCGGAGCGCGTCGAGCTCCTGCCACCACGGGCCGTACCACGCCGACGCGCCCGACTCGCTCCACAGGTCCAGGAACCGCTCGACGGCGGCGCGCACGCGGCTCCCAAGTGCGCCGAGCGAGCAGGTGTTGAGATACGTCGCCCGGGTGAACACCGGGAACTCGTCCCGATACGCCGCCCACGACCGGACGGCCTCGATCGGCTCGGGACGCGCAGGCCCCGTCATCCGCCGGCACGACGCGCGGTGGTGGCCGCGCGCGCGGACCCCGCGCCGGGGCCGAGCCGCCGGAGGCGCGTCCGCACCTCGTCGAACGTCTCCTCGCGCTTGGGGAACGCGAACCGCACGTAGTCCTTGCCGTGCGCGGGATCGTGGAAGAACGACGACCCCGGCACGGGCGCGACGCCGACGTCCTTGATCAGGTGCATCGTGAAGGCGTAGTCGTCCGCAAACCCAAACCCGCTGATGTCGCAGATGATGTAGTAGGCGCCCGCCGGGACGAGACACGGGAATCCGGCGCCGTGGAGGATCTCAAGCAGAGTGTCGCGCTTCCGCTGGTACATCTCCGCGAGACGCCGGTAGTAATCCCGCGGGAAGCCGAGCGCGACCACCGCCGCCTCCTGCAGCGGTGCCGCCGCGCCCACGGTGAGGAAATCGTGCACCTTGCGGATCCCGTCCGCGATCGGCGCGGGCGCGATCGCCCACCCGACGCGCCACCCGGTCACGCTGTAGCTCTTCGAGATGCTGTTCACGATCACGGTCCGCTCGGCCATCCCCGGCAGCGTCGCCAGGCTCACGTGTTCCGCGCCGTCGTAGACGATGTGCTCGTAGACCTCGTCCGTGATCGCCAGCAGGTCGTGCCGGCGGCACTGGTCGGCGATCAACTCCAGCTCCGCGCGCGTGAACACCTTGCCGGTTGGATTGTGCGGCGTCGTCACGATGATCGCCTTCGTGCGGGGCCCGATCGCGTTGCGCAACTCGTCGGGGTCGAAGGGGAACCCCGGCTCGAGGCGGATCCGGACGAAGCGGGGCACGGCGCCGGACAGCTTCGCGTCCGGGCCGTAGTTCTCGTAGAACGGCTCGAACACCACGACCTCGTCGCCCGGGTTCACGGTGGCGAGCAGCGTCGCCATCATCGCCTCGGTCGCGCCGCACGTGACCGTGATGTTGCGCTCGGGGTCGGCCTCGATCCCGTTGAACCAGCGCACCTTCTCCGCGAGCGCCCGCCGCAGCCGCGGGGAGCCCCACGTGATCGCGTACTGGTTGTACCCGTCGGCGAGCGCACGACCGGCCGCCTCCACCAGCTCCGCCGGGGCGGGGAAATCCGGGAACCCCTGGGCCAGGTTGATGCCGCCGTGCTCCGCGGCCAACCGGGTCATCTCCCGAATCACCGATTCCGTGAACACCGCCACGCGCGACGCCGTCTGGATCATCTCTCGCCTCCCGATCGTTGCGTCAACCCGACCCGCCCACCGTTGCGTCCGCCCGTCAGTGGGGCACCACCCGCTCGACGTTGTAGACGTCCTTCACCCGTCCGATCCGATGCATCACGGCCGTCAACTGCGTCACGTTCCCGATGTCCGCGACGATGCTGACGACCGCCACCTTATCCTTCCGCACGCGGGCGTTGACCGACACGAGATTGGTCTTCGTCTCGGTGATCGCCCCGAGGATGTCCTTGAGCATGCCGACGCGGTCCAGCGCCTCCACCTCGATCTCCACCTTGTAGGTGCCGTCCGGCGACGCCTCCCACTCGACCTCGAGCAGCCGCTCCGGCTGCGACCGCAGAAACTGGATGTTCGGACAGTCCGCGCGGTGAATGCTCACGCCCCGCCCACGTGTGATGTACCCGACGACGCGGTCACCCGGCAACGGACTGCAGCAGCGCCCGAAGCGCATCAGGACGTTATCCACGCCCCGCACCCGGATCCCGCGCGCGGTGGTCGCCGCCGGCGGCGCCGCCGGCGGGAGCGGCGCCTGCTCCTCCTCGACCGCGGGCGCGCCGCGGAGCGCCTGGACGACGTGCAGCAGCGAGACGTCGCCGTTGCCGAGCGCGGCGTACAGCTCGTCCTCGTTCGGCAGGCTGAACCGGGCGGCCACCTCGCGCAGGCGGTCAGGCTTCATCAGCGCGGCGACGCTCCCGCCGCGGCGCAGTTCCTTCTCCAGCACCTCTTTGCCGCGCACGATGTTCTCGTCGCGGCGCTCCCGCTTGAACCACTGCCGGATCTTCGTGCGCGCGTTGCTCGTCTGCACGAACGCCAGCCAATCGCGGCTGGGACCGGCGCTGTTCTTGTTGGTGACGACCTCGACGATGTCGCCGGACTGCAGCGGGTGACTCAGCGGCACGAGGCGCCCGTTGACCCGCGCGCCGGTCGTGTGGTAGCCAACGTCGGTGTGCACCCGGAACGCGAAGTCCACCGGCGTCGCTCCGGAGGGGAGATCAATCACGTCCCCCTTCGGGGTGAAGACGAACACCTCGTTCTGGAACAGGTCGATCTTGACGGAGTGCATGAACTCGCGCGCGTCCTGGAGCTCCTGGTGCCACTCCAGCAGTTGACGCAGCCACGAGAGCTTTTGCTCGAACGCCGGCTCGCCCTTACCGCCGCCCTCCTTGTACCGCCAGTGCGCGGCGATGCCGTGCTCGGCCACCCGGTGCATCTGCTGCGTGCGAATCTGAATCTCGAGCGGTTGGCCCTCGTACAGGACCGCGGTGTGAAGCGACTGATAGCCGCTCGTCTTGGGGTTCGCGATGTAGTCGTCGACCTCGCCGGGGATGGGCTTCCACAGCGCGTGCACGATCCCGAGCGTCTCGTAGCACTCCCGGACGTCGTTCACCACCACGCGCACGGCGAGCCGGTCGTAGATCCGCCCGACGCCCTGCCCCTGGTACTTGGGACGCTGCATCTTCTGGTAGATGCTGTAGACGTGCTTCGGGCGCGCCGTGATCGCGCCGCGATCCACGCGGATCCCGGCCCGGCCCAGCTCGGTGTGCAGCGTCGCGACGACGCGCGCCAGCAGCGCGTCCTGTTCCTGGCTGCTGCGTTCGAGCTGCCCCGCGATCTCTGTGTGCGCCCCCGGCTCGAGCACCCGGAATGCGCGGTCCTCCAGCTCGCGTTTGATGCTGCCGATCCCCAGCCGCTCGGTCAGCGGCGCGTAGATCTCGAGCGTCTCCCGGGCCGTCCGCTTCTGCTTCCACTCGGGGAGGAACTCGATCGTCCGCATGTTGTGCACGCGGTCGGCGAGCTTGATCAGGATGATGCGGATGTCGCTGGCCATCGCGAGAAACATCTTCCGGAGATTCTCGGCTTGCCGTTCCTCGCGGGTCTTCCATTCGATGCGGCCGAGTTTCGTTACGCCGTCCACGAGCCCGGCGATCTCCGGCCCGAACTTCGCCTTGATCTCCTCGATCGGATGGGCGGTGTCCTCAGGGACGTCGTGCAGCAGCGCCGCGGCGATCGTCGCGGAGTCCAGGCGCAAGCCGACCAGGATGTCGGCCACCGCCACGGCATGATGCACGTACGGCTCGTTGGAGGCCCGGGTCTGCCCGGCGTGGGCGGCCTCCGCGAACAGATACGCGCGACGGATCAGGTCGCGGTCGGCGTGCGGGATCGTCTCACGGACGTGGCGCAGCAGCGCCTCCGCATCCTCCGGCAGCGCCTCCTCGGCGTTCCCGCGGACGAGGTGGAGGCGCTTCATCGCTCCGGCCACGACATCCGCCGGGCCCGGTGCTTTCGCGCCGCCTGGCTGTTCCGCGCTCATGCCCCTCCCCGTCGCGACTATGCGCGCGCCGCGCGTTGGATCTCCGCCGGCGCGGCCCGCTCCACCCACGCGGCGAACGCATCGAACGCCGCACGCTCGCGGACGCCCTCGCGAAACCGCAACGAGACGTTGAGGTCACGCCGCGCGTCCGCGGGCACCAATCGCACCGACCACCCCGACCCGACGCTCTCGCGCACGGCCAGCCCGACCTCCTCGAACACCGCGCAGGCCGCGCCCACCGTCGCGCGCGCGGCCTCGGGGACCGCGGCGCGGACGCGCGCCCAGGTCTCCTCGTCCGGCCAGGCAATGGGGTCGCCCCCACGCCACTCGCGAAGCGCGCGGTAGATCCGGACCAGCAGGTCGCGGCCGGGAGACCGGATCTCGATCGCCCGGCGCCGTACCTCCCGGCAGCCGGCGCCGAACGCGAGCGTCACCGTGGATGGACGCCGGTCCAGCCCCACCGTGGCACAGGCGGCGAGCAACTCACGGCGCCCGCTCGGAAACGACGCCAAGACGGCCCGCCGCAGATCGTGCGGCACCGCCTCCTCGTGCAGCATCGTCGTCACAAGCACCCTGAGCCGTCCCTCCTCGAACGCCCGCGCCACCACGTGTCGCACCCGCCCCGGCAGGCCCTCATGCAGGTACCCGATCCGCGCGTCCGCGCCCGCCCGTTCCCGCAGGCGAGTCGCCAGGCGCACGCATCCCTCGGGCGACGCAGTATAAACGACGGTTTTCTCGCCTACGTTGACCACTTCCTCTACCACGGCGTCCGGGTCGGCGGCGTCCCGCCGGTCCTCGAAGCGCACGAGCGGGCGCGCGGGATCGTCCCGCAGCAGCGGCACACCGGGTCGGCCGCGCACCAGTGCGGCGGCCTCCGTCGGCTCACCGATGGTCAGCGTAGTGCGGCGCAGGATCGTCGGCGGCAACGTCGCGACATCCGCGAGGGAGACGCCGTCGAGCACGGTCACCGTCGCCCGGTCGACCCACGGCGCCACCAACGTTCCCTCGCGTGCCGCTTCCACGCTCGCGACCACAACATCCGCGGCCCCCGCGCGGAGCGCGGCCAGCGCCCGATCCCGCTGTCCGATGCCGAGCAGGCCGTGCACCGGTTGCACCCGGAGGCCGAGCCCGCCGAGCTGGGCCGCCAACTGTTCGCCGCGGCGGACGGCGTCGCACCACAGCGGTTCAACCACGAGCGCGCCCAGTTCACCGCCCGCCGCCACCGCGGCGGCTCCGGCGATCACCGTGACCCATCCTCGCCCCGGGGACGCCGCGAGCACGACCGAACGGCCCCGGGCGATCTCGGCCAGCGCCTCAGCCTGGGCGGGCCGCAGGGGGCGTCCGCCGTTGACGTAGATCGGCAACCGCGCGATCGCCGCGTCCCGGTCCAGCGCGCGCCACGCCCGCCGGGACGAGGCGCCGAATGCGGTGGGCTCGCCGTCCTCGCGCTGAACGTAGAGGTTCACGCCGAGCGTGCGGTCCCCGCCGCCCGTGACCGCAGACACCGTCGCCCGGTACCGCCCGCCCGCGTCCATCCCGGGCGCGATCCGCCCGGCGACGCGCGCACTGAGATAGCCCACCATGCGGCCGTCCGCGGTCGCGACGCGGACGGCGTGCGGGTCGTACGGGTTCGCAGGCTCGCGTCGGAGCGACAGCGGATCGCCCTGCACAAGCGTGGCGATCACCGTCTGACGATCGTCGAACGTCACCCCGGCGACCTTGGTGTAGAATTCCGGCGCGTTCTCGCGGTCGTCCTCGGGTCGGTCGAGATAGTCGTCCGCCCGCCGAAACAGCCGATCCACGAGCAGGCCCGTATCCGACAGCACCGTCGCCGGATCGAGGCCCGGAACCTCCAACGCGCGCAGCCGGAGGCGAACCCGTCCCGGCTCGAACCGATCGAGCTCCGGCACGAACGCTAGGTCCACCGAGGCGTCGGTGAAGCTCAGCACCTCGCCGAGCGCCGCCATCGAGAACCCAATCGTCTCAGCGAACACCGACCCGTCCGTGACGCCCATGCGCAGGTGCGCGCCGTCTCCCACGAGCCGCCGCGTCACCGCGCGGACGGCCCGCACCGCGAGCACCGGTTGGGGATTGCCCGGCCCGAACGGCGCGAGGGCGTCCAGCGCGGTCACGAGGGCTACGGTCACGTCCGGGAGCGCGAGTTCGGCATCAACGTCGAGCGGCGCCGCCCGCGCGGGCGCACGCTCTGCGGCCACCTCCAGGAACGCGCGGCGAAATCCGTCGATCTCGGCGCCGTCGATCGACAGTCCCGCGGCCATCGCGTGCCCACCGAACCCGCGCAGGTGGGCGCGGCAGGCGCCGAGCGCCTCCACCAGGTGAAATCCCTCGACGCTGCGCGCCGAGCCCCGGCCGGTTCCGCCCGCAAGCGCCACGGCCACTGCCGGGCGGCCGTACTGCTCCGCCAGCCGCCCGGCGACGAGCCCGACGACCCCCGGATGCCACCCCTCGCCGGCGACCACGAGCGCCGCCCCATCAGGTTCGGGCCCGACCTGCGCGAGCGCCTCTGCCAACACGTGCTCGAGGACGGCCTGCCGCTCGCGGTTGGCCTCGTCGAGGGTCTGCGCCAGCGCTCGTGCCTCCACAGGATCGTCCGTGAGCAACAGGCGCAGGGCGGGCGTCGGATCACCGAGCCGGCCCGGCGCGTTGAGCCGGGGGCCGAGCTGCCAGCCGACGTGCCACGCCTCCACCGGCCCCGTGATTCCCGCGATCTCCAGGAGGGCTTTGAGACCCTCGGCCGGCGCGGCGCGCAGTTGCGCGAGCCCGCCCGCGGCCAGCCGTCGATTGGCGCCGCGCAGGGGCACGACGTCGGCGATCGTGCCGAGCGCGGCGAGGGCCGCGAGGTCTACCGGCGCCCCGCGCCCCGCGACGCGCCGACGCAGCGCCCACGCGAGCAGGAACGCGAGGCCGGCCGCGCAGGGCGCGTCCGTGCGCCCCTCGTCCGCCGCACCGCCGTGGGCGTCGGGCGCCACGATCACGGCGGCCGGCCGCTCGGACCCGGGCATGTGGTGGTCCACGACCACGACGTCGAGCCCCAACGCCCTGGCGCGGGCGACCGCCTCCACCGCGGTAATGCCGCAGTCCGCCGCGATCAACACGCGGGCGCCCTGGGCCGCGAGTTCCTCCACGGCGCGCACGCCGAGACCGTACCCGTCCCGCGTCCGGTGCGGCACGTACCACAACGGGTCCGCGCCGAGGCCGCGCAGGGTGCGCACGAGAATCGCGGTCGCGCAGATGCCGTCCACGTCGTAGTCACCGTGCACCGCCAGCGGCTCCCCCGCCTCGAGCGCGCGGGCGAGCCGCTCCGTCGCGTCCGCCATGCCCGGAACCGTCAGCGGGTCGGAGAGACCGTCAAGGGAGGGGTTGAGAAAATCGCGCGCCGCCGGAACGGTGACGATCCCGCGGCGCCGGAGGATCCCGCCAACGATCGGCGGCACGCCGACCGCGCGCGCGAACGCCTCCGCCTCGGGATCGGGAGGCGCCACCACCCAGGAGGTTTTGTTGGCGACGGCCATCACTTTGAATTATAGCGCGTGGTCCGTCGGGCCTCGCACCGTCAACCCAGATGGACGCCCGGGACGTGCGCGCCACACCCGTTCAGCGCGAACTCGAAGATGTCAAAGTTCCGCAGGCCCTGGTTCGCCCGCGCGGCATAGTCGCGGGTCACCGGGTGCGACACGATGAACGGCACGGGTTGCTCGGTTACACCGCCGTGCGACCGAAGCCGCGCCCCGACGAGGTGCGTCAGGTCGTGCTCGACGACCCGCGAGCCGATCGCACACCCGCGTCTGGCCACGACGGCGATATCGGCCTCCCGGTCCTCGGGCAAGTCGAACCGCGCACAGGCGTCCTCCCGCGACAACGCGCATTCCACGGCGGGCAGCGCGCCGATGAACCGCAACACGGTGGCGCGCTCGATCCCGGGACGCATCAGATACACGCGGACGAAGCCGCCGAGCGCGCCGTGGTGCCTGACAAACGGGTCGGTGATCGGACAGATCACCCGGGTCGCCCCCGCTCCGAACGCCGCGTCCAGTCGATCGCCGAGATAGAGCACATTCGGGCGGCCGTCCGGCAGCGCCATGTCGGTCATGCCGTGGTCGGCCACGACCCCGACGCGGGCCCCGCACGCCGCGAGCCGCCCGAGGCGTTCGTCCACGGCGCCCATGAACACGTTGGCCTCCGGAGACCCCGGCGCGTGCTTGTGCTGCACGTAATCCGACAACGACAGGTAGGTCAGATCGGGGCGGCGCGTCTCCAGCAAACGGATCCCGGCGTCCAGCACAAACAAGGAGAGATCGGCCGAGTACGGATCCGGCGCCGAGCGGCCGACCAACTCGACGACCCCGTCTATGCCGTTCTCGGCGATCGTGCACGACCCAGCCCGCTCGGCCGAAAAGACGACACCGGTGACCCCCGCCCCCAGCGCCAGCCGCAGCTTGTCCTTGGCGGTAATCACCGCGACCGCGGCGCCCGCGTCGGAGAACCGCGCGAGGATCGTCGGCGCCCGGAGCGGCTGCGCGTCGACCATCATGACCTCCCGCCCGGTCTCCCGCTCGAGATAGTAGTTCCCCGACACCCCGTGGATCGCCGGAGGGGCGCCGCAGACAATGGAGATGTTGTTCGGGTTCGTAAACGTCGGCATCGCCGCCGAGGCGATGGCCGCGAACCCCTCGCGCGTCATGCGGTCGATCACCGGGATCACGCCCGCGGCACGCGCGGCCGCAATGTACGCGGGGTCGCATCCGTCGATGCAGACGACGACCACCGGCAGCACGGGCCAGCGCAGCACGCGCCCGTTGACGGGAACCGGTGCCTTCCCGGCGCCGCGAGCGCGCTCGGCCAATGACATGTGCTCGGTTCGCCTCCTGTCGTCCCGGCCGCGTGTCGAGCTCACGGGGTGACACATCTCAAGACCGCATCCGGAGACAGCGTCCGGGTTAACGGCTCGGGAACGGACGGCGAAGACCTGGGCCAGGCGCTCCGGCGGACGGAACGCCAGGGGCTCCGCCCTCGAGCGCGGGGGCGGCGCGTCCGGGCGCGGCTATGGAAACCGCCGGGTGTCGTCGGGGCCCGGCGGCGAGGAGGACAGGCCCGGCCCGGACGGGGCGCGCGTGGGTCCTTCGTGCGTCCGCAGGCGTTGTTCGAGGTCGCGGATCCGCCCGCCGAGGCGCACCCGGTGGGGCAGCGAGGAAAGAAACGTCAGCAGCGCCCCGAGCACGCCCGCCCCCACGATGGCCAGCGCGACCGGGCCGTCGAACAGCTGCCACTGCCAGAACCGCACGACGACCGTGGTGGTGGTATTGCTAAGCGTGAAGATGGTCACCGCGAGCAGGATGAGCACGAGCCACACCGGCACCCCGCGCATCCGCGACCTCCTACCGCCGTCGGCGGCCGCTCCGGCGCCGTCCGGCTCCCGGCCTGACTGGGGCGTTCAGCACCGGCGCCACCATCGCCTCGTCGCCGCTGCCATCGCCGCTCGGCGCCGGCTCCCGGGGCCCAGCCGCGGGACGCGGGGCGGACGCGCTCGACGACGGGTGCCGCCGCTCGGCCCAGTTGTGCCAGTCCACCAGAATCGGGCTGGCGTTGAAGATCGAGGAGTACCCGCCGGTGACGATCGACACCACCAGGCCGAACGCGACGCCGCGAATCGTCTCCCCGCCAAACACGTAGACCGCGCCGATCGCCAGCACCGCGGTCATCGCGGTGTTGATCGACCGGACGAGCGCCTCGAGCACGCTGCGGTTGACGAGCGGCTCGAACGGCTCGCGGGTCCGCATGTTCAGGTTCTCGCGGATCCGGTCGAAGATCACGATCGTGTCGTTGATGGAGTAGCCGGCGACCGTGAGCAGCACCGCGAGGAACGAGCTGTCGACCTCGAACTGGGTCAGCGCGAACGCCCCAATCACCACGAGCAGGTCGTGCAGCAACGCCACGTCCGCCGCGATCGCGAACCGGATCGAGCGGAACCGGATCGAGATGAAGATTACCTGCAGGATGATGCCGAGCACGACGCCCATGATCGCCGCGTTGCGCAGCTCGGCCCCGATCTCGGGCCCCACCGTGTCCTCGCGCAGCATCTGCGTGTGCGTGAACTTGGCCCGCACGGCGTCGGTGATCTGGTTCATCTGCAGTTGGGTGAGCGGCCGCGTCTTGATGAAAACTTCGTTCTGACCGGACCGCTGGATCACCGCATCGGCCAACCCGAACCCAGTGATCACGTTCCGGATGTCCCCGTCCGAGAACGGATCGTTGATCTGCAGTTCCAGCTGGTTGCCGCCGGTGAAGTCGACGCCCCAGTTGAGGGCGTGATGATCCCTCACGTGATGCACGTACAGCGCGATGAGCCCCGGAATGATCACCGCGAGCGATAATAGATAGTACCATCGGCGGTGACGGATCAGATTGAACGTCTTGTCCACGCGCCTACTCTCCCGCGCCGGCGGCGCCGCCGCCCTGGGCCGCGAGCGGCCGCCCCCGCCCCAGGAACGCCAGGTTCTGGATCCACGCGGCGAGCGACGGGACGTCGAGGGCGATGTCCACGAACACGCGCGTCACCACGATCGCCGTGAAAATGCTCGTGAGGATGCCGAGGATCAGCGTCACCGCGAACCCACGGACCGGCCCGGTGCCGAGCCAGAGCAGGACCAGTGCGCCGATGAGAGTCGTGGCGTTGGAGTCGAGGATCGTCACGATCGCCCGGCTCCACCCCGTCGCCACCGAGGCGCGGAGCGTCTTCTGCGCGCGCAGTTCTTCTTTGACCTTCTCGAAGATGATCACGTTCGCGTCCACGGCGACGCCGAGCGACAGAATGAACCCCGCGATGCCCGGCAGGCTGAGCGTCGCGCCGATCCCCGCCATGAGGGCGAACAGGATCAGCGTGTAGACGACGAGCGCGACGTCGGCGAGCAGGCCCGCGAACCGATAGTAGAGGAACATGAACAGGGCGACGAGCACGATCGCGATCTCCCCGGCGCGGATGCTCCGATCGATCGAGTCCCGACCGAGCACGGGACCCACCGTCCGATTCTCGACCACGGTCACGGGCAGCGGCAGCGCGCCGGCTCGCAACAGCACGGCGAGGTCCCGCGCGGAGTCGAGCGTAAAACCGCCTTCGATCACGCCCTTCCCGCCGGGAATCGGGCTGTTGATCACGGGCGAGCTGATGACCCGGCTGTCGAGCACGATGGTGAGGTATTTCCCGATGTTCTTGGTGGTGTAGTCCTCAAATTTCTTTGCGGCGGAGCTCTTGAACGTGAATCCGACCTGCGGCCGGCCGAATTGGTCAAAGGTGACCTGCGCGTCGCTCAGGTCGGCGCCGGTCAGCAGCACGCTCTTGTGCAGCTTGATCGTCGATTTGTCCTGGGGCAGCACGACCGTGTCCGACCCCTGCCACTCCGCGCCCGCGGGCAGCGACTGCGTCGCCGTGTCCACGAACTCCAAGAGCGCGGTCTTTCCGATGATGTCGATCGCGCGCTGGGGATTCTGGATGCCGGGGAGCTGCACCTGAATTCGGTTCGGGCCCTGGCGCGCGATGTCGGGCTCGGCCACGCCGAGCTGGTCCACGCGGTTGCGAATCACGCGCAGCACGCCGTCCATCGCGTCGTTGCTGATCGGGGTCTGCGCGGTGGGCTGCGCCTGCAGCACGATGTTGCTGCCGCCCTGGAGATCGAGCCCAAGGTTGAGGTGCGGGCGCGGCGTCTGAAACACGGGCGTCGCCCCGTCCATGCGGACAGGTTGGAACGCGACGCCGAACGCCGCGAGCGCGATCACGAGCACTCCGATCAGGCGGAGCGGGTGGCTCAGTTTCACGCGTACGTACCCTCCGGCACAAACAAAAAAAGCCTTCCGAACCGCCCCCCATTATATCGGCCGACCGGACGCGATGTCAAACGCCTGATCGGTGACGCGTCGTCCGGGAGCGTCACCCCGCGACCGCGGCCGGGCGAAACGGATCCCGACGTGCCGCACGTCGTCCGTCCGGCAGGTCGCCCTCACGTCCCGGCGCCGGGCGGTAGCGCGCCTCGAAGAACGCGAGGGCGCCCTCCGCCAACAAGTGATAGTACGCGGAGAACACACCGCGCGCCTCGGCCCCGCTCCACCGCGGCGGCAGCAGCTCCTGCGGGAGCCCCGGATCGATGAACAGGAATTTTCGAAACTCATGCACGAGCCGCGTCTTTTCGGCGAACGCGGTGGCATCGGACAGGAGCCCAGCCGACCCCTCATCCCGTCGCGCCTGCACCTTCGGCCTCCACTCCGTCAGAAATCCGGCGTACGCGCGCTCGATCGCGCCGAGGTCCCAGTGGCGGGCGGCAAGTTCGGCGTCGGCGCTCCCGCCGAGGTGGCGCGCCGCGAACACTTCGATCCGCCCGGCCAATCCGTACCGGTCCGCAACCCCCGCAACATGCTCCAGCAGATCGTTCGGCGCAAGGTACACGCTTCGCGCGAGCGGGGCGAACCCCATCCACGCGAGTTCGCGGCGGAGCCCCGCGCGGCGCTGGCGATCGGCGGGGTCGCCCGGGACGATCAGCAGTCGCCACACTCCGTCCCACGGCTCCGGGTGCAGCTTGAAGATCCGACGGGCGGCCTCCTCCACGCGCCGCTGCCCCCGCACCGTGAGCGCGTAGTAGCTCGCCCGCCCGTCCCGGATCGGCGTCAGCCAGCCCTGCCGGGCCATGCGCGACACCGCCGCCCGCACCGCGGTGGCCGTAAAGCTCAATTCCGCCATGAGCGCGATCAGGCTGCCGATCCAGATCGTGCCGCCGTAGTGTCGGACGTAGTCGCCGAACAGCGTGAAGAGCATCGAGCGGGCCCGCAACGAAGACCCCCTTTCCGCCTGGTGGCCGGCTTACGCCTCCGACCGCTCCACGAGCGTGGCGATTCCCTGCCCCACCCCGATGCACATCGTCGCGAGCCCGCGCCGGGCGTTCCGGCGTCCCATCTCGCGAACCAGCGTCACCAAGAGCCGGGCCCCGCTCGCGCCGACCGGATGCCCGAGCGCGATCGCACCGCCGTTCGAGTTCAGCCGCGCGCGGTCGATCGCGAGGTCCTGCACGCACGCGAGCACTTGCGATGCGAACGCCTCGTTGAGCTCGATCAGGTCGACCTCATCGAGCGCCCATCCCGCGCGCGCGAGCGCCTTCCGCGTCGCGGGAACCGGCCCGATCCCCATATACGACGGATCGACGCCGGCCACCGCACCGCCGACAATCCGGGCGAGCGGACGCTTCCCCTGTCGCTCCGCCCACTCCGCGGACGCCACGAGCAGGGCCGCCGCCCCGTCGTTGATACCGGAGGAGTTCCCGGCAGTGACCGTGCCCCCGGGGCGGAACGCCGGCCGCAGCGCGGCCAACCGCTCGAGCGTCGTGTCCGGCCGCGGATGCTCGTCAACGTACACCGTCGTGGACTCCCCGCGCGACGCGGGCACCGGAAGCGGCACGATCTCCTCCGTGAACCGCCCGTCCCGGACGGCGGCGGCGGCGCGCTGCTGGCTCTCCAGCGCAAAGGCGTCCTGCGCCTCACGCGAGATCGCGTAGCGCTCGGCGACGTTCTCCGCCGTCTCCCCCATGCTGTAGAGGGGGAACCGCGCCTCCAACCGGGGGTTCGGGAACCGCCATCCGAGCGTGGTGTCCTGCAGCAACATCGGGCCGCGCGGATACGCTGCGCCCGGTTTCCCCATCACGAACGGTGCGCGCGTCATGCTCTCCACGCCGCCGGCGATGTACACCTCGCCGTCGCCGTACGCGATCGCGTGCGCGGCGACGTGCACCGCCTGCATCCCGGAGCCGCACAGCCGGTTCACGGTCTGCCCGGGAACGTGATCCGGCAGGCCGGCGATTAACACCGCCATGCGCGCCACGTTTCGGTTGTCCTCGCCCGCCTGGTTCGTGCATCCGAACACGACGTCCTCGACGGCCTCCGGGTCGAGGCCATTGCGCTGCACGATCGCCTGGACGACGTGGGCCGCGAGGTCGTCCGGCCGCACGGCTCGCAGCGCCCCGCCGTACCGGCCGATCGGCGTCCGGACCGCGTCCAAGATCACCACGTCACGCATCACCGCACTCCCTTCCGCTGGCTTCCCGACGTCCCGTCCGGCGTGCCTCCCGCGCACGCCGCACCCGATCCGGCGCTAGCGGCCGCGATAGGCGGGTGTGCGCTTCTCGCGAAACGCGCTGACGCCTTCGCGGTGATCGTCGGTCCGGCCGGCGATGTCTTGGAGGAACGCCTCGTAGTCCAACGCGCTGCGTAGGTCCGCGGACAGATTACGTTCGACCCCCCGCTTGATCAATCCGTACGCGCGCGTCGGCCCCTGGGCGAGGCGCGCCGCCCACTCCATCGCGCGCGGCAGCAGTTCGTCGTGCGGCACGACGCGGTTGACGAGGCCGATCCGCTCGGCGGTGGGCGCGTCCACCGGTTCGGCAAGCATCATCATCTCCAGCGCGCGGCCCGTGCCCACGAGGCGCGGCAGCAACCAGGTGCCCCCGGAATCCGGGATCAACCCGATGCGCGCGAACACCTCGATGAACGACGCCCGGTCCGACGCGATCCGCAGGTCGGCGGCCAGCGCGAGGTTGCACCCGGCCCCGGCGGCGACCCCGTTCACCGCCGCGAGCACCGGTGTCTCCATCGTCCGCATGCGAAGGATGATCCGGTTGTATCTTGTCCGAAGCAGCGCACCGTACGCGCGCGGACCGGGCGATTCCTCGCGCAGATCCTGGCCGGAGCAGAAGCCCCGTCCGGCGCCGGTCAACAACACGCTCCGGACGGCGGCGTCTTGTTCCGCGTCGCGCAGCGCGTCATGCAGTTCGTCCCCCATCGTCGCGGTGAACGCGTTGAGGACGTCGGGTCGGTTGAGCGTGATCACCCGCACCCCGTCCCGCGTCTCGAGCAGCAGCGTCTCAGCCATACGCGCTTCCTCCCTCTACGGTGCGAGCGTGGATGCCGGTCGCGCACCGGGGTCCCGCGCGACGAGCAGGCGCGCGGTCCGGAACACGTCGTCCAGCATCGGCTGGGTGAGCTTTCCCGTGTTGGTGTTCTGGCGGCTCGGGTGGTAGCTTGCGATCAGTGCCGGCCGCCCGCCCCCGAACTCATAGCACGCACTGTGCGCGAAGCGCAGCCCGCGCACCTCGGCGCCGCAGGCCCGGAGCAGATGCCGACAGACGTCGAACGCCACGCGGCCGAGCGCCACGAGGACGCGCACACGCGGAAGCAACGCCACCTCCCGTTCAAGAAACGGCAGACACCGCGCGAACTCCGGGCGCAGCGGTTTGTTCTCCGGCGGCGCGCACCGGACCGGGGCCGTCATGTACGCGCCCGACAGCCGCAGCCCGTCCTTGCGGTGCTCGGATGTCGGCTGGTTGGCAAACCCGGCGCGGTGCATCGCGCGCACCAGCCACATCGCCGAACTGTCGCCCGTGAACATCCGGCCGGTGCGGTTGGCGCCGTGCGCGGCGGGCGCGAGACCGACCACGAGCACCGCCGCGCGGGGATCTCCGAACCCCGGGACGGGTTGACCCCAGTAGGCCCACCCGGCGAATTCGGGCTTGCCGCGCGCGGCCACCGCGGTGCAGTATCGTCGGAGCCGCGGGCACGCGTGGCACGCGATCACATCGCGCGCCAGGGCGGCAAGCGAGTCTCGCCGCTGGGTCACCGGCCGGTCCACTCCGGCCGTCGCTTGTCGAGGAACGCCCGGATACCTTCGCGTGCGTCCGCCGTGCCGAACAACAGGTGGAAGCACCGGCGCTCGAACAGCACGCCGTCGGCTAGGGGTGTCTCAAACGCCTGCAACACGGCCTCCTTTGCCAGGCGAACGGCGAGCGGCGGCTGTGAGGCGATCACACGCGCAAGGGCCTTCGCCTCGTCGAGGCAGACCTCCACCGGCACCACCCGGGAGACCAGCCCCGCCGCATGCGCCTCCTGGGCCGTGATCGGCTCCCCGGTGAGGATCATCTCCATCGCACGCGACTTCCCCACCGCCCGCGTCAGCCGCTGCGTACCACCGGCCCCCGGCATCACGCCCAGGCGGATCTCGGGTTGCCCGAACCGCGCGGTCTCGGATGCCACGATGATGTCGCACAGCATCGCGAGCTCGCAGCCGCCGCCAAGCGCGAACCCGCTCACGCTGGCCACGATCGGCGTCGCCACGCGGCGAATACGCTCCCACTGCTGGAACCGATAGCTCCGGACCATGTCGCCCGTGCTCGCCTCCGCCATCTCGCGGACGTCTGCGCCGGCCGCGAACGCGCGCGGGCCACCCCACACCACGGCGCACCGCACGTGCGGGTCCTGATCAAATCCCTCCAGCGTGCCGGCCAGCTCCTCCATCAGCGCCTGGTTCAGGGAGTTGAGGACCTGCGGCCGGTTGAGCGTGACCACGGCGATCGGATCTTCGATGCTGACCAAGAGGTGTTCGTGCGCCATCGGCGGCTCCTTCCCTGACTCGAGATCTGCTACCGCGGGGTCAAGACCGCGTCGAACCCGGCTTTGCTGAGAATGTCGGCGAGGCGCTGCGCGGTCGGCTGGTCCACGTAGCCGCCCACCCATACGCGGTACGGCGAACCTTCGACCAGCGTGACCGCGTACCCCAGGGACCGCAATCGCAGCACGAGCGCCTCGGCGTTCTGCCGCGCGTCGAACGCGCCCACCTGGACGTGGAACCTAGTCGGTGCGACCGGTGGGGCAGCCGCGCTGGCCGCCGGCGGTGCCGGAGACGGGGTGGATGGCGGGTTCGGCCTCGGCGTCTCCCCCGGCGCGGGCGATCCCGGCGGGATCGGGGTCGGACTCGTGGTCGTCGTCGGCGCCGATAACCCGGGGGTGCCGGGCGTGGGCGCCGTCTGCACCGCCACGGAGGGAAGCCCGGCGGACCCCGGCGCGGCGCCCGACGTCCCCGACGACACCCCACCGGGTGCCGCCGAGCTGCCGGACGGAGGCGCGGTGCTTCGTGCACCCGCACCACCGGGCGCCGCTGAGGACGCCCCTGGCGCGGCCGGCGCCGCCTCCGACGGCGGACCGGCCGTGGGGCGGGCGGGAGCACGGGCACTCGGCGGGGACGACCGGAACGCGCTTTGGCCGAGCAGGTATCCCGTACCGACCGCCCCGGCGAACAGCCCGGCGACGATGAGCAGCAGCAGCACCACACGCCCCGGTCTCACCGCACGCTCTCCCATCGGCCCCAGAGTTCGCGGGAACCTCGCCGCCGCTCCTGCTGAGGAGCCGACGCGAAGCGGAGTGACTTCCCGGCGCAACGATCCCCGTGGGGCCAGCACCGCGCCGCCGCGCGCTCCCGCGGGGCCGCAGGTCTCCGAGCGAGTCTAGCGGAAGACGTGGCGGTACCGATGGTACGCCATCAGCAGCGCGGCACCGATCAATGTGGGCAGGTAGTACGAGAGCGTGCGGTCCAACAGCACGGCGCTCCGGGCGAGCACCGGGGGGAGCGCGTGCGGGGCCAACAGCGCGATCAGCCCGACCTGCGAGACTTCGGTCACGCCGACGCCCCCGGGGACGAGCAGAGCCATGCCGAGCATGGCCGCGCCGACGTACGTGAACGACACAAATGTGGGCGACAGACCGGTCCCCATCGCCCAGAACACGATGCAGACCCTGGCGAGATCGAGCGCTGTCACGACCGCGGTGACGAGCACCAACACCCCAAGCGTCCGACCCTGCCGCCACACGAGAATGCTCTCGCACAGCGTGTCGGTCAGGCGGACGGCGCGCGCGCGGACGCCCGCAGGCATCGGCAACCGCCGGAGCAGGTGCCGGGTCCACGTCCGGACACCGAGCGGCGCGGCGGCGAGCACGATCGACCCCGCGATCAGGGCGGCGATCAACACGAGCAAGAATTCACTGGCCGTGATCATCCGGCGGGGGAGGAGCAGGCCCGCGACCAGGAACGCGGCGATCATCAACACGATGTCCAGCAAGCGCTCCACCAGCATCGCGGACGTGGAGAGGCCCAGGCCGGTGCCGTACGAGCCCTTGAGCATCATGATCTTGGCCACCTCGAAGCTGCGCGCCGGGGTGACGCTGCCCGCCGCGACACCTGCGAGAATCGAGACCACCGAGAACCTGACGGAGATCACCGTCCCGGTGAGGCGCGCCACCATGTACCGCCAGCGCACCGCTTTGACCAGCACTTGGGCACCGACGGCGGCCACCGCGAGGCCCAGCAGGCTTGGGCGCGCGCCGTGAAGCGCCGCGCCCAGCTGACCGGGATTGATCGTGGCCGCAAAGACGACCAGGATGACGACCCCGCACAGGATGAGCACATACCCGACCCACCGCACGGGCGCGGCCGGGGTGACCACCGCCTCCGGCGTGCCCGCGACGGGACCGCTCATCGGCGCGACGTTCGCATCGGGTCAAGCACCTAAGCCGGCGAGGTACCGCGCGAGCGTGTCGCGTCGCGATGCGAGCTCCCGCTCCCGCGTCCGGTCCGCGGCGACGACCTCCACGGGCGCCTTCTCGAGGAACGCGGGGCTCCGCAGCCGCTCCCCGAGGCGTTCGAGGTCCCGTTCGATCCCGCCCATCTGTTTGCGGAGCCGCTGACTCGCCGCGGCGCGTGCCTCCTCGGACTCCACCGGGACCGCGATCTCGATGTCTCCCCACAGCGCCGAGACGGCGCCGGCCGGACGCGCGCCGGCGGCGCCCGCGCGGGCGAGGTCCAGGCGGGAGGCGCGGATCAGCGGCGCGATGTACCGGTGGGCGTCCCGGAGTAACGCCCCCCGGTCGTCCGGGGCGAGCAGCACCACCGGCACGGCGTCTGCGGGCGCCAATCCCAGGTCGGCCCGCATGCCGCGGACGGCGTGCACCAGTCCCATCACCTCGGCCATCGCCGCATCCGCAATTCCGTCGGTGCGGCGGGCCCGCCAGTCCGCGCGCGCGGCCAAGTCTTCCGGCACCGGCCACCTGGCGCGCATGATCGTCTGCCCCTCGTGCGGCAGCGCCTGCCAGATCTCCTCGGTCAGCGACGGCATGATCGGATGCAGCAGCACCATCGTCTCCGAGAGGACCGACGCGAGCACGCGGCGGGTGCCGTCCGCCAACTCGCCGCCCGCGCGGAGGTTTTCCTTCGCCATCTCCACATACCAGTCGCAGAACTCGCTCCAGATGAACCCGTAGAGGGACGCGCAGGCGTCTCGGAACTCAAACCCCTCGAGCGCCGTCGTGACGTCCGCGGCGGCTCCGGCAAACCGGCTGAGAATCCAGCGGTCGGGCAGCGTCCGTCCGGCACCGTCCGCGCCCGCCGCCGCCTGCGGCGCCGCGCCCCCGCCAAGCGACAAGCGCACGAAGCGCGCCGCGTTCCAGATCTTATTGGCGAAGTTACGCGTGTCCTCGACCATCTTCTCGGAAAACCGCAGGTCCTGTTCGCCGGTGCAGCGGTTGATCAGCGCGAACCGCATCGAATCGGCCCCGTAGCGGTCCACCAGACCGAGCGGATCGATCCCGGTCCCCAAGCTCTTGCTCATCCGCCTTCCCTCGATCGTCAGAACGGTCGGATGCACGTAGACGTCGCGGAACGGCACCTCGCCCCGAAACTCCAGACCAAACATCATCATTCTCGCCACCCAGAGAAACACGATCGACCGATCGGTGAACAACGTGTTCGTCGGGTAGAAGTACCTGAGGTCGTCCGTCTCCTGCGGCCAGCCGAGGGTCGCCATCGGCCACAGGGCCGAACTGAACCACGTGTCGAGAATGTCCGGGTCCTGCGTAAGCTCCCGCGCGCCGCACTTGGGGCAGCCCGCGGGAGCCTCCGCGCTCGCCACCATCTCGCCGCAGCCACAGTACCAGATCGGGATGCGGTGGCCCCACCAGAGCTGACGGCTGATGTTCCAGTCCCGGATCTGCTCCATCCAATTCAGGTAGAAGTTCGTCCAGCGCTCCGGATGGAACCGCACGCGGCCGTCGCGCACCGCCGCGATCGCCGGCGCCGCGAGCGACTTCATGCGGCAGAACCACTGGTCCGAGATGTACGGCTCGATGATCGTCTTACACCGATCACAGCGGCCGATATTGGTAGTGTACGGTTCCTCGCATTCGAGCGCGCCGGCCGCGCGGAGGTCCTCCACGATGTAACGCCGCGCGTCCGCGCGATCCATGCCGAGATACCGGGGCCCGCCGAGATCCGTGATCCGCCCGTGCTGATCGAGGCACACGAGCACCGGGAGCTCGTGCTCGGCGCCGATCTCGTAGTCCAAGAAATCGTGGCCCGGCGTGATCTTCACCGCCCCCGTCCCGAATTCGCGCTCCACCCGCCGGTCCGCGATCACCGGAACCGGCCGCTCGACCAGCGGCACCACCACCTTCGTCCCCACTAGCGCGCGGTAGCGGGGGTCGTCGGGGTGCACGGCGACCGCGACGTCGGCGAGGATCGTCTCCGGACGCTGGGTGGCGATCACGACGCCGGGCCCCCCGTCCTCCCCCAGATAGCGGAGAGAGTAGAGCGTGCTCGCCTCCTCTACGTACTCCACCTCGAGGTCAGATATGCTGGTTTGGTCCTTGACGCACCAGTTGATCATCCGCTTGCCCTTGTAGATCAGGCCCTTCCGGTACAGTCGGATGAAGCACTCCTGGACGGCGGCGTAGTAGGCGGGATCCATCGTGAACGTGGCGCGTTCCCAATCGCACGAGAACCCCATCCGCTGCATCTGCTCGAGGATCCGGCTGCCGATCTCCTCCTTCCACCGCCAGGTTTCCTCGAGGAAGCGCTCACGCCCCAGATCGAACCGCGTCTTACCGTCCTTCGCCAGCCGCCGCTCCATCACCACGTGCACGGCGATGCTCGCGTGATCGGTGCCCGGCTGCCACAGCGCGTTGTAGCCGCGCATGCGACTCCACCGCGTCAGGCAGTCCTGCAGGCTGTTGTTGAGCGCGTGCCCCATGTGCAGCTCGCCCGTCACGTTCGGGAGGGGCATCATGATCGCGTACGGCGGTCGCGAATCCGGGACGGCATGGAAGTAGCCACGGGCCATCCACACCGCGTACCATCGCCGCTCGGTCTCTGCCGGGTCGTAGGTCTTGGGCAACTCGTGCACGATCCTCGCCTCCTCACACAACAACGCCGCTCCGCCCAAAGGGCGGAGCGGCGCTCCGCGGTACCACCTTCGTTCCGGTCGCAGCCCGCTCCCGGGCACGAACGCCCGAGCGTGGACGGCATCACCGGCTCTCTGCGCTGTCACGGGCGCGACCCGATCGGCCGCCGGCGCACGCGCCTCCGACCCTCCGCTCCGGGGTGACGTTCGGTCCGGCGTCCCGGGGAGCTTCCACCATCCTCCCCTCGCTTGAGGGCGCCCGATCAGGGCTGTCCGGACCTACTCCTCCCCATCCTCGCGCACTGTATGTATGCGCGTATTATACGTCCGCCACGCCGCCCTGCGCAAGCGACCGGCGGCATCCGCCAGCGCTGCGCACGGACCCGCACCCCTCCCCGCAGGGCGGACCAGGGCTCACCCGGCGCCGACGCGGTTCCCGCCGGCGCGTTTCACCTCGTACATCCGCTGATCTGCCGTGGCGATGAGCGCCTTCGCCGTGTCCCCATCCTTGTGCATCGTCGCCACGCCGACGCTCACCGTGACCCCCATCGCGCCCGACGCCCGAATCTGTTCGACCCGGGCGCGTACGCGCTCCGCGATCTGCGCGGAGATGTCGTGTGGCGCATCCGGCAACAGCACCACGAACTCGTCTCCCCCGAAGCGCGTGACGAGATCCATCGCCCGACTGTTGCTCCTGAGCGCGTCCGCGACCGCCTGCAGGACCAGGTCGCCTTCCAGGTGACCGAACCGATCGTTGAACCGCTTGAACCCGTCGATCTCGACCATCACCACGGACACCGGACGCCCGTTGCGCCGGGCCCGCGCGATCTCGCGTTCGAGCGCCTCCCAGAGTGCGCGGTGGTTCGCCAGCCCGGTGAGCCCGTCCGTGAGGGCAAGGCGACTGAGGTCCTCGTCGCGTTGTGCCCGCAGGATGGCCAACCCGGCCAGGACGGCAAACGCCTCCAGGAACTCGCGACTTTCTTTCGGGAACGCATCCACCGTCGGACTCTCCACGTTCAAGACGCCGATGACTCGATCGTCCACGATCAACGGGAACGCGGCTTCCGAGCGGGTCACCGGCGAGATGGAGACGTAGAGCGGGTCGCGAGCGACATCCGCAGCGTAGTATGACCGTCGCTTGTCGGCGACCCATCCGACGATCCCCGCCTGGCCGACCCGGAGACGCGTGACCCTCGCCACCTGCGGATCGTACCCCCGTTGCGCTTTCACGTACAGCGCCTGAGCCTGCTCGTCGACGAAGAACACGCAGCAGATCGGATAGCCGAACACCTCTTGGATGTGGTGCAGGATCTCGTCGAGCACCTCCGTGAGATCGAGGGGACGCAACAGGCGCCGGGTCACCTCCGTCATCGCGGGCACGGCGCGGCCGGCGCGCTGGCCGTACGAGAGCGATCGCGCGATATCGGTCGCAGGCGCCTGCGGATCGCTCGCGCGCGGCACTCCGTCCTCGGCGGAGACGGCGGCGTCGCTGCCGCCGTCCCCGACCAGCCGACAGAACGCTTCGACGACGTCCGGATCAAACTGGACGCCGGCGCAACGGCGCAGCTCCGTCAGCGATTCATCGGTGGTCCGCTGCGTGCCGTAGACGCGGTGGACCCGATCGTCGGTCATCGCACTGTAGGCGTCCACCACGGCCAGGATGCGCGCGCCGAGCGGAATGGCGTCGCCCGCGAGCCGGTCCGGGTACCCGGATCCGTCCCAGCGCTCGTGGTGGTGCCGGACGAGCAGCGCGACGTCGCGCATCCGCTCGACGGGATTCAAGATCTCCGCCCCGATCGCCGGGTGTTGGCGCACGATCTGCCACTCGCGGTCTGTCAGCGCCCCGGGCTTCCGGAGAATGCTGTCGGGGACCCCCAATTTGCCGATGTCGCGAAAGAGCCCACCCCAGTGGATGTCCTGCGCCTCCGCGTCAGAACACCCCATCGCCCGCGCCAGGGCGACCGCCCGGGTCGCGAGGCGTTCGTCGTGATCGCCGGTATAGCTCTCCCGCGCAGCGGTCACTTTGGCGAGGGCCAAGACCATCTCGATGTAGGATTGCTCGAGACGGTCGTGGAGCCGCGCGCGGCGGATCGCCGTGCCCGCGATTTCCGCGATCCCCTCGAGCAACCGAACCTCGGCATCGGTGAACGCGCGGACCCCGGGGCGATTCCACCGGGCCACGCGGAGCGTGCCGGTGATCTTCTCGTCCGATCGAACGGGAACGATGATCAACGGCCCGGACGCATGGTAGGCCGGGTAGTCGGAGCCAAGATGCGGCACCTCGCTGCTGAAGTCCCGCGTGACGAACGTGAGGCCCGTTTTGAGCACGCCACCGGACGGGCTCTGGGCCGCGGAGAACACGAGCCCCGGTTCCTCCAGCGCGACCCCCTGCGTATGCGCCACCGTGAACGACTGGCGGTCCGGGGCGGCCAGCGCCAGGGCGCCGTGATCGGCGATCAGCAGCCCGCACGCGTGCTCGACGATGATAGGGTACATCTGCTCCACGGTCCGGGCCTGGCGCAACCGGTGGCTCAAATCGTAGAACGTCTCCAGCTCAGACGTGCGCTGGCGCGTCGCCTCGAGCAGTTGCAGGCGATGGGCCAGGCCGCCGATTTGCGTTCCGATCGCCTCGACAAGCCGCAGATCGTGGGACGACCACGTCCGTGGAGCCGCGGACAGTGCGGCGATGGCACCGATCGGAAGACCCGCCGCCAGAATCGGAGCCTGGAGCGACGCGCGAACGCCCGCCCGGAGCATCGCGGACGCCATCGGTTCGGCGCCGACGGGTGCGCGACTCTGCCAATCCTCCACCGCGCACACGGTGCGGGGATCCGCCAGCAGCGACGCGAACAGATCCACCGTCACCCCGCGGAGATCGTACGTATCACCGATCCAGATGGCGCCTTGTTCACACCCGAGGGCGTCGAGCGCGCGGCCGATCGTCGCCTGGAGGAGCGCAGGCGGGTCGCCAACGGAGATCGCGGCGGAGATGACGGCGTTGAGCGCCTCGAAATACGCCGCGCGGCGGCGAGTCTCCTCTTCGGCCCCTGTCAGGTCCGCGTCGTGCAGCGATCCCCGGAGCGCGGCCCAGACGCGGCGAAGCCGCCCCAGGATCGGGCTGGGGACGGGTCTGAGCAGCAGGGACCAACGGCTCTCCGCGTGCGGTCTGTCGTCCTGAGGAAGCAGTGCGCAATCCCCCTTGGGGCGCGGGCGTCGATGGCGAAAACCTACGCGGCGCACCCCAGACATCCCGAGGCAGCAACTGCAGGCGGGAAGACAAGAGGGCCCGCGGCCGCCTGCATCGACCGGTATACCCGAGTTTTGGAGGTTGTAGCCGCACTCCATTCGTCCCTGAGTCCACCGCACCGACCGCGTAACCCCAGATCCGGCCGAACCGGCGTCCAAGCGTGTGCCCCGTGGCGCCGCGGGCGGGTCTGAGGGGCGCTCGGGTGGAACGGCGCCTGGAAGATGGCCCCGTCGCGGTGGTAGACTCGACTAGATGAGCCTCGCCCTGTTTCATCCGTTAGTCACCCGTTGGTTCGTCCAGCGGTTCGACGCGCCCACCGCCGCCCAGGTCGCCGGGTGGGCGGCGATCGGCAGCGGGCGGGACACCCTCGTCGCCGCGCCCACCGGATCTGGCAAGACGCTCGCCGCGTTCCTGTGGTCGGTGAACGGGCTCGTCCGCGAAGGCGCCACCGGGGGTCTCCGCGACGGCACGTCCGTCGTATACGTCTCGCCGCTCAAGGCGCTCGGCAACGACATCCAGCGCAACCTCGTGACGCCGCTCGAAGAACTGAGGCGGCTGGCCGCGACCGAAGGGACGACGCTCCCCGAAATTCGGGTGGCGGTCCGCTCGGGCGACACACCCGCGCGCGAACGAGCGCTTATGCTCCGGCGGCCGCCGCACATCTTGATCACCACGCCGGAGTCGCTCTATCTGCTCCTGACGGCAGAGCGGAGTCGGGAGTTTCTGCGCACGGTACGGACGGCGATCGTCGACGAGATCCACGCCGTCGCCGGGGACAAACGCGGCGCGCACCTCGCGCTCTCGCTCGAGCGGTTGGACCTCCTGACGGGCACCCGCTGCCAGCGCATCGGTCTATCGGCCACCCAACGACCGATCGAGGAAATCGCCCAGCTACTCTCCGGGTCGGCGCGGAACGGCCGCGGGCCGAGCTCGGAGTGTACGATCGTCGACACGGGCCACCGCCGGCCGTGGGAGTTGGCGGTGGAGGTGCCGGGTCCGCCGCGCGGTCCGATCGCCACGCATGAGATGTGGGACGCGATTTACGACCGCGTGGCCGCGCTCGTGCGGGCCCACCGAACCACGCTCGTGTTTGTGAACACGCGGCGGCTAGTCGAACGCGTGGCGCACCACCTGACGCTGCGACTGGGCGAGGGGCGGGTCGCCGCGCATCACGGCAGCCTGTCCCGACAGATCCGACTGGACGCCGAGCAGCGTCTGCGCGCTGGGGACGTCCCGGTGGTGGTGGCCACGGCGTCCCTCGAACTCGGCATCGACATCGGTCACGTGAACCTGGTCTGCCACCTCGGCGCGCCGCGCGCGATCGCCACGCTGCTCCAGCGCGTCGGACGCTCGGGGCACGGCGTGGCGGAAACGTCCAAGGGCGTGCTGTTCCCGCTCACGCGGGACGATTTGATGCAGGGCGCGGCCGTCGTACGCGCGGCGCGGGCAGGCGACCTGGACGGCGTCGTGCTGCCCGACAAACCCCTCGACATTCTCGCGCAGCAGATCGTCGCCACCGTCGCGACGCAGGAGATCGCCGAGGACACACTCTTTGACGTCGTGCGGCGCGCGCACCCCTACCGCGATCTCACCCGGGGCGAGTTCGACCAAGTCGTGGGGGTGCTCGCGGAAGGCGTGGCCCGCCGACTCGGCCGGACGACCGCGTTGCTCCACCGCGACGGCGTGCACCGCGTCCTGCGGCCCAGACGCGGCGCGCGCCTTGCGGCGATCACCTCGGGCGGCGCGATCCCGGACACCGCGGACTACGACGTGGTGCTGGAGCCGGACGGAACCGTCGTCGGCACCGTCAACGAGGATTTTGCCGTGGAGAGCATGGCGGGCGAGACGTTCCTGCTCGGGAACACCTCCTGGAGAATCCGCCGTATCGAGGCGGGGCGGGTGCGCGTCGTGGACGCGCACGGTGCGCCGCCGTCGGTGCCGTTCTGGATCGGTGAGGCGCCCGCGAGGACGCCGGAGCTCTCCGCCGCGGTGTCCGCGCTCCGCGGAGACATCGCCGCGCGCCTCGAGGATCGGGCGGCGGCATCCGCCTGGCTCGCGGCCGAGGCGGGCGTGGATGCGGACGGCGCGGCGCAGGCGGTGGACTACGTCGCCGAGACCGTGGCGTCGTTGGGCTGCGTCCCGTCCCAGGAAACGATCGTCGCCGAGCGGTTCTTCGACGAGGCCGGCGGGATGCAGGTCGTGCTGCACACGCCGTTCGGCGCGCGGATCAACCGGGCGTGGGGGCTCGCGCTGCGGAAGCGGTTCTGCCTGACGTTCGACTTCGAGCTGCAGGCCGCGGCGACGGACGACGGGATCGTGCTCTCGCTCAGCCAGCAGCACAGCTTCCCCCTCGACAGTCTCTTCGGGTTCGTGCGGACCCGGACGGTGGAAAAGGATCTCGTCCAGGCGCTGCTCGCGACACCGCTGTTCACGACGCGCTGGCGGTGGAACGCCACGCGGTCCCTCGCGCTGCTGCGTCACATGGGCGGCCGACGCGTGCCGATGCCGATCCAGCGGATGCGGTCCGACGACCTCCTCGGGGCGGTGTTCCCGGAGCAGGTGGGCTGCCAGGACAATCACATGGGGCCGATCGAGCCGCCCGACCACCCGCTTGTGACCGAAACGATCCGCAACTGTCTGCACGAGGCGATGGACCTCGACGGTCTGCGCGGGGTCCTCGGCGCGCTGGAGGCCGGCGCCATCCGCGCGGTTGCGGTGGAGACGCCGACCCCGTCGCCGATGTCGCAGGAGATCCTGAACGCGAACCCGTACGCGTTCCTCGACGACGCGCCGCTCGAAGAGCGGCGCGCCCGCGCGGTCTCGCTTCGGCGTACCGACCCCGATCTCGCGCGCGGCGTCGGGGCGCTCGACCCCGCGGCGATAGCCGAGGTCCGCGCGCAAGCGTGGCCGGACGTCCGGACCGCCGACGAACTACACGACCACCTGCTGACGGTCGGCGTGCTCCCGGTTGAAGACGTGCTGTCCTGGACGCATCCGCCCGGCGGACCGCAACTGGCCGACGCGCTGGTCGCGGCCGGGCGCGCCGTCGTCGCCCGGTGGGCCGACGTCGCAGGCCGCGAGCGGCGCGCCTACGTCGCCGCCGAACGCGTGGCGCTCGTCGGCACGGCGCTGCCGGGCGCGCGATTCGACCCGGCCCCGGCGGCGCACGACGCCTCATCCTCCGCGCCGCCCGGCGGATCGGCGACGATCGGGCGCAGCGACGCGGTGCGGGAAATCGTGCACGGGTGGCTGCAGTGCATCGGCCCCGCCACGGCCGGCGGCCTCGCGGACAGGATCGGCCTCCCGGTCGCCGACGTCGAGGCCGCGCTCGCCGTGCTGGAGGGCGCGGGGACCGTGCTGCGCGGGCGATTCACGCTGCGGCCGGACAGACTCGAGTGGTGCGAGCGACGGCTGCTGGCGCGTATCCACCGTCTGACGCTCGGCCGGCTCAGGCGCGAGATCGAACCGGTTGAACCGGCCGCGTTCATGCGGTTTCTCCTGCGCTGGCACCACGTGCAACCGGGAACACAGCTGTACGGCCGGGACGGGGTCGCCGCGGTCGTCGCGATGCTAGAGGGCGTGGAGGTGCCCGCACCCGCGTGGGAGGAGCATGTGCTCCCTGCGCGGATCCGCGAGTACAATCCGGCGGATCTGGACGCGTTGTGCCTCGACGGCACGGTCACGTGGGGGCGGGTTCCCGCGAACCGACCGGCCGCCGAACCGGAGGATGAAGCCGGCGCGCGGGTCAAGCCCGGTCACCCATGGCCCGGCCTCTCGCGCGCCGTCCCGATCACGCTCGCGCTACGCGACAACCTGCCCGCCCTCCTCGGGCCCGGCGCGCATGTCGAGGAGACGCCGGGGCTCAGCCACGCCGCGCGCGACGTGGCGGGCGTCCTGGCGGCGCGCGGCGCGTCGTTCCTCCTCGATATCGCCCGCGCCGTGCGCCGCCTTCCGGCGGAGGTCGAAGCGGCGCTCTGGGAACTCGTCGCCGCCGGGATCGTGACGGGAGACGGACTAGCGGGGCTGCGTCGCCTGGTGCACGGCGCGCCGCGCGCCCGGCGCCGGCATCGCGCGTCTCTTTCGGCGGTCGGAAGACGGGTGTCAGCACGGCCACTCCCGGCGGGACGCTGGGCGATCTGGGACCCGGGCGCCGAACCGCTTAGCGCCGACGAACGCACCGACGCGCTCGCCCGCCGATTGCTGCAGCGCTACGGAGTGGTCTTCCGCGACCTGCTGGCGCGCGAGCGATGTGCGCCGGCGTGGCGCAGCCTGCTCGACCGTTATCGACGGTGGGAAGCCCAAGGCGCGATTCGCGGCGGGCGGTTCGTTGCGGGATTCACCGGAGAGCAGTTCGCGCTCCCGGAGGCGGTCGACGCGCTGCGGGCCGTTCGCCGGACGCCCGACGAGACGCGCGAGGTCGTCGTCTCGGCGGCCGACCCGCTCAACCTGATCGGGGTGGTGCTCCCGGGTACCCGGGTGTCACCGCTCTCTGGGCTTGCGATCGCGTTCCGGAACGGCGTCCCAGTCGACGTCGCTCCGCGCGGCGCGCTCCTCGCGCGGCTGAGCCTGGCCGCACACGGGCCTGCGTCGCCGACCGCCGCCGCCACGCCCGTGCCGCGGCGCCCGTGATGACGCACGGCCCGGTGCTCCTGATCGTGCCCGCGCCCATCCCGGACCAGGTGCGGGCCCGGCTCGCGGAGTCGGCCCGGACCGCCGCCCCAGGGATCGATCTCACCGTCACGGATGGTGCGGACCGCGCCGTCGCGCGCGCCGAGGACGCGGAGGTCATCGCCGCCTACGAAGTGCCCGCGTCGCTCGCCGCGCATACCCGCCGACTGCGGTGGATCCACGCGTTTACCGCCGGTGTCGATCAGTTCATGACGGTCCCCGGCATCGCGGACGGCGGCGTCACGCTCACGCGGACCGTCGGCGCCCACGGCGCCATGCCCGAACACGTCATGGCGCTGATCCTCGCATTTGCGCGCCGCCTGCACGTGAGCATCCGGAACCAGGCCGCGCACCGGTGGGACCGCGGGTCCGCGATCGGCGACGAGGTCGCCGGCCGGACGCTCGGCGTCCTCGGGCTCGGCCAGATCGGGCAGGCGCTCGCGTCGCGCGCGGCGGCGTTCGGCATGCGCGTCATCGGCACCCAGCGCTCCCCGCGACCGCTCCCCTTCGTCGACCGGGTATTCGCGCCGGACCGCCTCCTTGAGGTGCTCCACGAGGCCGACTACGTCGTCGTCTTGCTGCCGCTTACCGCGGAGACGCGGGGCTTGCTCGGCGAACCCGAGCTGCGGGCGATGAAACCGAGCGCGGTGTTGATCAACGTCGCCCGCGGCGCGATCGTGCAGGAACCGGCGCTGCTCGCGGCGCTCCGGCAGGGGTGGATTGCGGGAGCGGGGCTCGACGCGCTCGAGCAGGAGCCGTTGCCGCCCGAGCACCCCCTGTACGAGATGGAGCGCGCCATCATCACCCCGCACGTCGCCGGCGTCGCCCCGGCGTACTTCGACCGGGTGATCGCCGTCTTCTGCGAAAACCTCCGGCGGTACGTCGAGGGCGCACCGCTCCTCCACGTCGTGGACGTCGTGCGAGGCTACTGAAACGCACACGGCGCCACAGTCTCGCGCGACCGGCACCGCGGAATAACACGGGCGGGGCGGCCCCTCAGAGGACCGCCCCGCCCGGAATCGCTTGAAGACCGCGCCGGGCCGCGCCGCCCGGACGATCCTCGTTACGCTATGCCTGGATCGAGGGCTGGGACCGGCGCACCGAGCTCGGCGGCGGGGTGAGCATGGGCAGTCCCGCCGGTTCCCCGAGGGCCTCGGTGAGCACCTGGTCCATGTGCTGCACGAACACAAACCGCAACTTCTTCCGCACGTTGCCCGGGATCTCGTAGAGATCCTTCTCGTTCTCCTTGGGAAGCACCACCGTCTTGATCCCTGCTCGGTGCGCGGCGATCACCTTCTCCTTCACGCCGCCGATCGGGAGCACCTTGCCCCGCAGCGTGATCTCGCCGGTCATCGCGACGTCGCTCCGCACCGGCCGGCTCGTCAGCGCCGACACGATCGCGGTCGCCATCGTGATCCCCGCGGAGGGCCCGTCCTTGGGCACCGCGCCCGCCGGCACGTGCACGTGCACGTCGTACCGCGACGCGAACGCTTCGTCGGCCCCCAAGCGGCGCGCTCGCGAGCGCACGTAACTGAACGCCGCCTGCGCGGACTCCTTCATGACGTCGCCGAGTTGTCCGGTCATCGACAGCTTCCCTTCGCCCCGCAGGAACGTCGCCTCGACGGTGATGATGTCCCCGCCCTGCTCCGTGTAGACGAGCCCCGTGGCGGCGCCGATCTCGTCCTCTTTCTCCGCGGTCCCGTAGTGGAACTTCGTCGGCCCGAGGAACTTGTGCACGTTCTGAGTGGTCACCTTGACCGACGTCACCTCTTCCTCGGCGACCTCGCGCGCGATCTTCCGGCAGATGGTGCCGATTTCGCGCTCGAGGTTCCGGACGCCGGCCTCCCTGGTGTACTGACGGATCACGTGCCGCAGCGCATCGTCGGTGAACGTCACTTGGTCGGGCTTGAGACCGTTCTCCTTGAGCTGCTTCGGGATCAGGAACTGGGTCGCGATGTGGTGCTTCTCCTCCTCGATGTACCCGGAGAACCGGATCACCTCAAGCCGGTCCCGCAGCGCCGGCGGCACCGTGTCGAGAATGTTGGCGGTGGTGATGAACATCACTTCGCGCAGGTTAATCGGCAGCTCGAGGTAGTGGTCGCTGAACGCGTCGTTCTGCTCCGGATCGAGCGCCTCGAGCAACGCGGCCGATGGGTCACCGCGGAAGTCCATGCCGAGCTTGTCGATCTCGTCCAGCATGAATACGGGATTGCGGCTGCCGGCGGTGCGCATCCCCTGAACGATCCGGCCGGGCAGTGCGCCTACGTACGTCCGGCGATGCCCCCGGATCTCCGCCTCGTCCCGCACGCCGCCCAGCGACACGCGCACGAACTTTCGGCCGAGCGCCCGCGCGATCGACTTCCCGAGGCTCGTCTTGCCGGTGCCGGGCGGTCCGACGAAGCACAGGATCGGTGCCTTCGAGTCCGGCGCGAGCTTGCGGACGGCCAGGTACTCAACGACGCGGTCCTTCGCTTTATCGAGACCGTAATGGTCCTCGTCGAGAATCGTCCGCGCGACCTTGGTGTCGAGGCGATCGTCGGTGTGCGTGCTCCACGGCAGCGCCAGGATCCAGTCGAGGTACGTCCGGACGACAACGGCCTCGGCCACCATCGGGGGCATCTTCTCAAGCCGCCCCAGCTCCTCGAGCGCCTTCTCCTTGACCTTCTCCGGGAGGTTCGCCTCCTCGATCTTCTTGCGGTACTCGTCCACCTCGGCGGTACGCTCGTCCTTCTCGCCGAGCTCCTGCTGGATCGCCTTCATCTGCTCCTTGAGGAAGTACTCGCGCTGGCTCTTCTCCATCTGCTTGCGCACGCGATTCTGAATCTTGCGCTCGAGCTCGAGGATGTTGATCTCCTTGGTCAGGATGCCGCTCAACATCTCGAGCCGGTCTTTGGGCGCCGCCACGAGCGCACGCTGCCGCTCCTCCACCCGCAGCTGCAGATGTTGGGCGACCAGATCCCCCAGGCGGCCGGGTTCCTCCGCGGACATCACGAGCATGAACGCCTCGGGCGGAATCGAGCGGGACAACCGCGCATAGCGCTCGAACTGGGAAGTCACCCCGCGCATCAGCGCCTCGATCTCGAGCGGTTTGTCGGTCGAGTCCGGCCGCGTTTCGACCCGCGCCTGGAAGAACGGCGCGCTCTGCACGAACTCAACGATCGCTGCGCGCACGGCACCCTCGACCACGACCTGCACCGTACCGTCCGCCTGCTTCCCGACCTGCAGGATGCGGCACATCGTGCCCATCCCGTACAGCCCGTCGGGCTCCGGATTCTCCTCGTCGTCCTTCTTCTGGGCCACGAGCAAGATCACGCGATCCCCAGTCAACGCGGCCTCGAGCGCCGCCAGCGACTTCGGGCGTCCCACGCCCAGGGGTACAACCATCGAAGGCAGCACCACCGTGCCCTTGAGCGGCAGGGCCGGCACCACCTCCGGGAACGATTGAATATCCGGCGTCGGCAGCTGCTCCGGCGTCTGCTTCGGCGTTTGTTCCGTCATCGACAAACCTCCTCGGGGAGGACACCCTCCCCCTCACGACCCATTCCTAGAGCCGGACGCCCCACCCAGATGTGCCGCGACTCCATGCGATAACCATCCAACATGAGCGCCCGCTCACCACACGTGCCCATCCCATTCTTGCCCTAGTTGCCCCTGTCTCGGCTCACGCCTCCGACTTCCGTTCTTATCTACTATATACGGTGGAAACGCCCGCGGGGATTCCAGCCCCCAGCGGACTAGTTCCGGCGGCCCCATCGAAGGACCCGATACGACCAGCGTCGGGACTCGCTCGCGAGCTCCACGGCCCCGCCTCGGCGTCCGCCGCCCAGTTTGGACGTAGCCTGGCCGGATGCCCCAAAAGGGGAAGAAGCCTGCGGTGCAGGCTTCTTCCAAGGCCGTACTCACGGTGTCCGCGTGCCCGGGCTCGCTCAGGCGGGCTTCTCCTTGGGCATCTTCTTCAGGTCGCCGGCGGTGAGCAGCAGCGGCTCCATGTGTTTCTCCACGGTCTCCCGCGCCACGATGCAGCGCTTGACGTCCCCGCGGGCGGGGATCTCGTACATGATGTTGAGCATGAGCTCCTCGATGATCGTGCGGAGCCCCCGCGCGCCGGTGTTCCGCGTCATCGCCTCCCGGGCGATCGCGCGGAGCGCATCGTCGCCGACGATCAGCTCGACGCCGTCCATCTCCAAGATCTTCTGATACTGGCGCACGAGCGCGTTCCTCGGCTCCACCAGAATCGTCACGAGGTCCGACTCCGTCAGCGGCTCCAACGGCACCACGACCGGAAGCCGGCCGATGAACTCCGGGATGAGGCCGTACCGGAGCAGGTCCTGCGGCATCACCTGGGCGAGCAACTCGCCGATCCGGTGCTCCCGCTTGGGTTCGATCTTCGCGCCAAACCCGATGCTCGCGACGCGGACGCGCGACTCGATGATCCGGTCGAGCCCGTCGAACGCGCCCCCACAGATGAACAGGATGTTCGTCGTGTCGATCTGGATGAACTCCTGGTGTGGGTGCTTCCGGCCGCCCTGCGGTGGGACGTTCGCGGTCGTCCCCTCCAGGATCTTGAGCAGCGCCTGCTGCACGCCTTCGCCGGACACGTCGCGTGTGATCGACGGGTTCTCGGACTTGCGCGCGATCTTGTCGACCTCGTCGATGTACACGATGCCGCGCTCGGCGCGCTTGACGTCGTAGTCCGCAGCCTGAATCAGCCGCAGCAGGATGTTCTCGACGTCCTCACCGACGTACCCCGCCTCCGTCAGCGACGTGGCGTCGGCGATCGCAAACGGCACGTCGAGGATCCGCGCGAGTGTCTGCGCCAACAACGTCTTGCCGCACCCGGTCGGGCCGATCAGCATGATGTTGCTCTTCTGCAGCTCGACCTCGGGCGACCGTTTGGAGTGGGACCCGATGCGCTTGTAGTGATTGTAGACAGCCACGGCCAGCGCTTTCTTGGCACGTTCCTGACCGATCACGTACTGGCAGAGGGTCTGGTAGATCTCGTGCGGCTTGGGAACGCTCCGCGGCTTCGCGTGCCCGTGGGGTCCCGCCGCGAGCTCCTCCTCGATGATCTCGTTGCACAACTCGATGCACTCGTCGCAGATGTAGACACCCGGGCCGGCCACGAGCTTCCGCACCTGTTCCTGGGTCTTCCCGCAGAACGAGCACTTCAGGCGGTCCCGGTCGTCTGTGGTCTTAAACATCGTGTCTCGGCTCTCCGTCTGCCCGGCGCGTCGTCATGTAGGCCGGTTCCCGCTCCGCGGCTTGATCACGTCGTCGATGAGCCCGTATTCCTGCGCCTCGCTGGCGCTCATCCAGAAATTCCGGTCGGTATCCCGCTGCACGCGCTCCAGCGGCTGCCCCGTGTGCTGGGCGAGGATTTCATCCAGAATTTGCCGGATCGCGAGGAACTCCTTCGTCTGGATGCTGATATCCGACACGGAACCCTGTGCGCCGCCCCACGGCTGGTGAATCATCATGCGAGAGTACGGCAGCGCAAACCGCCGTCCCTTCGTTCCTCCGGCCAATATAATCGCCCCGGCGCTGGCCGCGAGGCCTACGCAGATGGTCGACACGGGCGACTTCAGGAACTGCATCGTGTCGTAAATCGCGAGCCCCGCGGTGGCCGACCCGCCCGGGCTGTTTACATAGAGTTGAATCTCCTTTTCGGAGTCTTCATAGTCCAAATACAGCATTTGGGCGATGATGAGGTTGGCCATCTCATCCTCGATCGGCCCGCCGATGAAGATAAGACGTTCCCGGAGGAGCCGGGAGTAGATATCGTACGCCCGCTCTCCGCGGGCCGTCTGCTCGACAACGATCGGCATGTAGTACATGCATGCGCTCCCTTCCTACAGTCCCGCGTTTCCTCCGCCCTCTTCCTTCCCATCGTCGGCCGCGTGACAATGCGACGAGCATGGCGGAAAGGCGAGGAGAATGCGGCCCGAGGCTACGCGCCCGTACCCCGATCGGACTCCGGCGTCGCCGGGGGCTGCGGGTCACCCTCGGCCGTCGCCTGACTGGCCGCTGCGGGTTCGCCCACCGGCGTGCTCAGCGTGGAGGTCGTCTGCGGCTCCGGTCCGGCGACCGCCTCCACGAGCACCGCGATGGCCTTTCGCCGTGCCATGGTCTCCCGAAGGCCGTCCCGCCGCCCGCGCTCGGCGAGCCACGCCTCGACCTTGGGGATGTCCTGTCCCAACTCGGCCGCGAGTTTCTGGACCTCGGCGAACATCTCCTCCTCGCCGACGGCGAGCGACTCCCGCTCCGACACCGCCTCGAGCAGCAGGCGTACCCGCACCCGGCGCTCCGCCCGCGGCCGCATCTCCGCACGCAGCGCCGCCTCGTCCTTCCCCGCGCTGCGGAGATATCCATCGAGCGTCAACCCGCGCGACTGCAGCCGACCCGCGAGGTCCTCCAGGACATGCTCGACCTCGTGCTCGACCAAGCTCTCCGGCAGGTCGATCGCGGTCTGCGCGAGGACGGCGTCCACCACGCGGTCCTGCAGCGCTCCTACCTCTTCGTCGGCCCGCTCCGCCGCGAGACGGGCGTGCAGTCCCTCCCGCAGCGCCGCGAGCGTGGGTTGGTCCGATACCGTCTTCGCGAATGCGTCGTCGAGCGGCGGCAGCTCCTTGCGGCGCACATCGTCGACGCGGACGGTCACCTCGCCCTGGTCCGACGCCAGCTGGGCGGTGCGGGTCTCGCCAGCGCGGGTGCCCTCGAGCGCCGTCTCCACTTCCTGCGGCAGCAGCCCTCCGCCGAGCTCAACCAGCATCTCTTTGCCGGCCTGGAGCCGCTCGAACCCGGCCGGGGAGGCGGTGACCGTTAGGAGCACGAAATCGCCTCGCCGCGCCGCTTCGTCTGGCGCGCTCGCCAGCCGGCCATGACGCGCGCGGATGTCCTCCAGCGCGCGATCCACATCCTCGTCGGCGATCGGATGCGACTCGCGTTCGATGTGGATCGCCCGATAGTCCGGCAGCGTCACGTCGGGGTACACGTCCACCGTGGCGGTCACGCGTAGGCCCTTGCCGTCCTCCCCATCCTTCACGTCGATGGCAGGCTGGGTGATCGGAGCGATGCCCGCCTGCGAAATCGCCTCAGAGTACTGCGCCGGGACGAGTGTCCGGATCGCCTCTTCGCGGATCGAACCCTCGCCGAGATGGCGCTCCAGGATGGCGCGCGGCGCCTTACCGCGCCGGAACCCGGGCACGCTGACTCTCCGAACGAGCGACGCGTAGGCCTGGTCCATGGCGCGGGCCAGCGCTTCCTCGGGCACCTCGATCTCCAGCACGGCCCGGCTGCCGGGTTCGTTCCGCACCGCCACCTTCATCGCAACCCGCTCCTTCACGCCAAAACGGGGATCAGGACGGAAGAAAGCCTCGGCGCGGCATCGCCGCCGAGGCCCACAATCACCCGGGCGCAGTATACACAGGGCAACGCGCGCGTGTCAAGGCGATGTCGGCAACCGTGTAGTAGTTCAGCAATAATGTCACCCCCTAACAGTTCCGTGACTATGTCACCCTGGGACTATGACCAGGGAGACGATCATGTTGAGTCAGAAGGATCAACAGCGC
>Ga0209168_10000494_pt1 | contig 37575 bp, 23 predicted proteins | sample Coa_R1_FD_187156 | JGI IMG/M metagenome (GOLD analysis project Ga0209168, IMG submission 187156) | Surface soil microbial communities from Centralia Pennsylvania, which are recovering from an underground coalmine fire - Coalmine... | ecosystem: Environmental > Terrestrial > Soil > Unclassified ...
AACCGGCGAATAGCGGTTTTGCAGACCGCTGCCTTACCACTTGGCTACCGCGCCGTGACTGCGACGTAAGGTATTGCCGCGGATGAAGATGAACAAGCGCCGTCACGGCGATGCCCCTCCCGCGGCCCCCACCGCCGCCGCGCGCCGCCTGCCTAACAACTCGCCCCGCGCCTCGCACCCCGCACGACGCGCCACCACGAACCCGACGGCCACCGCCGCGCACTGTGTCAACAAATCCGTCACGTCGAACACCCGGCTCAACACCAGGATCTGCCCAACCTCGAGCACGACAGCCAGATACAACCCCGGCAGCAGATTGGCCACCCAACCGCGATAACGCAGCGGCCACGCGGCCAACACCACGCCGATCGACACGTACAGAAAAAACTGCTCGGCCACATCCATGACGCCGAACAAGTCCGACGTCGTACCCAGCACGCCTAACGGAGTGAGGTGCGCCGCCGTCACCTGCGACCGCACCGCCTCCCACGATACGCGCGGCAGAAACGGTCGCCACGCCCACGCCACCAGGAGCACCGCCAGCGCCACCCCCAGTACGCGCGCCCGCTGTCGCTCGTTTCCCCGCGACGTCGCCGACGGCCCGAAGCACCAGGCCAGCACTGCGCCCAACGCGATCCCGGCCGTGTGCCCCACAATCGCGCTCACTTCGATCGGCTGACCCGCGATCCCGTGCGCAATCTCGACGCCGAACGAAAACATCGCGCCCGCCACAGCCACCAGCCACGTCGCCGCGCCGTTGCCCATCCCAAGCTCCACGAGCGCCAGCTGCATCACCGCACCGCCGGGCGCAAAAAGCGCCATGTCGGTCAACGACACACGCTCCACCGTGAACGGCTTCACGTACCGCAGCGCATTCGCCAGCCGGTTGGCGATCGACCCGCCCGCCCATGGATTCATCCCGTGCCGATAGAGCGGCGAGAACATCTCGGCCCCCATCGCGCACCAGTACGACAGCGCCACCGGCAGCAACGGCACGCCGGTCACCGGGGCGCGGCCGCGCAGGCGCGCCAACACCTGCGTCATCACGACGACCCCCGCGGCGCCTAACAGAGCGCCGAGCGTGTTGGTCGTCACGTCGTTCACGCTCGAGGTCCGCGACGCCGAAAACAGCTGCGCCGTTTCCACGCACGTGCTCAGCACGCATCCGACGAACGTGATCCACACGACCTCGCGCCACTGATGCAGCCGCGGCGACGTCACGAGCCACACCGCACCGAAGCCCGCGAACAGCAGCACGTTGCGCGCAGCATCCACGACGTCCGAGCCGGAGGTCGCGAACACCAGCGCCCGATGCCAGCGCCACGACACCATCGCCGGATCGGAATCGAAGTGGAAGTGCGTGAGCGTCGCGAGCAGCACCACCACGACGTAGCCGCCGCGCGCCGCGACACGCACCCAGCGGTGCGCCGTCGGATCGAACGTCACGTCGCGCCGTGTGCGAACACCGCCGCAACGCGGCGCGAACGCCTAACGCAGGCCATTGACATCCGGCGCAATTCGCGCGCGCTCAATGCCTGCCGATTGCGATCCCGACGCCCACAAGCCAGTTGCCGCCTTTCAGGAACACCCGCGACAGCGCCACGTTCGCCGTGAATCCCCGGGCCATTAACCCGACGCCGGCCGCAAACATGAACTGCAAGCCGGCCTCCGTCCCGCTGTCCGGCGACACCAACCCCACGCCGACTCCGGGTGCGACGTAGGGCACGAGCCTGAGCCCGCGCGGCGCCGGGACTAACGACACAGGCAGCGACAGCGATCCCGATACCAGCGTCGTGTCACTCGGCTTGGCGTATCCGAGTTGCGCGCTGAGCCCGACGTCGAACGTCGCCCGCTGATCGCCTCGCCCGATCGGAACCGCCACCAGATTCTGCGCCACGCCCAGCGACGCCATGAGGTGCGAATTGCAGGCGTTGTCCGTGCAGTTAGGCCAATAATAGCCGCCAGTCGCCGACACCGATGCGCTCCCCAACGGGACGTTCACGCTCACACCAAAGTCGTGCGTGTACTCGTGGGAATCGAAACTCATGATGCCGTAGCGAACTTCGACGTTCGTCGAGCGCGCCCGCTCGCCCGTCACGCTCACGTCGAACAACGGCTCGAGCGCGCCCGCAGGCGTTTGCGTCAACGCCCGATACGCCGCGGAGTCGCTCGCGTCCTGTCCCCGCGCGGCCGGACAGATGGCAACGGCGCACACGGCCAGACCCGCTAGGCGACGAAATAGGCGCGACATGAGTCCCCGGATGATCGAAGCCGCCGCGCCGAAATTTGCTCGCAGGCGCGAAAAAGTCTCTCAAGATGCCGGTGGCCACGATGCCGGGGAAGTCCTCGCGCCTCGCGAATGCCGAGCACCGTTCTGGTCGCTACCCGTCATTCGGATATGTCCAAGAACGGCCATCTTGCGTATCTTGGTTGTGGCCGTCGGGAGACGGTCGTCTGCCGCTGCGTTCCCAACGTCCGTCCCACGGTTGCAGACCGTCGTAACACCTCGTCTCATTCTCCGGTCGTCCGTTGTCGACACATCAGCGTCCTGGACGCTTGGTTCACCCGCGTCGCTGCCCCCGCTGACGCCCAAGAGAGCCCGAAGAGCGCGTGAACGCCCCGGCCAAGACCTGCCCACAATGCGGTCAGACGTATGACTTCGAGCAACGCTTCTGCCCGCGCGATGGCTCGACGCTGCGTGCACCGGCTGGCAGCAACCTCGTAGGCTCCGTCCTCGCGGATCGCTATCACATCGTCCGCCGCATCGGTGAAGGCGGAATGGGCCAGGTCTATCTGGCCGAGCACGTGAAAATGCGGCGACGCAGCGCGGTCAAGGTGCTGCACCAAGGGATGGTCAACGACCCCGACGCCATCGCGCGCTTCAACCGCGAAGCCTCCAACGCCAGCCAGATCCAGCACCCGAACGTCGCCGCGATCTATGACTTCGGCGAGACGGAGGACGGTCTCATCTACCTCGCCATGGAATTCATCGATGGCGAGCCGCTCCGCAAAGTGATCGAGCGACAGGGTGCGCTCCCCGCCGTCCAGGCGGCCGACGTCACACGCCAGGTCGCGGACGCACTCGAGGCCGCGCACGAGATGGGCATCGTCCACCGCGACCTGAAGCCCGACAATATCATGATCGCCCGCGGTCGCAGCGGCGAAGACGTCGCCAAGGTCGTGGACTTCGGCATTGCCAAGGCCACGACTGGCGACGACCAGAAGGTGACGCGCACCGGCCTCGCGATCGGTACGCCCGAATACATGTCGCCCGAGCAATTGTCCGGAGACGCGCTCGACAACCGTACCGACATTTATTCGTTAGGCCTGGTGGCGTTCAACATGCTCACGGGACAGCTGCCGTTCCCGGCGGTGTCCTCGCGCGAGGCGATGATCGCTCGCCTCACGGAACGGCCGCGCACCCTCGCCGAGATCAAGGACGACGTCGCGTGGCCCGCCGAGCTCCAGACGGTCATGGATCGCGCCCTCGCCAGCCAGCCGCAGGAACGCTACGCGCACGCCAGCCACTTCGGTCGCGACCTTGTGCGGGCGGTGGCCGCCATGCCAGAGAGCGCGCTCTCGAGCACCGGCACGCTCGCGATCGCCGTCCCGCACCCGAACGCACCGACGGTGCAGCGGCCGGCTGTGCCGATGCCGGCCGCCGCGGCCGCGACACCGGCTCCCGCGCCGGCATCCTCACGGCAGGCCGCCCGCCGTCCGACGCCGCTCATCGCGGGTGCGCCAACGCAGGTCGATGGCGCCGGCGCGGGACGCGTCGTGCTCACGGCCTTCATCGTGCTCGCGATCATCGTCGGCGGTGGCGTGGCCTGGTTCGTGTTCACGTCGCGCAACAAGCCGGCGCCCGCCCCGACGACCGCGGCCGCCGCAACGCCTAACGCACCATCGCCGAGTACGCCCTCGGCGAACGCCGCTGCGCCTAACGCAACGCCTGCGGCGGGGCGGGCTGGCGGCGCGCCGGCCATCGCTGCCGCCGACAGCACGCACCACGACTCGACGGCGGCCCGGTCCGACAGCCCGGGCGCCAAGCCGGCTGGAACGACAGCCGCCGGCAACTTGGCCGCCGCAGCGGCCGTTCCGCCAACCGGGACGGCGGACTCCAGCGCCGCCGACGCTGGACCTCCGCCCGCCGATCTGGATTCCGTTCTGGCGCCCATTCGCGACAACATCGAAGTCGGCCGCTCCCGCATGGCCGACGGCGAATACGAAGGCGCTCGGGTCCGATTCGCCCAAGCCACGGACCAGATTCATCAACTCGAAAAAGCGTACGCTGCGACCTCCCAAGCCGCCGCGTTGCGCCGCGATCTCTCCCACGCCATCGATGCCAACCGCGCCGCTTGCCGCGCCGAGAAACAACTCGACGAGCGCCGCGGCCAGACAGGACCGGATTGCCCCTGATGCCTATGCGCTTACCCATTGCTCGCCGCCTCACGCGCCGCGCGCTCGCCGCCGCGTTGCTCGCCGCGCTGCCCGGTCTTCCCGCGCTCGCACGCGGCCAGTCCGCGAACGCCTATTCGCTCTCCGACATCACAGACCTGGTCAAGAACAAGGTGCCGAGCAAGCGCGTCCTGTCCCTGGCCAAGCAGAGCTGCGTCTCGTTCAGCTTTGACGACGACGCCAAGAGCCGTCTCCGCCGCGCCGGTGCGACCACCTCGCTGATCGATAGCCTCTCGACCGTCTGCGGCCCCGATCACCCGAAGCCGTCGGCCGAGGACAGTGCCAAGGCTGCCGCACCGCCTGCGGCCGTCGTTGCTGCCCCACCGCCCGACACGACGTTCCCGGTGAAGATTCGCGCCGCTGTTGTCGGCACGGATCTCACGGTGCGCCCCGTGCCGCAGATGGACCTCTTCATCATCGGTCCGCACGGCGACACGACGCGCACCTCCACCGATCTCGATGGTTCGGCGGACGGATCGTTCAAGGACGGCGTGTACCGCATCGAGAGCGCGCACAGCGTCACGATCGGCAACCAGCGCTATCGTTGGGCGTTCTATCAGACGTTCTCGAAGGACATGCGGCCCATCGAGCTCACGCAGCGGAACGCGATCATCGACACGATCGCCGCCGGCGCCGCGCCGGCGGCCACGGCGACGCCAACGGGCGCCGCGACCACGGGAACGCCCACGCCGACCACGGCCGACAGCGCGCAGCCCGCGAACAGCGCCGGCCCCGCCGACAGCGCCGCCTCGCCCAAGACGCCGGCCAAGCCCGTTAGGCATGAGAACGTCGAGCGCGAGATCTTCGCCAAGTACAAGAGCGGCGTGTTCACCGTGTTCGGCGCGGGGCGCGGCACGGGCTTCCTCGTCGACTCGACAGGCCTCGTCGTGACCAACGCGCACCTCGTCAAAGGCGCCGACGAAGTGCGCGTGCAGATCGACTCGGCCACCAAGGTGTACGCCAAACCGCTCGTCAGCGACGACGACAAGGACGTCGCCGTCCTCGCGATCAACATGAGCCATTGCGGTGCGTGCGCCGTGCTCCCGCTCTTCGACAGCGGCAAGAGCACCGCCCCCGCCGCCGGCGACCGCGTGCTCGCCCTCGGATCTCCGCTCAACCGCCTCTCGGTTCTCTCGATCGGCATCGTGAGCTCGGCCGACGACCACGCGATCGTGAGCGACGCCGGCGTCAACTGGCTCAACACCGGCGGCCCGCTCATCAACCTCGATGGGTACGTGATCGCGCTGAATAGCACGCGTGAAAGCCAGTTGGCGCTGTCCGACGCCAGCGCCGGACCGCGCGTCGCCTCGTCGACTCCGGCATCGTCCATTGCCGACGCCGTACAGCGCGCACGCACGGCGCTGGCTTCGTTAGGCGCGGCGGCTCCGACCGATTCGCTGCTGCCGGTGTTGCCGCCCGATCCGTTCCCGAAAGCACCGATCGATGCGGTGAGCGCCCTGCCCCGGCTGGATCTCGACGTCTATCGCACCGGCGGCGGTCCGTTCCGCGTGCTGGTCATGACGCCGCAGGTGATGGCGTGGCGTCAGGCCCAAGCCGATAAAGCGCTCGCCGCGCGCAAGCACGACGATCCGCAGAAAGCCGCACAGTGGCGCCGCATCGATCCGATCGAGGGGTGGCGCGACTGGCGAGACTATCTCGATGATCGCCGCGCCGTCGTGGTCGTGAACGTGATGCCCGAGGGAGCTGCCTTCCCGTTCTACGAGGCGGACAAGCTGCAAAGCTTCGGCGGCGGCAACTTCAAGTCGATGGTGATCACCCGCGATGGCGTGCCCATCGTACCCGTAGAAAAGGTACGGATTCCCGCCGTGCTCAATGTCGATGAAATGCGCGCAAGCGGACGACAGGTGCCCATGCAAGGCATCTACGTCTATCGCATTCGCGACTTCGCGCCGCGAGCTGTGGGGACGACGGCGGCCTACGCGGTACGCATCGTCGACGCGGCCCAACCCGACAAGCCGGTATCCATTCCGATCCAGCCTGCGATGATCGAGCAGCTCTGGAAAGATTTTACGCCCTACCGCTTTCCGTGACCACGAGGACGACGGAAGTCTGCGCTTCCGTCGTCCTTTCATCTCGACACAATCGCTCTAACGCGGCCCGGACGTGTCCGTAGGTACCGGGCCCTGTGCGCCCGTCTAGAAGCGCGCGCCTGCGCCGTTGCCCGAACCGCCGTTACGGCGCGCGGCGCCGCGGGCTTCGCCGCCTTTGCGGCCGATCAAGGACATGTGGTCGCGATCGCGGCTCACCGCCATACCGCCCTTGCGGCCGGCTTCGCGTGCTTCGTCGGGCGAGAACTCGTGCGCGGTCCCTTGCGCGTGCGCGGCACGTCCACCCTTGCTCGCGATCTCGCGCTGCTTCGACGTGTCCATTGCCGCGAAACCGCGGTTGGTCTTGGTCACATGACTGGTGCTGGCCATCGTTGATCACTCCTCCAATTAGGCTGTCCTCTGATCGCCTTCGCCGCAAATCGCCGCGCCGACGTCCGTCGACATTCGTTTCGGTCGACTCCCGTTGTACCAGATTGGGACACACAGCCGGCGTGCAATGCAGAGGCCAACTTACTCTATGGGAGCCAATAAGGTATACGACCTCGGCCATACAATTTTCTTTGTCAAACCGACCGGTTCGACGCGAGTGTTTTTTTACACGCGCTTGCCCAACGCAGGTGTCGCGACCGTGCAAGCGCACCGTGCACGAACGCGGGTGACCCGAATGCAACCCCAATGGTCCACTATTCGGAGATGTCGTCTTCTCGCTCCGAGGGAGGACCCATGTCGCTCCATGCCTCACCGTTGTCTCGTTCGTCACTCCGGGTATCGCACGTTGTTGGGGCGCTCGCGACGGCCGCCATGTCGTTCGCCGCAGTCGCGTGTCACGATGCCACGATGTCCGGCGGCGCACTGCGTGTGATGACACGCACCACGGGCGTCGATCTCGCCGTCGATCCGTACACGCTGACGCTCGATGGCAAATCGCCCGTGACGATCGGCGACTCCGCGCTCTACGCGTTCACCACGATCGAGATCGGGCGCCACAGCGTCGGCATCGGCAACCTGCCCGGCAACTGCGCCCTCGATGGCGCGAGCCCCGTGTCGGTTCCCGTCGTCCCCATTGGTCTCGATACGGTCACGTTTCACATCTCGTGCGTCGCTCGGCCGCTGACATTCGTGTCGGAGCGCGCGGGGCCAGACGAGATGTACGCGATCGAAAGCGACGGCAGCGGTGTGGCGCGCATGAGCGACGGCACCGCGAGCGATCTGACGCCCTCGTGGTCCGTCGATGGCTCCAAGGTTGCGTTTGCGAGCAACCGCGGCGCGGCCGGCAACTACGAGATCTACGCGATGAACCGAGACGGCACAGGGGTCCATGCGATCACGAGCGCCGGCGGCTTCAATTGGTTCCCTGCGTGGTCGCCCGATGGCTCGCGCATCGCGTTCGAGTCGGCGCGCGACGGTTTCCTGGCCATCTACGTCGTCGGCGCCGACGGCACTGGTCTAACTCGCCTAACGTCAGATTCGGCCGGCGACGAGCACCCGAGCTGGTCGCCCGATGGCTCGCGCATCGCGTTCGCCGGCGCTCGCGGCGGCACGGCGCAGATTTACACCATGGCGCCCGACGGCTCTGGTGCGCATGCGCTCACGCAGTCCGCGGACCCGGCCACCGCGCCGGTCTACTCCCCGGACGGTTCACGCATCGCCTACGTCGTCGTGCCGGCGAGCGGCAACGCAAGGCTGCACGTGATGGCCGCCGATGGCACGGGCGACGTCACCGTCACCGACGGCACCGACTTCTCGACGTTCCCCAGCTGGTCGCCCGACGGCCGGAAGCTCGCGTTCATGGCCCAGCACGACGGCGCCTGGCAGGTGTACATCATCGGCGCCAACGGCGCGCGACTGACGCCGCTCACCAGCGGCTCCGGCACCAACCTGTTCCCGGTCTGGACGCCGGCCGCGCCCTGACGATGCACGACGGCCCGGCGCCTAACGGTGCCGGGCCGTGAGAGTGCGCGAGCCGCGCGACCGGTCACTCCTTGGTCGCGTACCCGTAGTACGTGGCGTAGCCGTAGCTGTCGTACAGCTGCACCTGTTCGTTCGGATCGTTGAGCACCGCGCCGAGAATCCGCGCGTCCACGTCCTGGAGTTGCTGCACCGCGAGCTGCGCCGCGCGACGATCCGTCTGCCCCGCACGCACCACGAGCAGCACCCCGTCGGCCAGCGACGCGAGGATCGCCGAGTCCGCGACGGGCAGCACCGGCGGCGTGTCGAGCACGATCACGTCGAACGTTTCGCCTAACTTCTCGAGCAGGGAACGCATGCGCGCGCTGCCCACCAGCTCCGGCGGATCGGGCGGGAGCGGGCCCGCCGTGATGAGCGACAGGTTCTCGACGCTCGTCCGCCGGCCGGCGCCGGGAATCAGCTCGTCCGAGGTCAGCAAATCGGTGAGCCCCGGCCGGCTCGGGACGCCGAAGACCTGGTGCTGCGTCGGCCGCCGCAAGTCGCAGTCGATGAGCAGCGTTCGCATGCCGTGCTGCGCGAACGTGGTCGCGAGATTCGCCGCGACCGTCGACTTGCCATCCTGTGCGAACGGACTCGTCACCACGATGGTCTTGAGCGAGCTCAAAGCCCGCGAGAACAACAGCTTCGTCCGGAGCGTGCGGTACGCCTCGGCGCCAACGGAACGCGAGTCGTTCACGGTCACGAGCTTGGCCGATACCTGCTTCGCCGCACCGTTCGACGAGCCGTTGCTGCTCGATGCCAGCGCCTTGCGAACACGCGTCGGCAGCATCGCGTTATCGAGTCGCGGAATCACCGCGAGGCCTGGCAGCTGCAAGGTCGCTTCGACGTCGTCGCGGCCGCGGATCGACTGATCGAGGTGTTCGATCACCAGCGCGAAACCCGAGCCGAAGAACAAGCCGAGGAGCACGCCGAACAGAATCTTGATGTTGGTCGGCGTACCGATCGGCGCGCGCGGCGGCGGCGCCACGTCCACGATCTCGACGGAACCGACCTCCGCGGCTTCAGCAAGACGCGCCTTCTGAAATTCATCGCGCAGCTGATCCGCGATCTTCTGATATGCGGCTTCGCGCTCCGTTAGGCGCGCTTCATCGGCGTCCGACGCCGGAATCGTCGCCAGCTCGTCAGCGCTGGAGGTCTTGAGTCCCTGCAGTGTGGTCAACCGCTGCGCCAACGCTGTCTGCACGCCCGCCAATACCGAGCCGAGTCGCGTGACCGCCGTCCCTTCCAGCTGGTCGATCCGCTTCACGTCCGGGTTGGTCAGCGCCACTCCCATCGAGAGAAGCGAGTCGCGCGCCGTCTGCAACCGCACCAACGCTTGATACTGATCCGTGATGATCGGACTGGCCGCCGAGCCCTGCGCCGACAATGCCGCGCCTAACTGCTGCAAGCTCTCGCGGCCGTTGCCGGCTTGCAGCTGCTGCAACACCGACGCATACATGCGCTGCTGCATCTGCACGTCGCGAATCTGGTCCTGCACGCGCGCCACGTCGCTCGCCTGTGCCTGGAACTTTTCGCGCGCGCTGTATGCCTTCTCGTGCGAGCGGAACTCGCTCAGCGCAAACCGGGCCATCGTCAACAGCGAATCATTCTGCCGGAGCTGTCCCTCGATGAATTGACGGCGGAGCCGCGCTTCCTGCGCCGCGTCCTCGATGCTGTTCTGCTGGAACACCGCGATCAGCGTGTTCACCACGCGTTGTGCGAGCACCGGGTCCGTCGACGCGAACGACACGTCGATGACGTCCGTTTGTTCGCGCGGCTTTGCATGAATGCTCTTGACGAGGCGATCCACGGCGTCGTCGCGGCTCAGCACCACGAGGTCCCCGTGCTTCGACGCCTCCGGCTTCCCGCTGACGACGAACGACACGTCGCCCACGTGCATCATCTGGCCGTACGCCGCACGCACGGGTTGTACGCCAGCCATGCTCGCCGTCGCCCCGCGCGAATCGAAGGCCAGGTTGATCGTCGGGAGCCGGCTGCTGCTGCCGCCGGCAGGAAGGCTGAACTGCTCGATGACCCGGCGGTTGAACCCGTCGGTCCGCATCCGCAAGCTCGCGATCGAATCCACCACCTGCCCCACCACTTCACGGCTCATCAGCACCGCAACCTCGGACAACACCGGATCCGAGCTGGGCCGGAGCGGGGCCGATGGTGTGGCATCTACGAGCCCGCCGGTGAGCTGCCGGCGCGAGTCAGTAAGGCGAACGGTTGCGGTCGCCTCGAACTCGGGTGACGACGTCAGCGCAAACCACGTAGCCAAGCCACCGAAGGCCAGCGTAATCCCGAGGATGAGCCAGATCCGCTGGCGCAGCATGACCAGCATCTGGCGCAGGTCCATGGGCGCGAGCGTGGCTTCTTCGTCGAGGCTACGATCCGGCTCACGCCGGGCCGGCGGCGCGGTGTACGTGCCGGGCATGCCGCGTCGATTTGATGGGGGCAAATAGTGAGGCATCTTGTTGTGCTGCCCGTCCAATGAGTCGTGCGGCGGCGGACCGGCGGCCCCTCAGCTTACAACCGAGTGACCTCCCCGGCAAACTTCCGCGAACGCGGAAGACTCGCCCTCCGGCGCCTACGCTGGTGCTGCCGCAGCGCGAGACTGCGCGCGCGAAGCACGTTCCCGCCGCGTAGGAGCGCTAACCGTCTGGGCAACCGCCATGCCTCGAAGTGGCGCCACGCATTCCGGCACAAGCTCGCGTAGGGTGCTCAAAGCCGCAGCCGTATCCCCGGAATTCATAGCGGCGAGCAGGGTGCCCACAGTCTGTTGCACTGTCGCCCCATCGACTTCATCGGTCTGAACCACGCTCACCTTTTCGAGCCCTGTCGGAACGGCTTGCTCGACGTCCGACATGAGCTCTTCCTGGAGCTTCTCGCCGGGTCGCAGGCCGGTAAACACGATTTGCACGTCCCGGTACGGCTCGAGACCGGACAGCCGCACCAGGTTTTCCGCCAGATCCAGAATTCGGATTGGCTTACCCATGTCGAGCATGGTAATGCGGCCTGCCGCATCCTCCAGCGTCGCCGCGTGCAGCACGAGCTGCGCGGCTTCGGTAATGGTCATGAAGTAGCGCTCGATATCGCGGTGCGTGACGGTAAGCGGCCCGCCCAACGCGAGTTGCCGCCGGAAGAGCGGCACGACGCTCCCTTCGCTGCCCAACACGTTGCCAAAACGCACCGCGTAAAACTCGGTGTTCGACGACCGCAGCGACGGCCAGCCCAACACAATGCGCTCGGCGACGCGCTTGGTCGCGCCCATCACGCTCGACGGACGCACGGCCTTGTCCGTGGAGATCAGGACGAACTTGCGCGCCGCCCAACGCGCCGCGCACTCCGCCACGTACAACGTGCCGAGCACGTTGTTCCGAACCGCTTCGCGGACGTTCGCTTCCATCAACGGCACGTGCTTGTACGCGGCCGCGTGATAGACGTGATCCGGTTGATACTGCTCGAAAATCCGTTCGAGCGCCGGCCGGTCCGTGATGTCCGAGACGATCGGCACGACCTCGATTTCCGGATGCGTTCGCCGCAGCTCCAAATCCACATAGTAGAGCGCGCTCTCGGCTTGCTCGACGAGGACCAGCTTCGCCGGCTTTGCGCGAGCGAGTTGCCGCGCGAGCTCCGAACCAACGGACCCGGCGCCGCCGGTGATCAGCACCACGCTGCCGCCCACGTCGCGCGAGACGCGCTCCTCGTCGAATGTCACCGGCTCGCGAACCAACAGATGCTCCAGCTCGATGTCGGCGAGCACGCCGGGCTTCGCACTGCCTTCGAGCATCTCGCGCATCGACGGCAGCCGCTTGAACTCGACTTTCACTGCCAGGCAGTGCTCCACGATCTGCCGCATCTGGTCGGGCGTCGCGCTGGAGATCGCGATCACCACCAGCTGGATGCGCTCCTGTACCACGATGTCGGGTAGATCGCGAATGCGACCGGCGACACGGATGCCGTGCAGCGACCGGCGCTGCTTGCCTGGATCATCGTCCACGAGCGCGACGACCCGCAGCGCGCGGTCGGCGTCGTGGCTGAGTTGTCTCAGGAGACGCTCGGCCGCTTCGCCTGCGCCCACCACCAGCACCCGGCGACACATCGCCGAGCGCTTGTTGCTGCGGCCCTCGAGCGAGTATCGGACCGCGAGCCGGGTTCCGCCTAACAGCATCAGCGTCAACATGCCCTCGAGCAACACCACCGACACCGGCACGGGGCCGAGTTCGCCGAGCGCCCACAGGCCGGCGCCGAAGCCGAGCGTGCCTAACCCGACCGCTTTGCCGAGCGTGATGAGGTCGTGCAGGCTGAAGTGCTTCCAGAAGCCGCGCTGCATGCCGAACACGGTGAACAGCGCCAGCCGCATCGCGACCAGCACGAGCACCGTGTCGCCAAAGGCCCTCAAGGCGGACGTCGGCACCCGGCCGTCGAACCGCAGCGCGAGCGCCGCGGCATAGGCGACCGCTGTCAACGCGGCGTGCGCGCTGAACACGAGAGGGCGGCGATGGCGAATGAGCGAAGGAGGCAGCATGTCGGCTGGTGCGATTTCGATGAGCGGTCGTTAGCGGCCGACGGCGGATGGCGCCATCGGCTCCTGTCCTGCATCCTCGGCCGCGGGTGCCGATCTCGACTGACCGCTACCGGATGATCCGCGCGCCAACGCGCGCAGGGTTGCCCAGATCACACCCAAGTCGCTGAGCCACGTCGCGTGCGCCGCATACGCGAGATTGAGGCGAATTTTCTCCGGCACGATGTGTTCGATGTACGTCCGCTCCGGGTCGGCCGACGCCGCGAGCTCCTGGCTCTCGTCGCGATAGCGAAGCGACGCCGGATCGGTGATGCCGGGCGTTAGGCGAAGCACGGCGCGTTCCTCGGCGGTGTAGAACGCGACGTAGCGTGGGACTTCGGGCCGCGGGCCCACCAGGCTCATCTCGCCCCGCAACACGTTGAGCAGCTGCGGCAGCTCGTCGAGCTTCGTGCGCCGCAGCACCGCCCCCACGCGCGTCACGCGCCGGTCGCTGCCCACGGTGAGGTGGCGGCCGCTACGTTCCGCCCCGACGATCATCGTCCGGAACTTCCACATGCGGAACGTGCGGCCGCCGCGGCCGACGCGCTCTTGGCGAAAGAACGCCGGACCGCCGTCGCCTAACGTCACGGCCGCGCCGATCAGGAGCCCTAGCGGCCACAACAATGCCAGGGCGAGCGCTGACACCGCGACGTCGACGACACGCTTCATGTGCGTCACCTACGATACGTGCGAACGATGTCGAGAACAGCCTCGATGACGTCGCCGACGTCCGACGACGTCAGCCGGGGGTTCAACGGCAGGCTGAGCATCCGCTCGAAATTGCCCACCGCCACAGGGAAATCCTGTTCGTCGTACCCGTACCGGTCCCGATAGTACGGATGCAGATGCACAGGAATGAAATGCACCGACGTGCCGATATTGCGCGCCGTCATTTCGTCGATGAACTCGTCGCGCCCAATGCGAAGCGCATCCGGCCGGAGCCGCAACACATACAAGTGCCAGGCGTGTCGCACATCGTGCCGCTCGACGGGCAGCTCCAGCGCGTCCTCGCCCGCGAACGCGGCGTGGTAGGTCTCCACGATCTCGCGGCGCCGCGCATCGAAGCACTCGAGCTTGCGCAGCTGGCACAAGCCGATGGCGGCCTGAATGTCCGTCATGTTGTACTTGAAGCCCGGCGACAGAATCTCGTAGCGCCAGCTACCGCCTTTCGCGTAGCGGCTCAGCGCATCGCGGGTCATGCCGTGCAGGCTGAATGGGCGCGCGCGCTCGAGGAACTCGTCGCTCCCTGTGAGCATACCGCCTTCGCCCGTCGTCAGATTCTTGGTCGCGTAAAAGCTGAACGCCGTCGGATTGCGGCCCGCGCCGATCATGCGATCTTTGTAGCGCGCCGGAAGCGCGTGCGCCGCGTCTTCGATCACGAACAGATCGTTCTCGCGAGCCAGCTCCTCGATCGCGTCCAGATCCGCCGGATGTCCGCTGTAGTGCACCGCCAGAATGGCTCGCGTCCTCGGCGAAATCGCCCGCTCGATCGCAACCGGGTCGATGTTCAGCGTGTCGGGCTCCACGTCCACGAGCACCGGACGCGCGCCCACATGCTCGATGACGTTCACGGTCGCCGCGAAGGTCATCGGGGTGGTGATCACCTCGTCGCCCGGACCGATGCCTAACGCTGCCAGCGCCGTGTGGAGACCGGCCGTGCACGAGTTCAGGGCCAGCGCGTCGGTGCCACCGACGTATCGCGCGAAATCCTGCTCGAAGCGGCGCGTCTTGGGACCCGTCGTTAGCCAATCGGAACGCAGCGTGTCCACCACTTCGTCGATCTCTTCCTCACCGATGAGCGGCGGCGAGAACGCAAGGAATTGCTCGCGAGGTGTGTACGTCGACGACGACACCGCGCGTCGCACGCGCTGCGGAAGTTCACGGTATGTCGCGATCTGCGCGGCTCGATCGAGGCTTCGACGCAGCCCCGGCGCCACAGAACCCGCCGGCGTCGACCGCGTTTCAGTTGTGTTGGAACCGGCAAGAATCTTCGAGTCCGACGAGTACATCCGTATGGGCTCCAGGTCCGGTGAAAAGAATCGTTCCGAATCCCCTGCAATCCTCGGCAAACCAAGGGCCTACAGTCTTAGAGTGCTCTAACGGGACAACGGACACACTCTATGGCTGACCTATGCATGGGTCAATGCAGCCGAAACTGCCGAGACTTACGCGTTACGGGCTTGTAGGTGGGATCAATTTTTGGAGTGGAAAACGACGGTGGCGTCGACGCTTGAACTGTTGTGGCATCGCCACAGAGAGTCGCTGCTTCACCACTCCCGTGCCACACGGCGCAACGTCCCTGCATAGTGCGTGCACAGGAATGGAAGAGCAGACAAAGTCGCCGCCAGCGTCCACATCCGAGGGGCGAGGAACCTCGCAACCGGTGGCGCGAGGGTGACACGTCGGACGTCGACCCGCCAGCCGGGGTACAGCCGCGACAGCTCACGACGATTCACACCGCGCACGTTTCGGTTGCTCGGATTGTCGACGAGGAAATCGTACCACAACACCAATCCGTCCGCTCGGAGCACGCGCATCATCTCGGCGGCGATTCGCTGGCGCACGGTCGCGTCGAGCACCGACGTTAGTACCGTCGATTGCAGCACGATGTCGAACGCGCCATCGGCAAACGGGAGCGCGGCCGCGCTCGCCGCCGCCAGCCTAACGCCCGGCGCGCATCGGGCGCGCGCGTCGACGAGTCGTTCGGCGATGAGGTCGATGCCGGTGAGATGATCCGGCCGAACGCCCCACTGGACGAGCTCGCGCAGCCAATGGCCCCCGCCGCATCCAATCTCGAGCACGCGCGCCCCGTCCAACCGTGAGACGCCGGCACGGCGGAGTGCCTCGAGAAGCGCGCGGGCCGCGCCGTGCATCATGAGCTGCTGGCCGCTCGAGAACCACGAATACTTGGCGGTGTCCGTTCGCCCGGCGTACACGCGCCGGATGCGTCGTTCCTCGTTTCGCGCACTTGATTCAGTCACCGCAGCGCCGCCTCCAGCGTGTCGATGAACCGCGCCGCGATGGTGCTCCGATCGAAGAACTGCACGGCCGCCCGGCGGCCGTTCTCGCCTAACGCGCAGCGCCGAACCGGATCGTCTCGCAGCGTGCGCAGCGCGGCGGCGAGACCAGCCGCGTCTCCGGGGTCGACCACGAGGCCGGCGTCGTGCTCCCGCACGATCGCCGCAGCTTCGCCGGTCGCGACGAGGACCACCGCACGTCCCGAGGCCATCGCCTCGTACAGCTTGGACGGCACCGCCCCCGGAATCGACATGCCTAACGGTACCAACAGGATGTCGGCCGATGCGAGGAGCGGCGGCAGCGCAGCCGGCGCCCGCGCGTCCAGGAACCGAACGCGCCCGAGCCCGCGCGCCGCCGCCTCACGTTGCAGATCCTGCTTCACGGGGCCATCGCCGATGAACACCAGGTCCATGGGCGTGCGCTCACCCTCGAGCGTGGATGCCGCCGCCAAGAGCTGCGGAAGCCCCTGCGCGATGCCGTGGAGCCCGGCGTACAGCGCCACGCACGATCCGTCGCCATCGACGCCGAGCGCTGCACGGGCATCTCGGCCGGCGTGCTCGGGGCCGAATTCGTTCACTTCGACACCGTTCGACAGGTGATACGTGCGGCTGCCGGGCATGCGCGCCTCGATGTCGGCCACGATCTCGCGGCTCTGCCCGGTGATCATCCAGGCGCGGCGGTAGCACCACCGCTCGAGCCTCGCGCTCGCCCGGTGGACGAGGCTCCCCTCGCGCACGACGCCTAACCGCACCGCGCTCTCGGGCCAGAGGTCGCTGACGTTCATGATCAAGCGCGCCCGTTGCACCCGGCTCAACCACGCGCCGCTCATGCCGAGGAACAGCGGCGGGCTCTCCACCAGGAGGTAGTCGGAGCGACCCGGCTCCATCGCCGCGCCGATCGCCGCCGACGATCCGACAAACGAGAAATAGTTTGCGAGCCGATGCGCGTAGTTCGTCCGCTGCGTGGGCACGATCCACGTTCGGAGAACGGACACGCCGTCGATCGTCTCGCGATGCGCGGCGCCGCCATACCCGGGGTAAATCTCGCCCCGCGGGTAGTTGGGCATCGCCGTCAGCACGCGCACCTCGTGGCCCGCTCGCACGAAGTGCCGCGCCAGGCTCGACAGCCGGCGCTGCGGCGCGCCGATCTCCGGCGGATAATACTGCGTGAGGATCGTGAGCTTCACGGGCGCGCGGCGCCGGCGCGCAGTCGCGCGCGCTCCGATTCCGGTAGCTGGCAGACGACCGCCCGCAGCTTCCCGTTCGAGGTGCGCGGAATCGCCGCCACTTCGTCGATGGTCACGTCGATGTCGCCTAACCGCTCGCGGATCCGCGACGCGATCGCCGCGCCATCAGCCGACGTATAGCCGTCCGCCGGCACGAGTCGCACGCGCACGCGATCCAGCGCCTCCTGAACGATCTGTGCCTCGCGGACGGGGGCGCGGCTCTTGAACACCGGATCCAGTCGTCCCACCGCGCGTCCGTCGCGCGTGAACAGCGTGTCATCGGCGCGTCCGTCGAGACGGGCAATGCGCGGCAAGGTCCGCCCGCATTCGCACGGCGACGTGTCGGAATCCCACGCACCGCGATCACCGACCCTGTACCGCACGAGCGGCATGTCATCGTTCAGAAGGCCGGTGCACACGAGGTCGCCGATCGATGGATCTTCGCCCAACGCTGCATCGGTGGGCATGCACTCGACGATGCCCACTTCGGGCCACTCGTGCAGCCGGCCGGCTGAGCATTCGCTCGCCGCCGTCACGATTTCGGCCATGCCGTAGGTCTCGCGCACCGGGCAAGCGAACGCCAGGGCGATCGCCTCACGCTGGTGCGGAAACAGCGGCTCGGCGTTCGTCGTCACGACAGCCAGGTGTAGGTCGCGCGCGCCTCCCGCGCCTGCGCCTAACGCTAGCGCGTGCAGCGCCGAGCTGTAGCCGAAGAGATGGCGGATGCGGTAGCGCCGCATCGCATCCAGGTAGAATGGCACCAGATCCGGCGCGATGTGATACGCCGAGAGATACAGCTGGCGCAGCGCGGGATTCCAGACCCAGAACGGCGGCGTGCGGCGCGCCACCGGCGTCACGAGTTGGCCGCCGATGATCGCCCACCGATCGGTTCGCGAGACGCCGTACCACCGCCGCCATCGCGCTTCGAACAGCGCGTACCATGCCCGCACGGTACGCCGGCTCCACCACAGATCCAGCGACGTGCCCGTCGTTCCGCTCGTGTGTTCGTGAAACATCCTCCGGCTGTCGCAGTCATCGGCCACGAGCGCGCTGCCTAACCGGCGCACCGTGTCCTTCTCGAGTATGGGCCAATGCTCGAGCACCTCCCACGACGCGCGATCGCCGGCACGCCGCCGCGCCGCCCACTGTTCACGATAGTACGGCACACGGGTCGCCGCGCGCTCGAGCACGTGCGCGAGACGCTCACCGCGCCACGCCGACCATTGCGCTGCGCTCCAGTGCTCACGGTCGATCGCCTCGTCCGCCAGGCGATCCGTCTCGGGACCATAGCGCCACGAGCGGAGATAGAGCCCGCGCATCGCCGCCGCCGCGTTGCGCGCCGGCGTCGGCAAGCGATGATAGAGCCCGAGCAGCCGTCGATTCACGCGCGGACCGCGGCGACGCTGCCGAGGATCGATTCCCACCGGGGCAGAACGGCGCTCCAATCGAATGCCTCCACCTTGGCGCGCCCGCGACGCGACAACGCAGCCGCCAGCTCAGGGTCGGCGATAATGCGCTGCACCGCCGCCGCCATGGCATCCGCGTCGCCGCTCGGCACGAGCAGACCGTCGCGCGTGTCGTCGACCAAAAAGGGAATGCCGCCGACCGACGTGCTCACCACACACAGACCGCACGCCATCGCCTCGATCACGCTCACCGGCGTGTTGTCGATGGTGCTCGTGTTGAGAAACACGTCGGCCTCGCCCAGGACGATCGGCACATCCGCCTTCGGCACGCCACCGCGCAGCTCCACGTGCCCGTTCAGTCCCGCCTCGGCGATGGCCGCGCGGGTCGCGGCGTGTGCTCCATCGCCGGTATCCGACCCCACCATGGTCAGGTGCACATCCGGAATCGCCTGCGTTAGGCGCGCAATCGTGCGTACGGCCAGCGTCGGATTGTACACCCGATGAAACGCGCGCAGCCACACCAGCCGCGGCGCGGCGCGCGTCCGCTCGCGAAAGCGATACGCGTCGAGCTCGATCGCGTTGGGCACCAGCGCAAGGTCGTCGCGCAGGTGACGGAGACGATCGCGAAGATACATGGATGGCGTGGTGACCGTGTGCGCGCCGCCCAGCAAGCGCCGAACGCGACGCGGCCATCGCGACGCGAACGCCGGCAAGTTGCCGCCGTGCAGCGTGAGCACGTACGGCCGTCGCGCCGCGCGGAGGGTGGCCGTCACCGCCTCCGCCCATACGAATGCTGCCCCCGAGTAGACATCGACGACGGCCACGTCGTAGTCCGCGCGTCGCCGCCAGACCGTGCTCACCATGTCGGCGAGTCGCGCGACCCGACGTCTCTTCCCCGATGTCGTCAGCGTGGTCCACCCAGCCGAGGCCAGTCGCGCGGCCAAGGCTTCGCCCACCGTCAGGCTCGCCCTCGAGCTGGACAGGAAATTTCCGACAAAGAGAACGCGTGGAGTCATCAGCGCGGGACCGCAGAATGTCATGACTCGCCATGAACCGCCAGAGGCGAGTTCATCGTTGCATCGCAAATGACGATCGCATGCGCAACGCGGCTTGTCACACCGCTCCGATCATCATTTCCTGTCCGTGCAACAATTCGTGTCCGGCGTAACGTTTTCTCACGCCGTGACAACCATGTAAGTATGTGAATTTCCTTATAGTTACGCGCCCAACGGATGGGCGTCTCCCGGAAGCAGTTCGAGTACACAATCGAAACGAGGCACGATCGCACGCCGCCCAAGCGGGAGCGGCCGCGACAAAGGCAAACCCGGCGAAAGCCGGCGACGCAAAGCTACGAGGCTACAACGCGTCCTGTGACGCGTCACGCCAGTCGGGCCGCCGAACGGATCCTTCACGGAGGGGTTTGGCATGCGTCCCCATCTCGGCGTAACATCAGCGGCCGTGTTCATCGTCGCGCTTGCCGCTGTCGCCTGTCTCGACACGTCCTCACCACAGCTCGACCTCCCCACTGAGGTCGCGGCCATCAGAATGCAGCCGACCTCGGCGAGCGTGCCGTTGGGCGGCCACGTGTCGTTCCAAGCCGTGGCCGTGGACAATTCCGGCGATCCTGTCTCGGGTCAATCGGTTACGTGGTCCAGCCAAGACACGACGATCGCTGTCGTCGATGCGAACGGCAACGTCTCCACGAGAAAGATCGGCTCGACGGAGATCGTCGCATCGGGCGCGTCGAAGGTCGGCACGGCATCGGTGAACGTCATGCCCCCGGCCGTCGCGTCGGTGCAGCTCACTCCGTCCAGCGCCGACATCCTGGTCGGCGACGTACTACAGCTGAACGCTACCCCGCGCGACGCAGACGGCAACGCGCTCAGCGGCCGTACTATTACATGGTCGAGCAGCAATTCCTCGGTCGCGTCGGTTTCATCTTCCGGCTCGGTGTCGGGCCTTGCTCAAGGCACCGCGGTTATCACGGCCACCTCGGAAGGGATCAGTTCGACGGCGGATATCACGGTTTCGCCGGTCGAGCCCGATACAGTGGTGGTCTCGCCGACTGCTGTATCGATCCAGCCAAAGCAAACCGCGCAGCTCAGCGCGAATGTGCGGAACTCGGAAGGACAGTCGATGTCGACCACGGTGTCCTGGTCGTCGGGTGACCCGTCGCTCGCAACGGTCAGCGGCACCGGTTTGGTGACGGGCGTCTCTACGGGAACGACAACGGTCACCGCATCCGCGGGCAAGAAGAAGACAAAGATCAAAGTGACAGTCGCCGGCGCGTCGGCGGCCAGCGTCGCCATCGTGCCTTCATCGGTGTCGTTGACGCAGGGCGCCACGGCGCAGCTGAGCACGACGGTGAAGGACACGAGCGGGAATGTGCTCACCGGCATGATCGTCACGTGGTCGAGCAGCAACACGAACGTCGCAACCGTCTCGAGCAGCGGCCTCGTCACGGCACTAGCTGCCGGCAACGCAACGATCACGGCAACGGCGGACGGCGTGAGCGGGACGGCATCGGTGGCGGTTCAGTCACTGCCCGTACCCGTTGCGTCGGTGTCAATGAGCCCGAGCTCGGCGTCGATGGTGCCAGGCGACACGGTCACGATCACGGCAACGCCGCGCGACTCGACCGGCACGGCGTTAGGCGGACGGACGATCACGTGGTCGTCGTCGAACACGTCAGTGGCCAAGGTTTCGAGCAGCGGTCTCGTGACGGCGGTCGCCGTTGGTTCGGCGACGATCTCGGCGACGAGCGAGGGGAAGACCGGCAATGCAGGCATCACGGTTTCTGCGGCGCCGGTGGCCTCGGTGAGCGTAAGTCCGCACTCGGCGAGCGTGGTCACGAACGGGACCGTTCAGCTGTCGGTCACGCTGCGTGACGCGAATGGCAACGTGCTGACGGGTCGTACTATTGTATGGTCGTCGAGCGACAGCGGCACCGCGACCGTGAACGGCAGCGGGCTCGTGACGGGTGCGACACCCGGTACGGCGGAGATCTACGCTGTCAGCGAAGGACACAGCGACTCCTCGACGGTGACGGTTACGGCGCCGGCGGTTGCGTCGGTGTCGGTGTCGCCCAACTCAGCGACGCTGCGAGTCGGCAACACGTCGCAGCTGAGCGCAACCGTTCGTGACGCAAGCGGCAACGTGCTCACCGGTCACACGGTGACGTGGTCGTCGAGCGCGACGGCGGCGGCGACGGTGTCGGCATCGGGTCTCGTGACGGCGGTGGCGCCGGGTTCGGCGACCATCACCGCAACGAGCGACGGCAAGAGCGGAACGTCGACGATCTCGGTGACGCTGGTTCCGGTGTCGACCGTGACGCTCACGCCGAAGAACGACACGCTCAACGTGGGCGCGCAAGCGCAGTTGAGCGCCACGCTCAAGGACTCGGCGGGCAACGTGCTCACCGGTCGCACGATCACCTGGGGGACCTCGAGCTCGAGCGTCGCGACGGTGACCTCGTCCGGCATGGTGACCGGCGTCGCCGGCGGCAGCGCCACGATCACGGCCACGAGTGAAGGCAAGGCCGGCACGTCGGCGGTCGTCGTGGATGCGCCGGCACCGCCGCCCCCTGAGAATCATGCGGGATGGTACGTGGCGCCTAACGGAAGCAGCGGCGCGAGCGGCAGCGCCACCGCGCCGTGGGACATCAAAACCGCGTTGTCGGGCGCCGGCGGCCGCATTCACCCCGGCGACACGGTATGGCTGCGCGCCGGCACCTACGGCGGCGGCGAGGGCAGCTCGGACTACACGTCGTCGCTTAGTGGAACCGCGTCTGCGCCGATCATCGTTCGGCAGTATCCCGGCGAGCGCGCGACCATCAATGGCGATATCAGCGTCAACGGCAGCTACACGTGGTACTGGGGCTTCGAGTTGACCAACACAAACACTTCTGCGCAGAACGTCCAAGGCATCAATTCAGCCTGCACGGGGTGCCGCTTCATCAATCTCGTGGTGCACGACCACTCGGGCGACGGCTTCGGCCTCTGGTCCGAAGGTCCTGACCAGGTGGCGTACGGCAACATCGTTTACAACAACGGCTTCCACGGATCGACGAGCACCAGCTACGGCCACGGCATTTACACGCAGAACCAGACCGGTACGAAGCTGTTGCAAGACAACATCCTGTTCAACCAGTTCGGCTATGGCATTCACGTTTACGGCTCGGGCAACGCGTTCTTGAACAACTTCACGATCGACGGCAACGTGTCGTTCAACTCGGGCGTGGGCGACGGCATGAACTACACGTTGGGCGGCGGAAACCCGCTCGTGAATCTCGTGGCCAACGGGAACATGGCCTACTATAACCCGGACCGAATGGGGAACAGCTTCCGCATCGGTTACAACTTCGGCACCACGAACACCAACGGCACGGCGACCAACAACTACATCGTCGGCACGGCGTTCGTGAGCCAGTGGACGTCGGGCTTCACGTTTACCGGCAACACGGTCATCAATCCGAGCGGCACGATCGTGCTGGTCGATCAGGACGTGCCCACCAACAGCACGTGGGACAACAACACGTACTCCGGCTCGAAGTCGTCGCCATTCAACGTGCTCTCGAGCGATATCGCGTTCTCGCAGTGGCAATCCAAGTACGGTTTTGATTCGCACTCGACGCTGAGTGCTTCGACGCCGCCCAACCACATCGTGGTGGAGCCGAACGCATACGAGCCGGGGCGCGCGAACATCATCGTCTACAACTGGACCGGCGCGGGCTCAGTGACGGTGGATCTGTCGGGCGCGCTGAACATCGGCGACCATTTCGTCGTGATGAACGTGCAGAACTTCTACGGCGCGCCGGTGATGTCGGGCGTGTACGGTGGACCGATCTCGCTGCCGATATCGACGGTGTCGCCACCGCCGGCAATCGGCGGTCAGGCAATGCCTGCGACGTCCACACAATTCCAGACGTACGTCGTGCTGAAGCAATGATGGGGCACTGACCGTGCGCGATCGCGCCGGTCAGGAGAATTAGGAAGTTCACACCAAGAGAGGGCACCGGCGACGGTGCCCTCTCTTCGTTTCGCATCGATCACACGGTGGTCCCATACAATTCTGCAACGAGTTAGCTCACGCGACATGAATCGAGCGCGCGTTGGGCCGCGGCCCTGTCTGACCGAACAGTCAGGCCTTCAATCGCGTGCAAACTCAGTATTGAGTCGCAAAGTCTGAACACGATAATTGTGCGCGTCAGAAGTTGCGGGACCGCACCAGTGATGTTGGTGCGAACGACCCGCGATGATTTTACACGAGTGGACGACTAGGCACGATCGCTCGGCCCTCCGGGGCCACCGCGACAAGGGCAAAGCCGGCGAAAGCCGGTGACGCAAAGCTACGAGGCTACGGCTTCCCGTTCATGGGATGCTACGCTCGTCGGGCCGCCGAACGGACGCTGTATACCCCGGGACCCAGCCGATGCGGATTTCACGATCCCACCTCGCCCTCGCGCTTGCCTGTGCCGCTCTTGCTACCGCGGCCGCCTGCTCTGACTCCGTAGCGCCTAACACATCACCGCTTAGTGTCGACGGCGCGACGACCGTCGCGCCGACCGGACCGGTGGTCGTCTCCAGTATCGCCGTCGCGAGTGGAAAGACGTACGTCGCCATGAAAGGCGTGATGGCCGTTGGCGCCAAGGCCTACACCGACCGCACGTACAAGACCATGTCGCCGCTGCCGTCGATCGTGCAGGGCGCCACATATATTCAAACCGCGAACAACGACAAGGTTTCGAAGCCCGGCAGCACCTCGTTCCTCAGCTTCAACGTCGACCGCGCGGTTACGGTTTACGTTGCGCACGACAATCGGATCGCTGCCCCGAAGTGGTTGACCTCGACGTTCACGAAGACAACGTCCACCATCACCAACACGGATTTCTACGGGCAGCAGCATCTCGCGATCTTCAAGCGCGACTTCCCGCAGGGCAAGGTGACGTTGGGCAGCAACGTGGACAAGACGGGCAATTGCAACATGTACATGGTGATCGTCGTCGGCTCCGGTTCGACGCCGACGGTCGACAGCACCAGCGTCACAGGGCCAACGGTCAAGATCACCGCGCCCACCGCAGGCACGTCTGTGACTGGCGGCGTCACGATCGCCGCGAGCGCCACGAGCACGATTCGCGTCACGGGCGTGCAGTTCCAGGTCGACGGTAAGTCGATCGCGGCCAAGGACACGACGTCGCCGTATAGCGCATCCTGGTCGTCGACGACCGTGGCCGATGGCACCCACACGCTTACGGCCATCGCGACCGACGCGCAGGGACACACGAACAAGTCGTCCGAGCAGGTGAGCGTGAAGAACAAAAGCGGGTCGACCGGCACCACGCCGCCGCCTACTGGCACGCACGCCGGGTGGTACGTGACGCCCAACGGCAGCAGCGGCGGAAGCGGAAGCGCGACGTCACCGTGGGATCTCACGACCGCGTTAGCCGGTGCGGGCGGCCGTATCCATCCGGGCGACACGGTGTGGCTGCGCGCCGGCACCTATGGCAGCGGTGAAGGTCGCTCGGACTATCACGCGACGCTGACCGGCACGTCCACGGCTCCCATTGTCGTCCGTGCCTACCCCGGCGAGCGCGCCACGATCAACGGTGACATCACGGTCGACGGCAGCTACACCTGGTACTGGGGATTCGAGCTCTCCAACACGAACACGAGCACGCAGAACATTCAGGGCATCAACTCGGCCTGCCCCGGCTGCCGGTTCATCAACCTGATCGTGCACGACCACTCGGGCGACGGCTTCGGCCTCTGGTCCGAAGGGCCTAACCAGGTGGCGTACGGCAACATCATCTACAACAACGGATTCCACGGCTCGACGAGCACCAGCTACGGCCACGGCATCTATGCACAGAACGCCACGGGCACCAAGGTGCTGCAGGACAACATCCTCTTCAATCAGTTCGGCTACGGCGTCCACGTTTACGGGTCGGGCAACGCATCGCTGAACAACTTCACGGTGGACGGCAACGTGTCGTTCAACTCGGGCGTTGGCGACGGGATGAACTACACGCTGGGCGGTGGCCAGCCGCTGATTAACCTGGTCGTCAACGGCAACATGGCGTACTACAGCCCCAGCAAGATGGGGAACAGCATGCGCGTGGGTTACAACTTCGGCACGACGAACAGAAACGGCGTCGTGACGAACAACTACGTGGTCGGCACGATGTTCCTGAGCCAATGGCTCTCGGGCCTGACGTTCACGGGCAACACCGTGATCAATCCCGGCGGCACCGACTTGCTCATCGACCAGGATGTGCCCACGAGCAGCACCTTCAGCAACAACACGTATAGCAGCGCGTTGTCGTCGCCCATACAGGTGCTCAGCTCGGCCCTGAGCTTCTCGGCCTGGGAGTCCAAGTACGGCTACGATACGCGTTCGACGATGCTGGCGTCGCTGCCCGACAACCACGTCGTGGTCGAGCCGAACACGTATGAGGCGGGCCGCGCGAACGTCGTCGTCTACAACTGGCGTGGCGCGGGCGCGGTGACGGTCGATCTGTCGGGCGCGCTCAAGACCGGCGACAACTTCGTCATTGTCAACGCGGAGAACTTCTTCGGCGCGCCGGTGGTATCCGGCACGTACAGCGGACCGGTCACGATTCCGATCAGCTCGGTCTCGCCGCCGGCCGCGATCGGCGGGCACTCGATGCCGTCGACAGGGACGCAGTTCGAGACGTTCGTCGTCCTCAAGAAGTAGTTCTCGGTAAGGCAGTACTGTGAAAAGGGGCGGGCGACTTCGTCGCCCGCCCCTTTCGCATCGGCTCGAAGGACTAACGGCCTACACCGGCATCGGCGCGCCCCGCTTCCCCGCTCGGGCATGTCCGACCGCGTCATGGATCGCGGCGAGGCGGCCGGCGAGGTTGTCGAACGCGTACTGTGTTTCGACGCGGCGGCGTCCGGCTTCGCCCAACCGCCGGCGCTCGGCCGCCGAGCGCGACAGCGCGACGAGATACCCCGTCAGGCCTTGCACGTCGTCGAGTGCGGTCACGTATCCGGTCGCACCGTGGTCGACGATGGCGCGGGCATCGCCGGTGGCCGTGCACAGCACAGGTATCGACGCAGCCATCGCCTCCAGCACGACATTCGGAAATCCTTCGTGGTCCGACGTGAGCATGAAGATGTCCGCGGTGCGCAGCAATGCCGGAATGTCGTTGCGTCGGCCGAGGAACGAGATTGCCTCCCTGCCCAAGCCGAGTGACGCAGCGAGCGACTGGAGTGCCGCGCGCTCGGGACCGTCACCAGCAAGCACGCCGCGTACCTGCGCACCCGCTGCTCGAGCGGCGGCAATCACCCGAAGAAAGACGTCGAACCGTTTCTGCGCTACGAAAGTCCCGACACCAGCCACGACCAACGGATCGTTCACGCTGCGCGGTGTCGACGCCGCGGCCGCGTCGAATGCCAGGAGGTCGATCACGTTAGGCAGTACGTGAACGGCGTCGCGCGGCCGGCCCAGTGAGACGGCGTTGTCGCGGGCCGCGTGCGAGTTCACAACGAGCGTCGAGGGCGCGCGCAGCAGCCAGCGTCCCCAGCGGCCGTTGTATCGGACCTCGTGCACGACGTCGTTCCGCGCGGCGCCGATGCCGATCGCCCCGGCCATCGGCGCCGCTAGCGCGACGTACAGGTTGGTGTAAAAGTGCGCCGACTGGACGATGTCGGGCTGGAAGCGCCGCAGCGCCGCCGCGAGCGCGAGCGCGCGAAGCGGCGGCGCGGTAAAGCGTCCGATCCATTCGGGCTCGAGGCCGAGATCCGTGAGCGCGCGCTCGTAGTGCTCGCCGCGCGTGAGGCAGTACACGCGTACGTCGGCGCCGGAATCGCGAAGCGCGCGCACCATGTAGACGAGTTGTTTTTCGGCACCGCCCTGGCCGAGGGTCCCGGCAACGAACGCGATCCGCACCGGCGATCCGTTAGGCGTGTATCGGAGCGTCACACATTGGCACCCCGTGCGACTGCTCGACGCGGCATCAGGCGCGAATTGGGTAAGCGCCGGCGAATGAACATGGCCGATTCCACGCTGTCCCGCTCGAGGAACACGGTTGCGCCTGCGGCGAGATACCACAGCCCTTTGGATTGAAACTCGGTCGACAGCAATGCGGCGGCCAGTGCCAGGGCGGTGAGGAGGCCCAGGCGCCGGAGCACACGCTTTCGCGTTCGGAGCGCGCCGTAAGCAAACGACCCCACCCACGCCGCTAGCAGCAGAATTCCGAGTACGCCGTTCTCCGCAAGCACCTTGACCCAGCCCGAGTGCGCGGCGCGAAGCTCGCCGCGCGCGTAATCGCCCATGTTGTCGTGGCGGTCGAGGTTCTTCCACGCGAGCTTGAAGCTGCCCGTGCCCACGCCCATCGGATGCGCCTCGAAAATGTAAAATCCGCCGATGGCCAGATCGGACCGGCCGCTCGTGCGGCTCGAGAGCGAGTAGTTGCCGCTGAGCGGTTCGTCGGTCGTGAACAACTTGAACAAGCGGAACGTCGCGCGCTCCTGCATCTGGCTGAAGTGCGCCGCCGCGACGATCATGATGAGCGCGCCGCTCACGAGTGCGACCGTCCGCTGCCGCAACCCGCGCATGGTGAGGAGCAGCACGATCACGCAACATGCCCCAATGAGCAGGGTCCCGCGGCTGCCGCTCAGGAAAATCCACATCAGATTCACGACAGCGAGCGACAGCAGCGTCGCCTGGCCGCGCTTCATCGCGACGGCAGACGGGAAGCCGAGGCAGATGGCGAACAACGCCGCGCAGGGGAACATCGCCCAGGCGTTCTCATTGATCGCCGGGAGATGGAGCCGCTGGAAGAACCACGACAGACCGCCTAACGCACCGACGAGTCCGGCGATCGTGCTGATCCAGAACCACATCCGCTTGTCCGTGCCGGCGCGCGCAAAGTAGATCAACAACCCGAACGTGATGACGATGTTGAGGATGTGCTGCAATCCTTCCAGCAGGTTGTTGGTGATCGACAAGTCGACGATCAACAGGCCGATCAGCGCCGCGAGCAATACGCTGTGGCGATCTCTGAGGCGGATCAGAAAGGGCAGATACAACAACATCACGAAGAGCAGCCAGTAGCTCAGGGTGTTCCATCGCAGGAGGCCGCCGGTGAGGAGATACACGCGCGCCGGACCGTCGATCACGCAGAGCATCGTGAGACCGACCATGCCGATCCGCGGGTTGAGGAGCCCGATGACCAACGTGAAAAGACCCACGACCTCGATGACCGTGAGCGCGCGTTGGAAGCCAATGACGAAGGACGCGGCCCAAATCAAAACCACGAACAGCGAGAAGAGCGGGCCCCACCACTTGCCGGTCTGCGATACCTTGCGCCGGCCTAACGGACGACGACGCGGAACCCGCTCCTCGGGGGGAGGAGCCGGCGGTTGCGGCGCATCGGCGATCGGCAGCGTTGGTGGCGTATTCATGCCTGGAGTCGTCCGTCCGTCATCGTCCATCCCCATCGCGCCGCACACATCGTTCCGATGCGTTCCGCCCATGCCTCGAGTGTTCGGCCTTCGACGTACGCTCGGCACCGGCGGCGCAATTCCGTCCAGTCCTGATGGTCCACGAGCACGCGTCGAATTGCGGCAGCCAGCTCCAGGGCGTCGCCCGGGGCGACGAGCCACCCGCGCTCGCCGTGCATGCCGATCACCGCGGATGCAGCGCCCACATTCGAGGCAAGCACCGGCAGACCGTGCGCCATCGCGTCCAGCCAAGCTTTGCTGAACCCCTCCGTAAGAGACGGCTGGACGCACACATCCGCTACATCGAGCGCGCTCGACAGTGTTTCGCGATCCACCTGGCCGGCGAACGTCACTCGGCCGTGGCAGCCGACTGCCGCAGCACGCGCCTCGAGCGCCGCCCGCTCATCGCCATCGCCCAGAATCGTGAGATGCGGCTGCGGTGCGCTTGGGTCCTTGGCGAGGTGCCCAAGCGCATCGATTAGAACGGCGACGCCCTTTTCCTGCGACAGACGGCCGGCGTAAACGAGTTGCGGCGGGTTCGACAATCCCCGATTCAGGCGTGGTACGATCCCCTCGAGCTCGCGCCGAGCGAGCGCGGTGGAAAACACCCACTCCATGCCGGCGGCGGGCGCCGCGTCGCCATCGCCCGTAGCGAGCATCACGTTGCGGCCGCCGGCGAAACGACGCATGCAGGCCTTCGTCACGCGATTCATGAACGTGGACTGCGTGTTCGCCACCCAGGAGCCGCCGTAGCGCGCCAACACGCGCTTCCGCATCGCCAGAGCGATCCACATGCCTAACAACGGGACATCGCCCGGCAGCGGCACGTGCACGGAATCGGCGTTCCAGGCGCTCGCGGCAATCTTCCATACGTAGTACGGCATGAGCGCGGCGACCGAGAGTTTGCGTCGCAGGTCCGCTCCACGCGGCGATCGCAGGGGGACGACACGCGCGTGCGCGGGCAGCGCAATTCCGCCGTCGCGCGGCGGCACGCGAACAATGACGAGCGTCATGTCATCGAACAGCGACCCGATCGCGGCCATCTGGAAAGGGAATCCACCGAAGGACATCCAACGCCCCGACGCATCCTGCCAGCAGGGTTTGAACGAGATGGCACACACGCGCAACCGGCGACGTGCCCGGTTGGGCACGGCCACCGAGGTCGCCGGCGCGTCGCTAGCGGTGTCGAGTGCCGGCATCACGACGACCATTGCGTGGCCGCCTGCGCGATGAGATCGCGCGGCAGCACCGTACGGATACGACCCTGCCTTCGCCAATCATGGATCCGCGCCAGCATCGGCTCGAACAGGTGGATCGACTGCGGGTTCGCGGGATCGCTCACCGAGTGCGGGTGTGCGTGCAGCGTCCACAGTCCACCGCGACCGAGATGTCCCTCGAGAAGGCGTTGAACCTCCGGCGTGAACCCGACCGGCAGATTGAGACGAAGGCAGCTGACGCCGTTGATGTCTTCGAGCGCACCGGGCTGCCGCGGCAACCGGCCGCTCGTCACCTCGGCGAGACGTTCGTACAAGGACCGATACGCGAGCCGACAGAACCGGTAGCCCGCGTCGCTCAGCGACGCGCAGAGCCGGCCGACATCGGTGCGTTCGCGTCGGACGGTGCGACGCTCCGAGAGACTAACGGAGAGCTTCTGCAGATAGTCGAACGGCTGGTTATACGGCGGCACGAAGGTCACGACCTCGGCGCCGATGCACTGCTCGAGCGCGTCCTTGCTATGGCGCAGCGTCTCATCGAGCGCCGCGGAATCCAGTCCCGGCAGCCAGTCGTGACGGAACGAGTGGCTGGCAACCTCGTTGCCCGCTTCGTGGATGCGGCGAATCTGATCCGGATCGTGATACGGGCGCGCGCCCGGCAACGCCGCGGCGCCGACGACAGCGAAGCACGCCGGAATGTCGTACCGGGCGTGGAGCTCGAGGAGCAGCTCGGTGTTCGGAAACTCGAGCGCGCCCCAGTTGCCCTTCCCGGCGGGGTTGCGCGAGCGGTCGTTGCCCCATTGTGTGTCGTAGTCCCAGAAGATGACGACGTTAGGCACGTCGTCGGCTGCGGCCCGCGGCGCCACGGGATGGTCTTCGGTTTCCGGCGCGGCGGACACGAGAAGCCGCGCGGGCGCCTGGATTCGTATCCGGTCCCAGCGCACCACGATCGTGCTCTCCGCCGGTACGTCGCCCCACACGCACAGCCAATCGCTCCAGCGACGCGAGCCGGTTACCGGCGCGCCGTTCCAGACGACCGCTTCTGGACTAACGGACGCGGGCAGCATCACCGTCGCGCCGTGCAACGCGGTTCCTGTCGGGTTGGACAACTCGAGTGCGCACTCGGCTCGTGGCGTGACCGCGAGGCACTGCATCCCGCGAAACCACTTGGCCAGCTCACCGACGGTCGGATTCCACAAGCGACCCGAGCCGACTGCGGCGGTGAGGCAATCGAGCGCGACGTGCCATGCCGGCGCTGCACGCGGCTCCGCGTGGTCCGGCGAGAACATACCGGCGACGTACGGCAGCGTATTGAGTAGATAGGTGTGCGCGACGTGGAGTCCGCGCTCGTCCAAGAGCCGCTCGAATGCCGCCGGCGTGTACGCATCGCGCAGGTGGAGGACTTCCTGCGTGGCGAAGAGGAGCTGGTCGTCCGCGCGGACCTGGTGCATGGGTACGGCGCGCTCGGGATACACCGTTGCTCCCCACTCGAGACCTTCGCGACGCGTGAACACTCGCTCGGGGCTCAGGTGCCCGCGACGCGACTGCCCTGGCTCTCCGAAGAGACCGAGCAGCGCCGCCCCCGCTGCTGACCATGCGGCCGCGTTGCGACTGGCGAACGACCCGCCACGCCGCAAATAGGCCCGCCGCCCGAGGCTCAATGCCTTACCGACGGTGTGGTGGAGGGCACCGGTCGCGCGCGACAGAAATGCGGATCGCAAGTAGTGCGCGGCGATGAGATAGTCATGCCGCGCCGCGTGGCGCATGGAACCGCGCACCGCGTCGCCCAGATCGCTGACGTCGGGGGCCAACAGGTTGAGCGATGCCGCGGCATTCACGGGCGCGTCGTGATACGACCAGAGCGTGGTGACGCCGTGATCGCGGAGCCGGTTCAAGAGATCGTAATCCGGGTTGTCGGCGCCGCCCATCGAATAGCAATAGAACAGCGACAGCCCGTGATCGATCCATGTATCAGGCCGATACCGTTGGGCGAGGTCGGCCAGCCCGCGCCGAAAGCGCTCGGGCCCGATGTTGCCGGATTCGTTGATGCCGTGTGGGGCGATTTCGCTTCCCTCGGCGTGGAGCTCGTCGAGCAGCGCCCGGTAGGCCGGGCGCTCGAGCGTGGGCGCCGGCTTGCGCGGCACCGCGTCGCTCTCCACCGCAAAGACGCTCTTCGTTAGGCGAAGTCCGCGGCCCGCCCAACCGCGGTCGCCGTTAGCCCCGTGTGTGAACACGCGGAACCGGTCTTCGTCGTCGAAGTCGGGATGGTCGGTGATCGTGAGCGCCGCTTCGGCGCCGAACGGCAGCCGGCCGAGGATGGCTGGCGTCGGCGCTGGACGATCGAGCCGTCGCATGACGAGGTCCGCGCGGGCCGACCACCCTGCTGGGCGCAACGGTGCCGCGGTCGACTCGGCGCGGCCGGCGGCAAACGACCAGCGCGGGTGGAGCGCGGCGGCGTCGAGCTGTATGTCGATCGTGAGGAGGCCGCGGTACCAACCGACGACGGCGGGAATGCAACCGCGTGCCGATCGCAGCTCGAGCATCGATCCCGACGCGTCACGCCAGCGAAGCACGAACGGCGTGGATTCGGTGGTGACGGCGCGGTCACGCAGCTGACGCCACCGACCGTACGCATCGAGGTGATTGGGGCGACCGGCGCATCGCACGCCCAGCTTGACGCTGCACTGCCGGATAGCGGCCGCGCGCTCGACGATGGCCGTGACGGCGATCGGCCGCGAAGCCGTGTGCTCGTCCACCGCGAGTGCGCCTAACGTGAGGCCGAAGCGCAGCAGCTCGTCGGCGCTGGACCACCGCGCGGCGCCGCTCGGCGCCCATGCGCCCGGCATGCCGCGGCTGACCGCACCGAGATACTCGACGCTGGGGATGCCCAACATCAACGGCGCGCACGCGCTGGTCGGCTCGAACACCTGAACGACCGTTGTCGCGGTCACCGCGCGGACTCCGTGCTCAGGCGGTCGCCTGCTCCGGCGCCGGCATCCCTGCCTAACGCAGTCGCCGTGCGGTCGCCGACGCCCGCGAAGTCGACCTCGTATTCGCGCCGCGCCGGCGGCTCGTCGTATCGCGGCGGATCCGTGATGCAGCTGACCAAGCCGCCGAGCACGCCGCGCGCGTGGCGGAGCGGCGCCGCCGACGTCGGGTGTGCGACAAACTCGCAGACGTCCACGCCCACGCCGTACGCGAAATCGAGCCAGAATTTGACGGCGTCCACGATGCCGGGCGTCACGTAGCGCTTCCAGATGAAATATCGATTGCGAACTTCCATCCGTCCCTTCCGCGCAGCATCGGGCCGGCCCTGCGGAGCGTGGTTGTGCGACACGTGCGCATCCCCGCACCACAATAGCGTCCACTCGCGGCCCAAGCGCAGCGACATCTCCAGATCCTCGCTTTGCGAGTATCCGCTGAAATAAAGCGAGAAGCGGTGTCGCTCGAGGGCTTCACGACGGTACGACATGGCGCATCCGGGGACCACCTGCACACGGCGCGTGCCGCTGAAGCCCGGTACCGTGGTGATCGGGACCGACACGCCGCTCGCCAGATACGAGCCCGGCTCCACGCGCCGCGCGAGGCCGAGGGCGAACCGTATCCGCCACCGCCACGCCAGCGTGCCGCCCATGTTGTTCACGATTGCCCCGGCCACGGCTCCGACGCTTCCGGCCGTGTCGTTCGCAAACACGTCGCGAATGGCCTGGAAATAACCGGGGAACGGAATGCAGTCGTCATCGAGGTAGTACACGAACGCCCCGGTCGACGCATCGAGACCCACGTTGCGCTGCAGCGTTAGGCCGGCCGGGCTGCGCACGTACGAGACGTCGAAGCGCGGCGCGTGGGCCGCAACCCACACTTCGAGCGCGTCGGCAGTGGCGCGGCCACGGGAGCCGTCGACGATCACGACGTCGGACGGCGTGTCCTCGAGCGGCAGCAGGGCGTCGAGCAGTGTGGTGACGGCAGCGGGGCGCTCGAAGGTCGGAATGACCAACGAGCACTCGGTGAGGCCGCCGCGCGGCGTTGCCGCGGCGCGCCAGCCGCTCAGTCGCTGCACAGGACTTGTGTCCAGCGTGGCTGTCACGCGGCGGATCCCGCGCGCATGGGTTGTTCCAGCGCGAGCATGAGGCGATCGATGATGCCGTCCCACGCGAACCGTGTGGCGATGCGACGCCGGCCGGCTTCGCCTAACCGCCGGCGGAGCATCTCGTCCTGGATAACGCGGCGCAGGTGCTCGGCGTGCGCTTTGACGTCGCCGACGTCGCAGGCGAGCGCCGTTTCGTTTTCCGCGATGACGCCGCGGATGCCCTTCGCACGTGTCGTCACGACCGGCATGCCGCTGGCCATCGCCTCACCGACGACGATGCCGTATCCCTCGAGGTGGCTCGGAAAGAAGAACACGTCTCCGGCCACGAAGTAGTCCGGCATGTCCTCGTACGGAACGCCCGGCAGGTGCATCACGCGCGGGTCCGCGGCGGCGAGCTCGGCGACCAGCGCGGCTTGATCGGCCTCGACCGATTTGCCGATGATCAGCAGCCGCGCTCCCAACGTCCCGGCCGCCTGTCGCCATGCGGCGACGAGGTCGCTCACGCCCTTGCGCCTCGAGAGCACGCCCACAAATAGCACGAGCACCTCATCGTGGCCAACGCCTAACCGAGCGCGCACCGCGGCACGGCGTGGACGCGCGCGATCGAAGCGCGTGCCGTCGATGCCCATGGGGACGATGATCGTCCGATCGTGATCCGCTCGCGGGCACGCGCGCACGAGATCGTCGCGCGTATCGGGCGAGAGACACGTGACCAGGTCGCATCGCGCCGGGAGCCACCGATCGACCATTCGCCAGAAGGGGCGATTTTCGAGGTGGAGGTACGAGCCCCAGATGGGGTGGCCCGCGCTCGATGTGAGCGCGCCTATGCCAACGGAGTACGGATTGTTGAAGCGGATCCAGTCCACCGGGGGCAGGCGTTTGAGCAGCTGGCGAAGATCCAACGCGACGTCCACGTTACCGATGTACGGGAGCTTCTTGCGCAGCCGGCGGCGCCAGGTATGCGGCGTGAAGTTGGGGTGTTCGACGATCGGCTCGCCGTGCTCGGCCAACACGTGGACGTCGACGCCGCGATCCGCGATCCGCGTGAGAAATTCGCGATCGGTGATCGTGCCGCCGAGGACGGACTTGGGCGAGAGTCCGGTCTGCACCGCAACGATGCGCATGACGCAGCCGCTCGTTAGGCCGCGCGCGCCCGGGCAATGGCCGGTGCGTGTTCGTTGACCCACGCCACGAGCTGCTCCATGCCCGCCTGCACACCCGTGCGCGGCGCCCAACCCAACTCCTCGGCTGCCTTCCGGTTGTCGCTGTAGAACACGCGCTGGTCGCCGGGCCGCCAATCGGCGAACGTGCGCGGGATCTTCCTGCCTAACTGACGCTCGAGCTCGCCCAACACCTCGAGTACGCTCGCGCGATTGGCCGGGCCGCCGCCGGCGTTGTAGATCGAGCCGGGCCGGCCGCGCTCGAGGCACAGGTCGTAGAGGCCGAGGAGGTCGTCGACCCACAGGAGATCGCGCACCTGCTTGCCATCGCCGTAGACGGCCGTCGGCAACCCGAGGACGGACGCGATGGTGAACCAGGCCACCCAGCCCTGGTCTTCGACGCCGAATTGGCGCGTCCCGTAGATGCACGACTGGCGCACGACGAACGACCGCAGTCCATAGATGCGCGAGTAATCGCGCACATACTGGTCCGCGGCGCCCTTCGAGCATCCGTACGGCGAATGGAAGTCGAGCGGCTCCGCCTCGCCGACACCGCTCGGCAACGAAGCGAAATCGTAGCGGCCGTCCCGCTCGATCACGTCGTGGTGCTCGAGTCCGCCGTAGACCTTGTTCGTGGACGCGTACACGAAGCCCGCCTCCGGCGCGTGGCGCCGCACGGCCTCGAGCACGTTGAACGTGCCTAACGCGTTGACCTCGAAGTCGTGGCGCGGGTCGGTGACCGATGTGGTGACCGCGACCTGCGCAGCCATATGGAGCACCGCGTCCACGCCGCCCGCCTTGCCGAACGCGCGATCCAGATCCGCTGGTTGCCGCACGTCGCCGCGAATGCAGCGCACGTCGCCGCGGCGCTGCAAGTGATCCCAGTTGATGTCGCTGCCGCGGCGCGACAGATCATCGAACACGGTGACGCGCCAACCGCGTTCGGCGTAGTGCGTCGCGGCGTGGCATCCAATGAATCCGGCGCCGCCGGTAATGAGCATGGACTTCGCGTTCGTCACGGTATCGTCCTCGGTTATTCCCAGGCCGTCGATGTGCCCGCGGAGGCGTGCTCCAGCGTCGCAGCCGGTGTGGTGTGTCCAGCCACGCGCAACAGCGCGGCCGTTAGGCGATCGGCCGCGCCTCCGTCGGCGCGGCCGCATTCGTATTCGACCATCTGTGCGCGCTGTAACCGGTCGCGCCCCGGATCGTTGACCGCCGTTTCCATGAGCGACGCCAGGTCGGTCCACGATTTCGCGACACGCAAACCGCCGCGCTCGACCAACGGACGGTAGTGCTCGACACCGTACTCCTCGTACATGATGCCGCGCGGCGCGTCTCGCTCGGCCGAGAAGTCGATCCCGATGACGGGGCGATCCAGCAGCGCCGCATCGAGCGTCATCGTGGACGCCACGTTGACGCACATCTCGGCGTGCTCGAGCGCGCTCACGAGACGCGCCTGATCGGCCGGCGTCGATAGCGTCCAACCATCCCGGTCAGGCGGCGTCGCCCACGCGGTCTGTACGACGACGTTGGGGAAGACATCGGTGACCGGGCGCCAGCGCTCCCGCGTCTCGAGCGGATGAATGCGCACCACGAGCCACAGATCGCGCAGCGCCGGCACACGCTGCATGAGCTCCGCGATGCGGCGCACGAGCTCCGGCTCATCGGGGGCCAGCCCGGCGAAGCTCGCGGCGTAGAGCACGTAGCGCGCATCGGCGGGAACGCCTAACGCTGCCAGCGTCTCGGCGCGTGTGCGGCGATATGCCGGGTCGCGGTGAAAATCGAATTGCGGCGTGCCGGTGACGGTCACGTGATCGCGCGGCGTCTCCGGATAGAGGCGCAAGAGCTGGGCGCGCATGCCCTCGTGCCAAACAAAATAGTGATCGTACGGCGGTATCACGCTCCGGCTCGTGAGATTGTCGAAGCTCAGAATCGACGTCACGACCGGAATCCCCAGGTCG
>Ga0209168_10000495_pt1 | contig 37561 bp, 27 predicted proteins | sample Coa_R1_FD_187156 | JGI IMG/M metagenome (GOLD analysis project Ga0209168, IMG submission 187156) | Surface soil microbial communities from Centralia Pennsylvania, which are recovering from an underground coalmine fire - Coalmine... | ecosystem: Environmental > Terrestrial > Soil > Unclassified ...
AGACCCGGCACTTTTCATCAAAGATTCTGAAGGCGGATTCGAGGCGCTTAGTGAGATTATCAATCGCCGAAGCCTCGATGCACTCGTAATCCACTCCCCGGACTTCCAGCACCACGCCGGCATCCCCACTCTTCGTGAGGAACACCTGGTCGCCGACAAATCCGAACAGGTTCACCTGCTCGTTGAACGAACCGGCCTCGCGCCAGGCTTTGTCAATTCGGTCCAGCCTAAACATGGTCGATCCTCCGAACCTCAACCGGGGAGAATTTCATCGGGTCATATTGCGTCTTTGTGCGTCCCGAGTTGAGCAGGAACCGCAGAATCTTCGGATCGGTCCTCGTGGCCCACCGGCCAATGAAGTACAGCAGCAGAAACATCAGAATCCCGCCCAACAAGGTCTTCATCAGGTTGAAGACGCCCGCGCCCATCAGTAGGGCGAAGAAGAAGAGCTTCCGCTCGACGCCCAGAATGGTGAGCGGCCGGTTGAGCGAGCGGAACACCGGATTGGTTCGTCTCGTTTGCATGTCAGGAAGCCGGAAAGAGCCAGGTCATGAAGTTGACGGCGCCGATGGCCATGCCGACGCCGAAGATGATGCCGGCCATGGTCCGTTTCGCTCCGCCCTCGCCAAAGGCAAAAACGAGTCCGCCCACGACGATAGCCACGAGCGCCAAGCCGGTAGCAATCGGCCCGGTAAACGACGTCTGCAACACTTGAACGGCGTTCTCCCATGGGGAATTCCCCACCCCCTGGGCAAACGTGTTCTCAGCCAGCGCCATCGACGCGGCAAACGTCAACACTCCCATTCGTGTGAATTTCCAGGGTTTTCGCTTCGGGCTTTCCGTAATCGTCTTCATCAGGTCACGCCTCCTCGAATCGGAGAATGTTTGAGCATCATTTTGTCCCTTCACTATGTAGAGCCTTGAGAAAGGCAAAATTGGACAGGTCCTGCAAACTTTTTTATTGAATTTTTCTTGGGTCCGTGCCAAGTTGCTAGGGAAATGAGGGGTGGGCGAGGTTCAGGTATGGAAGACGACCCCGAAAGACCCTTTCCGTATATCGCGTCGGCAGCGAATATCAGGGACGCCAAGCGGCGCCGCGCTCTCCTGCGGGCTGTGGGCGAGACGTGGCCCCGCATTCAGGTATACGCAGACGCGATGTTGCCTGACACGATCGAGCGTGACATCCTTCTCGACCGGGTGGCTGGTGGTGTTGGGACAGCCGAGACGCGAGCGCCGGTTCAGGATTATGGGGCGTATCTCTTCAAATCATTCGTCAACGAAGCGAGAAAGCTGCTTCGGAGAGCCAGCAAGGTGGAAGCGCTGGATTCGGCAGAACTCGCCGGCCGGCCCACGTCGGATACGTCATGCGTTGAGAAACTCGATGCCAAGATTCTGACGGAGGAGGCTCTCGCAATTCTTGACGACGGCACGCGAAAGATTTGCGTGCTCTGGTCGCAGGGCCTGAAGCCCAAAGAGATCGCAGCGGCTGTGGGCGCGAGCGACTGGGCCGTGCGGAAGCAGCTTCAGCGAGGCTTCGAACGAATGAGGCAGTTCATCCAAAACGGTCCCAAGAACGAGCCCGGGCCCACCCATTGAGGCCGGACAACGACGTTGAGTAATAATCCTCCCGATGATACAAAACCGCTGTCGAAGCGCGAAGAAGAACGGCTGCTGAAAGCCGGGCGTTCTGTCTTCTCGACGGCGTTTCCCAATCCCAATCGTGAAGGATGCCCGCCGCAGGATCTGATCGAGGCGCTCGCGCGCGACAAATCGAAGCTCGCGCAGCATCAGGATTTTATTCTTCATATGTCCCGCTGCTCGCCGTGTTACAACGATTTCGCGCGGTTTCGCCGGGTGGCTCAGAGGGAGCGGAGGCTAAAAGCAGTCGGAATTGCGGCCATCGTCGTCATCATCTTTTTTGCATCGTGGTTTGTGGTGAGGAGCCGGCGACACCCGGTGAGCACGAATATAGCACTGGTCCTGGACTTGAGGAACCGCCTGGTTCTGCGCGGCGTGCCGGAAACGGGAGAGCAAGCACAACAACCGTTGATGCTGTTGCGCGGTATTGATGACGTGTCCCTCTATCTTCCTACCGGCAGCCGAACGGGGACCTATGATATTGGGGTTTTCGAGGAGCCGGGAACGCCGCTAGTGAGCGCGACAGGAATGGCTACAGCGGAAGGCACTCTGACCGTGCTCAAGGCAAAGCTTGACCTTTCAAAGCTGAATCCTGGCCATTACCTACTGGCGATACGTCCGCCCGGGGTCGATTGGAGCTATTATCCGCTTGTGGTGAGATAGTTTGGGCTGCTTCAGGTGGCCACTGACGAGTTGCTCGCCATCATGAGCGTAACTTCCGAGTAGCCGACGACTCGGCCGGAGCCCGTGCGCATCACATCCTCGTATAGCGCGTTCATCGGCGACTTGGCCGACGAAAGGCCCCGGCCGGAAATTCCGCGCCGCCCGCCAATTATGGTGCGGGATGATGTCAAGAACTCTCATCTGCATCGATATCATCAAAAATACTACGCGTGGTTGGTGGTTTCCCAGCCGCCTCGACTTTCCCGAGCTTTCGTGGGCTTCTCTTGGGATCGTCCGGTGTGTTTTCACGAATCCACGACTTGGTGCGGCGTATTTGATCGTCGATGAGCTCAATTGCGCTCTTATCATCGCTAAAGCGCGCCTCAAGAGATCCGAAGAAATCGAGCAGCGGCTGCATGTGTGCCTCGGGTGATTCGTCTGGAGAATGTTTTGATTCCCATTTATGCCGGATAGGGCCAAGCCGCGGCAGGACCTCTGTCCGGACCCTTTGCACCAGTTCTTGAAATTCATCGGGAGTGAAAAGGCTTCGGACTCCGTCGTCCTCCAGCGCGTCCGCGTCCTGTTCCTCGATAGCATAGTGTCTCACTGTATCGATAAACCTCTTCCTTTTCTCCTCCGGCAGGAGGCCCAATTCATGAAGGCGCTTTGCAAGGCGCACTTCTGGAACGGCGCCGAGGAACAGTCCGGGTTGGGAGACCTGGTCGAGGAGACCGGGGTTGTGCGCTAAATACAGTGAGAGGAACTCTTTGGAACAGCGGTGGGCCAGAAAGTCTTGGAGGTCCCGCTTCGCGCCAAATCTCGATAACCACGCCGACTTGTAGGCCCTGCTCTGAGAAAGCTCTCCAAGTCTCGCGAGCATCTGCGGAAAAAGCGCCTTCGGCAGGACCACAGCTCTTTCGATTCCGACGTCGCCGCAGGTCACTTGGTCGACCAACCGCTCCGGGGCTGTGCCCTGGACGAAGATGCCCAGGTGTTCCGGGCTCTGCACTAAAATTGCAGCGTATGCGTCACCGATGGTCGGATGCTTAAACTGCCAAGCGGACTCACCGCCTGCGTGAGAAAGCAGCACGAGACTGCCCTTCAGAGCATCAAGCGCTCCGACGCATCCACCGAGGTTGCTGCCGAGACGCTCAAGGGCCCGTGTCTCTGAGGGCTGCAGTTCGATTGGGCTTTCCAGGCGGCCATTGCGCATGTAGATCAGCGCGAGCGCTGCCTTGCTGTCGGTGTCGAGGCCCTGAAGGATTTCCTGGAGAAGCTGCTCGCGCTTTTCGACGAACTGGCCGAGGTAATACTCATCGATAAACAGATCCCGCGTGAAAAGTGGGTCGGCAAGGCGCCGCGCTGTTTCCGGAATGAAGCGTGCATGCTTTGCAATGCCGTCGAGGTAAGGCTTGATCTCGGTTCGAAACGAGCGGGGCTGCTTTCCCAGCTTAAGATGATTGTAGAGTATCTGGCATTTCTCGTCCGCGGACAAGTCGTGAACGTCGATCACAACCTGGCTCTCCCTGAGGAGGGGAAACGCGCTCTCCTTGAGATCATTGCGAGCACGGTTATAAATGTAGTCTCGCGACGTCATGACGATTCTCGCCCCTTTGCGGAGCATCGGCCGGATTTGCGGCAGAATATGGTTCCAGCCATGGACCAGGAAATCTTCGTACTGCGTCACGCCGAATGCATCATCCAGCCAGAAGAATTGCGACGGCTCGTCTGGGTTCCAGTGCTCCTTGACCTTCGCGGGGTCGTCGAGCTTAAGGATCGACGCATTCCACTGGTCGAGTGCAGCCATCGCCAGCAAGGACGCGATCGTGGTTTTGCCAGCCGCAGGCTCGCCGATGAGCAGCACAAAGCTATGTTTGTCGATCGCGTCGACAGCTCTCCGATAGGCATCGGTAACGACAATCTTGGCGAGGTCCTCGCGCATCGATTCAAGGATAGTCCGCGCTTGGGCATAGGCGCGCTCATCGAGAATTTGGCTCAAATCTCCGAGCCCGTAGACGCGGGGAACGAGCATGCGGAGGCGTTTGCTCTCACGAATCTGCTGGTCAATCCAACTGGAGCCAAAAGTCGCGACGTGCTTCACTCCGACGGACTTGAGATGCGCTTCTATTTTTCCGGCGCTGGTGCCGGATAAACCAGCGTTCGTCATGAGCACGTAAGAGTCGCAAAGTCTGCGGCCGACAAGCTTCCGTGCTTTCTCGAGCTCATCGAAAAGGTCGGATACTTTAAGAGCATAGTTGATCTTGCTCGTGAACTTGCACTGGATAACAAAGACGCCGCGGAGGTCTTCTTTTCCCTTCCGCTCCCATGTGCCCGAGAATGCGCCGTCCCTTCCGCCATCCCCGGAATCAAGAAACGATTCCACCGTCTGGCCCAGAATCTCCTTTGTGATCGTGAGACACAGCCGCTGAAAGCCGCTCCAGCCAAGTTGGTGCAGATCATACATGTCACTGCCCGAGACCATCGCCACGCTTCACCGGATACTACCACATCGCCCCTGGAACGAATCCTAAGTACGGTTCGGTGAAGCTGAACTTGGCCGCGACCAACCAACCTGACGTATAGTCGGCACACCGTAGAACTGGCGTCGATGAGCGTTTCCGGTCGGATAACCCGCCACTCGGAAGTTATTGTGACAGGACCGGTGCGCGCCGGTCAGTCGCTCTTAAAGACCAGTCGCGATATGTAGTGCCTCTTCAAGTTGGCTATCACGTGTCTCTCTTAGCCGAACGCGAGACAATTCCGCCAAATGATCCGGTTGCACCCCTCTTCCCTCCAGCGTGTTCCCACTCCAGGTGTGGAAGGTCACGACGGGAATACGCAAGACGAATCCGTGCCCCATCTTAAACCCGGTCCCGCCCAAGACCTGGCCGGGCGTTTTGGTTCCAACAATGGTTGCCAGTTTATTTTCTTTGGCAAAGCCGGTGATCGTTTCGGCGGCGCTGGCGGTGTGCTGATTCACGAGTAACGCGATCCGGCCATGAAAAGGCTGCGGGCCGAGACCTTCTGTCACCATCACAATTGACCGGTCGCTGAAAGCGTGGCGGAGCAAGAGCGGAAAAAGCCCGATTTTGCGAGACGGAATTTTGCCGAATCGTGGGAGCTTTTCCTTCTTGAATCCTTTCGCCGCGCGCTTTTGAGTGATACTATATCCGACCGGAATTTTACCCGGCGTCATGTAGCTCATCAGGCGCAATCCGCCTGCCCCGCCGCCCGGATTTCCCCGCAGGTCGATAATCAGCCGGTCGCAGTCCCGAAGTTCAGAAATGGCGTGGTCGATTTCTTTGGCAACATCGATCCCCACCTGTCCTGGGAAACCAGTGACTTTCAGCAGGCCAATGCCCGGCTGCGGTTTTGACCATGAAACCAGCCGGGGCCGCACAATGGGGTGCCACTTCGATGTGGGCAGAGGGACTCCCAGCTTGACCTTCGTCCGCTCGCCGTTGAGCTTTTCGATGGCAACTTCACAAAAACCGCCCATGCGGAAGGTCGGCTCCTGTGGCGGCGCAACTGGATTGCCTTCGATTTCCAGCAACAGGTCGCCTGGCTGTATACCGGCCTGATTTGGCGGACTGCCTTCGTGCACGTCCTGAAACATCCAGTGAGCCGCGCCGTTTACCTGCTCGGGCTGGAAGGTAGCGCCGATGGCATATTGCGGTGGAATCTTCAGCAGGCTGCGATGAAAAAACGTGATATGGCTAATCTTGAGCTGCGCGAGCAAGTCTCGAATCTCGCACTCAAACTCTTCCACCGTGTCAGCCTTGAGAATCTGCTCGCGCCGGGTTTCACACAGCCGCGCCCACTCTTTCGGATCAAAACCGGGAGCGTAAATCTTCTTCGCCACCGCCTTGCGGACGTTCTCAAAGACTTCCGTTCGCTCTTTAATGCCAAGAGGGATCATGGTCGAAAGCTTATTCGGGTTGAGCCGTCACCGACAAGCACGAATCCGGCCCAATAGATGGGTGCGCGATCTCCCACCATTCGCAGATAATCGAGCTTCGCCTGCCGGAGCGCCGCTGCTTCGTCCTCTCCTTGCGCGAGGTGCGAGTAAAACTGCTTCATTTGAATACTGGTAGCGGAATCATCCACTCCCCATAATGACCCCACCACGCTCCGCGCGCCCGCAAAAAGGAACGCTGGCACAAGCCCTGCAATTCCCTCCTCGCCCTCCAGTTTGCCGGTTCCCGTATCGCAGGAAGAAAGCGTCACGAGGTCCGCACCAATCGACAGACGCGCAATATCCCGAACCTCCAGCAATCCGTTCTTGTCCGAATGCGGCCCGCGGCCCAGCACCAGCGCCGACCGCTCCGGGAAGTCCGGCCGCGCCAAGCCGTGTACCGCAAAGTGGATGATCTTGTAGTTCGAAGGAGGCGCCGCCTCAAACCGGGCCTCCGTAGCGTTGGTCCCGGTCAGCAAAAGCGACTGCCCCGGATGGCCCAGCGCCTGGTCTGCGTCAATCAGTTCCTGGCGGGTCGATGGCAGATCGTAGAGATGCTTACCGGAAAGGTCGTATACTCCGCGCGCCAGAAAATGCATCAGCCTTCCATTTGATCCAGTGGGCTTCGCCTCGTAGTCATATGGGACGTCCCCAATGCCCAGGAATGCCAACTGAGGCTCATGCGCGGGTTTCCGGCCACGCAGGTAGCAGAGCACGGTCACCGAAGGCGCGTAGCTGATGATGTGGGACTGAAGCAGATAATGGCCTGACGAATCCTGAAGGGCCTCGAAGGGCAGGTCGTCGAGCGCGCCGTCAGGAACAACAATCAAACGCTCGGGCCGCAATGACGGCGGCACGGGCGCGACGAGTAATGAAAACAGCCTGCGGGCATCCTGCGTATCGTATTTTCCTTCAGCGATGCCAGCGAGATAGGTCTTTACCCGGGCGGCGATTTCGGTGCGTCCGGCCGGCAGCTTCACGATCTGCGAAGCGTTCTGGTTGAACGCCAGGCAGAACGAAGTGGGATCGGCCAACACGTATTCCAGCACCGCCTCGTCCGGCAGCAGGCTTCGCTGAGCCGCGGAAAGGGCGACAGGATGCGTCGTCACGTTGCGCGGGTCTGGGTCAAGCCCGCCATTCATGTAGCCGAGTTCGCGCTCGTCCTCAACCAACTCTTCGGTCAGCCGGGCTGTTTCTTTGCCGTCCTTCGCTTTGAGAATTTGCGACTGCAGGTCGGCAATCTCATCTGCCACCGCGCCGTTTGAGTTCTTCGCCGGTGGATCAGCGGCCCGGCTCACCAGCGTGTCTGCCACGGTGCGGCCGCGGGCGCGCTCGATGGTATCAAAGGCCATTGCGGAATCGTTCTGATCCGCTGCGAGCTTGAAGTCCCCAAGATAGGTGTCACTCATCTCGCTCAGAAGCGAGCTTTCCGTGTAAGCGCCCGGAACGCGGCGGAGCATTTCATCGATCACGCCTTCGGCCTGCGCGTAGAGGCGGTGCGCCTCGTCCGCCTGTCCTTGCTTCGCCTTCAGCGCCGCCAAAGCGTCGAGTGAGCGCGGCAGGTAAACGGTGTCGCCTACCATGCTGAAGTAGCGCACGCCCTGCTCGGTTTCGTTCGCTGCCTCCGGCAGATCGCCTGCTTTCTGCGATAGTGCGGCGAGATCAAGATAGGATTGCGCCACGACGCGGTACAGGCCCATTCGCTTGGCCGATTCGACGGCGGCATCGAGATTTATTCGGGCCGCTGTGCTATCGCCTGAATCCGCTGCCATTTCACCCATGATCAGAAGGTCCTGCCCTTCGTGCTCCCACATCCTTTCGCGCCGGACCTCAGCAAGAGTGTGCTTCATCAGAGCGTGAGCTTGCGCCTGATGGCCGGTTGCCGCCAGAGCCTCGGCCTTGCCCTCAAAAGCCATGAACGGAGTGCCCACGTAGCCGTCGTGCCTCGCAATGCGAATGGCGCGGTTGAGGAAGATCATCGCTTCGGCGTGGCGGTTCAACCCATTCATCCCGTTCCCGACCAGCTCCAGATACCGGACCTCCGTGCCGTCATCCCATTCGAGCGCTGCCGTAACCAGCGTCGCCTTCATCAGCGCGGCGGCTTGCTTGTAGTCGCCGTGAAGATAAGCGACGATGCCGAGCTCGCCCGTGGCGCGATTTGCCCATTCCTTTTGCCCCAGCCGCGTGGCAAGCGTCTTGACCTGGTTCCAGTCCTGTTCCGCTGCCGCAACGTTGGTTTCCTGATCGGCATCGCCTTTCACGCCCAGGCACCACAGGCGGAGAAAGGGATCGTGCTGAACGAGCGGTGTTTGAAGCTGGGATGCGATGAACGTGGAGATTTCAGGGAAAGATGTTTCGTCGCTGGTGCGCATCACGCCAATTTTGGCGTAAAGTGCGTCACGGGCATCATGAGCGCTGGTGAAGAGCGTTTCCGCTCGCTCGTAAAGCGGCGCGGCCAGCGGCAGGTTGTGCCCCCAATAAAACCGGTTCGCCTCGGCCAGCATCCGCTGCGGATCGCGGCCGTTGAGCAGGGCGGCCTCTTCGTTGACTTTGGCCGCTGCGGACGAGAATGAAAACGGACCCCAGAGTAGCCAAGCAACGGCGAACCCCGCCGCCAGCGCCGTGGCACCGATAACGCTCAGTAAAGCCCACTTCCACCGCGCCTTCATGGAACTCCCAATCCTGCCCGCCATCATACGGCGAACCGAAAGAGACTTTCAACGTCCCAATCGGGACTGTCGTGACCTGGACCAACATGCCAGGAGAGGTAGATACGTCGAGGCGGCTCCCAGTGGAGCACCTTGCCCCAATCGCAGAGATCGCCCTTGGCGTTGCGCTCATGCCAGCGGCCGCCCATGAGAGGTTCGACGAAGTATAAATTCAAATGGCGTGTTGCCGATGTGGTGAGTTGCCGGCCACCACATCTCCATTTGCTCAACGAATACGCTCCAAGCCCCCTCGATGGGAGCCTTCACACGGACACTCTTAAACACCTTAGATCGAGTTCTGCTGGGTTTGCCATGTTTGGCTCCAATCGGCCGCGCCTCCGCGGCGGTTTGAAAGTTGCTCAGGGCTTTGGTCCACATCTGCTCGAAGTGGGTCCGCAGCCGTGCTACGCCCTCGGGGTTGAGTTGATAGTTGATAAAGGCGGCGGGTTCCAGCGCGGCTGTCGAGCACCAGACCAGCGTTCTTAAGGACCTTGAGGTGCTGAGAGACCGCAGGACGGCTGATGGGGAGGGTCCTGGCGAGTTCATTCACGGCCAGCGGTCCACTAGAAAGTTTCTGGAAGATGGCCATTCGTGACGCATCGCCGAGAGCGTCCAGTCCAGCTTGCAGGTATGAATCCGTCATTGGTAAGCTCCCATGAACGGCAAGGTACTACGAACGCAATAGGCGATGTCAAAAAATGTTTGTTTCACTCCGGCGATCGCGACCACCGCTTCGCCAAATCCACCAGCGCTTCGCCAGCAGGATGCACAGCGTGTGGATGAGAAGAATGAGGACTCCGGCACAATCGAGAGAAAGCTAACCGCGACAATTAAGGGCCTCTTGAAAATACGTTAGCCCCTACATGTCCGACTGCACGGAACCGCACCTTTGTGGCGGCCTTGGGTTCACGATAAAGGAGATGGTTAGTGTTCAGCAGTTAACGCTTGTTTGACTACGCTTGCCAAATCCTGATGGTCGATCTGGAACACGATCGACAATTCGTCTCCACTCCCGCGCATCAGGATGTAGGTTGCAAACGTGTCAAGGGTCTTGATGTGGGACGATTTGTGTAGCGTCATTCTCCAGGCCACGTTCGCCCTCAGATACTTCGAATCTAGCTGCTCTGCCTCAACAGATCTAAGTTGAGTGTCAGATAGCCCCATTGAGGAGAAGTACGCCTTTCTTTTCGGAAGGACTTTGATGAAGTCCTCCTTACTGATCGCCTGGACGCCGTTGGGCCCGCCGAACATGAACGTATCCGCGTACAGTGCACCGAGTCCCGATACATCGGACGATGAATTTGCTTTCTCGTACCGCAAAAAGAACTCCTTAACCTGTGAATCCATCCGCTCCTCTCCCTTGTTGCCGAGCGTCAGATCGGCGTTGCTCCTGATTTCGAGTTTCGATGATTGCTGGGCCAGAAACATTGGGTAGACCGGCGCCATGACCGGCGTTTCTGGAATAGCCGCTGAAACAAACACGATGCCGGTCAAGATTACTGCTGAAACGCTGTTCACTCGAACGACCTCCCGTTAGCAGGATAGACCTAGAGGCGTCAGAATCGAAGCCTCCTCCTCACTATTATATCATAAATCGGCACCAACTATCAAGTGCTACTGCAGGTCCGTGCCGTCAATAAGGTTTGGGGGATGTTGCGGCGAGAGGAATTTTGGTCGCCGACAGGGGTTTCCCCAGCGCATTCGGCCCGCGGACTGACTGCAACTGCTTCAGAACGCCGCGTCTGAGCGCCGGTTAGCGGCTCAACAGCTTATGCGCGACATAGTTCCACCCCGCCCGGTCAAAATCGGCTCAGGAAAACATCCTCAATGTCCGCTCCGAAACACTCTTCTCATGTGGCGCCCGGCAGCAATCGCATGGCCGCCTTCCATAAAACGATGCAGGCCACCAGCGCCGCCGGGCGCAGGAAGGTTTTCCGCGTATTCTGCACGATGCGCCCCGCCGTCTCCAAATTCCATAATCCCTCCCCGAGCCGGGCTGGAACCAAAACTTCCTTACGATGAAGGTTCACTACGCAGTGATACTGACCCACCGGATTTCTCCTTTCGAATTTGAGTTGATGTTGGTTTTGAGAAAAGGAATGAACCGAGGCCCTCACGGGGCCTCGGTGGTTGAGTTGTCCACGTAACCGGCCTTCAGAATCCGGTCGGCGGCGTGAAAGATGCGCTGGGCGGAACGTTCACTGATCGCCTCACCCTTTGCGTAAGACTGAATATATCCGCGGCTGAATTCAGCACCGGGCAGTCCCAGCGATTCGCAGCAGAGCAGGGCCACGGCCTCGGCTTCGACTTCGGCCACACTGCGCGGTGTCTGGTCGGTGTCGGCCATGTCGCTTTCTGCGCAATGAAGGATTGAATGGGCCAGCTCATGGCAGAGGGTCTTGAAGGGCAGGGCTGCAAGCGGATTGATGGCGATCTTGCCGCCACGCCGGGCGTATCCCTGGCAGTTGCCGTTGAGGTCCTCAAACGGGATGCGCTCGATCTTCAGGGCTGCAAGCGCCTTCGGTTCGTTCCATTCGGGAATGGCTGGCGGCTGGTATTCCTTGCCTTCCGTTTGTGAAAGCACGAACCAGTGAGGTTTATAAGTGAAGTGGGTATAGGTGAATTCCTCTTCCTGCTCGGTGCCGTCGTCTTTCTTGACGGTCCGGGTCCGCTGGCAGGAAAGGGGCATGCAAAGAATAAGCGCCTTTTCGCCCTTCTTGACGCGCCTTCCCAGTTGCTTCCACTTCCCGAATGAGGCAAGAGGGCCGGGCTGAATCCCGCGCTCGAAACACTGAAACAGCGCCAGAAGTTGATTGCCCAGGGAGTAGTTCCAGAAGCGGCTGTACGCGTGATGAATGAAGCCGGGTTTCGAGACGGCCTCATCCAGCAAAGCCGCCCATGAGATCATGGGCTTGTTGTTGGTTCTCTCTTCTCTCTCAGCGCCCAAGCGCGCACCCACTGTGTGGACCTGCGGCTCTGCGCTTTGGCTTTCGGTCTGTCGAATTTGGTTTTGCTCGGTCATTTTTTTATCTCCTTTTCCGCCCTGCTTCTCGCGGGGCATCACCAGAGGCAGGGAGTGCCTCTTCCCGCCGCTGTCCTGACGGGGGAGCCACAAAAAATCTCGCTTGTTTCGGTTGATTTTTTCGGGGGGACTGTCACCCGGAGGGCGGCAAAGCCGGGGGCAGAGCCTGCGTCGGCAGGGCGGAGGGGTCTTCACTCGCCTGCCGTACCAGCGAGAACAGGCGCGAAAAGGAGACGCGACCGAGCGCGTAAAACCCGAAGACAGACCGAGAACGGGTCAGCAGCGCGGGCCGCAGTGGGCTGGACTATGCTGTTGGATTGTTGCGCGGGTCAGCAACCGATTCGGGTGGGAACACGAGATCGAGAGGCTCTGGATGCCGACCCAACGAGTTGCTAAGCTCCTGGCTCCGCTTGAGTATTGTTATACTCTGCCGTGATGATCGATTCGAAACTCCTGAAGGCGTATCGAGACACAAAATTCGTCATTTCGGCGCGCGATGGCGAGATTACGTTGCGGGTCGGACAACGTAGCGAACAATTGGATACGCTGTTGAGGCAGTATGGGGCCAAGAGTTGTGCGTTTATCTCGACGTGCAATCCGGGTTCGGTCAGACTCCCTGACGCCGAAAATGCGAAGCGGCAAGACGCTTTGATTGCGGAAGCGTCCCCAACCGAGCTCCTGTTGTGCGAGGAATAGGATCAACCAAGTTCGAGGACGGTCGGAGATTGGCGGTAGACGCAACGAAATGAGCCCGGCCTCGAGAGGCCAACGGCGCGACGTTGAATTGCCGCGCGTTCTCTTTCACTTCGCGGTATTATTGACGGGTCCGTTACTCTCTTTCACTGGAGGGGGCATGAATCCCGGTTCTATCGTACGGTGCCGAAACCGAGATTGGGTTTTGCTCCCAAACAATCGGGATGACTTGTACCTGCTTCGTCCCCTCGCTGGCGCGACGGATGAAGTTTGTGTTGTACAGAAGCGCCTGGCCGATCTGGTCGGTTACGACTTACCGGAAGAAAGGATCCAGCCTTCAGCTTTTCCCCCGCCAACCGTTAATGATTTATCGGATGCCGCCAGCGCACACCTGCTCTGGCAAGCGGCGCGCCTGACGCTTCGTGAGGGCGCAACGCCGTTTCGCTCTTTGGGACGAATTTCCATCCGCCCCCGCGTTTATCAGTTCGTGCCGCTATTAATGGCGCTGCGCCTTGATCCCGTGCGTTTGTTTATTGCAGATGACGTGGGAGTCGGAAAAACAATTGAGGCGCTTCTTGTCGCCCGTGAATTGCTCGACCGTGGCGACATTCGCCGCGTATGTGTGCTCTGCCCGCCTTACTTGTGTGACCAGTGGCAGACGGAACTTGCGGAGAAATTCAACCTGGAGGCGGTGGTCATCCGGTCAGGGACGGTGAGCCAACTGGATCGCCGCGCGCCGGCCGGCAAGAGCCTCTATGAATATTTCCCCATCCAGGTAATCAGTATCGACTGGGTGAAAACGGACAGGAACAAGCAGCAGTTCCTGCTTCATTGCCCGGAGCTCGTGATTGTGGACGAGGTTCACGGGGCGGCCGCGGCCGGCGAGCGTAACACGAGCCAACAGCAGCGCCACCAGTTGCTTCTCGATGTGGCGTCCGATCCGCAACGGCATCTGCTCCTTCTTACTGCAACGCCCCACAGCGGGATTGATGCGGCCTTCCGCTCGCTTCTGGGCCTATTACGACCGGAATTTGGTGGTTGGACTGTGAGCGATTTGAGTGAAGCCCAGCGGACCGCCCTCGCCCATCACTTTGTGCAACGCACGCGGAAAGATATTGAGACCGACTGGGAAGGCGAGCATTGCTTTCCTGTGCGCGAGACGCCACCAGATGAGACTTATGGCCTATCCGACCTGTATCGCCAGCTTTTCAATCGAACCTATGATTTCTGCTCGGGAATTGTGCGGACAGGTGAGGGGCTGGGTGGGTGGAAACGGCGAGTGCGTTACTGGGGAGCGCTGGCGCTTCTGCGCTGCGTCATGTCGAGTCCAGCAGCCGCCATTGCAGCGCTCGAATCCAGACAAGAGAAGCTTCCCCAGGAATTCGAAGAAGAAGATTTTCGGCACTTCATATTTGAATCCACCCAAGACCGCACGGACGATGAATCTCCCACGCCGCCTCTCGAAGCACTTGACTCAACGCTTGCGGACAGTGATCGATACCGGTTGAAAGAGCTTCTACGGTTGGCAAAGGACCTACAGGGGCCATTGCAGGATTCCAAGCTTACCCGTTGCCTTGAAATCGTGCGGAACTACGTCAAGGAGGGCTTCCATCCGATCATCTGGTGCCGGTATATCGCCACCGCGGACTACGTGGCTGAGGCACTTCGCGGCGCCCTTCCGCCAGAGGTTCAGGTTATCGCGGTGACCGGACGGATCGGAGACGATGAGCGGCGCACGAAAATTAAGGAGATCAGTGCTGACCGCCCGAGAGTCCTGGTGGCTACGGACTGCTTGAGTGAAGGGATCAACTTACAGAGTAAGTTCAGCGCCGTGCTGCACTACGATCTTCCGTGGAATCCGAATCGGCTGGAGCAGCGCGAGGGCCGCGTGGATCGCTATGGAGGACCGCCGCGGGTCCGGGCGGTTCGTTTCTTTGGCCGGGATAATCCTGTGGATGGCGTCGTGATTGATGTGCTGCTCAATAAAGCCCGAGAAATCCGGCGCACGCTCGGCACCTCGCTTCCCGTACCCGAAGAAAGCGAGACCGTGACTGAGGCTTTGATGAATGCCCTGTTTTTGCGCAAAGGGAAAGCGGCAGACGGCCGGCAATTGTCGCTGGACCTTGGCGTACCGCAAGTCGCCGAACTTCATCGAAGGATGGAACTCGACGCGGCGCGTGAACACAGAAACCGGACTCTATTCGCCCAGCGCAGACTGAAACCCGAAGAGGTTAAGCGCGAATTGGAGGCAACCGATGCAGTTCTCGGGGATCCTGATGCGGTGCGGCATTTCGTTCTGGCGGCGGCGCAGAGGATCGGCCTGCGTATGGAGCGGAGCCCGCGGCAGCGCGACGTGTACCGCGTGGCCGTGTCGCTCCAGGCCACGGCAACCGTCCCGGAGGCTGTGAGGTTCGCTCTGCCTGCAAGGAAAGATGGGCAGTGGCTTGTTGGCTTTGTCTCCCCCACGCCGGAAGGCGCCGAGTATTTGGGACGCAATCATAGGTTTGTGGCTGCGCTGGCCAGGTTCCTCATGGAAGAGGCGCTCACAAAGCAGGGTGAGGCAACGGTATCTCGCTGTGGTGTTATTCGAACCGCTAGCGTGAAGACCACAACAACCATCTCACTGCTTCGCGTCCGATACCTCATGGAGCAGCCTCAAAAGGCTCCGCTCTTGTCCGAAGAGATCGTCGTGCTTGGCTATACCAATTCTCGCGGCAGCAGCTTTCTGGAAGATGCTAGCGCGCTAAAGCTCCTGGCGGAGGCTAAGCCCGAAGCCAATGTGCCGATGGCTGAAAAGAAGGAACTCGTAGGCGCGGCACTCCGTACCTGGGAGGGCATGAAAGCTGAAATCCAGCCGCGCCTCGAACGAAGGGCGAAGGAGCTGGAAGAAAGTCATAAGCGAATTCGGCGGGCGGTATCGTTGCGGGTGCGGGAACTTGCCGTAAAGCCTCAGTTGCCGCCTGATTTGCTGGGACTTCTGGTCTTGCAGCCGTTGGTATCTGGCTGACCGGCTCAGAGCTGCAACGTCGAAAAGCAGACGTTGCGCTACAAGTTCCCCGATTATGAACAGCTTCCCCGATATTCGAATCGAGGGCGGACTGTTAGGCCCTGACGTTCTGGATCAGCTCCTGGCCGGGGAGCTGCCCGGCCAGCGGCCCGCCGACTTCGGCCTCGACAGCCGGCGCAGCCTGACGGACGAGATTGCAGCCGTTTTTGCCGACGCCCGCGCGCTGTGGGGAGTTTTCCAAAGGCGGTTAGAGCGCACCCCTGACGATGACCCCGGCACCTCTGTCACGCGCGACGCGTGGGTCATGCCTTTTCTCGGTTTACTCGACTACAAACTCGAACGCAACCAGCGGGCCTATGACATTGACGGCCTTACGTTCGCTATCTCGCACCGGGCTGGTGAGAGCGCAGATGCGCCGCCCGTGCATATCGTCGGCGCCCGGCAGGAACTTGGCCGCGTGGCTCCCTCGGGCCGCCCGCGCCTCGCGCCGCATTCCCTTCTCCAGGAATATCTGAACCGGACTGAGTACCTATGGGGCATCGTTACAAATGGCCTCACGGTGCGGCTCCTTCGGAATAGCACGTTCATCCGCAAGCAAGCCTACATTGAGTTCAATCTCCAGACCATCCTGGATGAACAGCACTTCCAGGATTTCGCCGTTCTCTATCGTCTACTTCACCGGACGCGGTTTCCGCGCACAGTTGCTGACGCGGAAGATTGCTTCCTTGAACAGTATTACCGGCAGTCGCTTGAGCAGGGCGGGCGGGTGCGCGAGCGGCTGCGGGATGGCGTGAAAGCGTGTCTTGAAGGTCTGGCGAATGGCTTTCTTCAGCATCCGGCCAACAGTGAGCTGCGCGAGCGCGTTCTGGAACATTCGGCCGCCTTGCACCTTACACCGGCGGAGCTGTATCGAGAGCTGCTGCGAATTGTTTATCGGTTTCTCTTTCTTCTGGTTTCCGAGGAGCGGGGCCTGGTCAGCGCCGACCCGATCTATCGCGAGCATTATGGCATCGCCCGCCTGCGCCGCCTGGTCGAGAGCCGCGCGGCTTATACGCATCACGATGACATCTGGCAAAGCCTGCGAGTTCTCTGGAAGGTGCTATCGAGCGAAGAGCTTGCGGAGATTTTCAACGCCGCGCCGCTCAACGGTGAGTTGTTTGCACCGCTGGTCCTGGACGGCTACAGCATCAGCAACCGTGCTCTTCTCGAAGCCTTTTGGAACCTGGCGTGGTATCAAGAGAGTTCTTCGGGCCCGCCGCGTAGGGTGAACTACGCTGCTCTCGACGTGGAGGAGTTGGGGTCGGTCTATGAAAGCTTGCTGGAATACCATCCGCAAGTCGATGCCTCGGGAGGCGCTCCGCGCTTTGAACTCGCTCCGGGCTCGGAACGGCGCGAGACCGGCTCTTACTATACGCCGCCGGAGCTGGTGGCAGAGCTGATTCACTCAGCCCTCGACCCGGTCATTGAAGAGCGCTTGCAGCCTGCCAAAACGCAGGCGGAAAAAGAAGCTGCCATTCTTTCCATCCGCGTGTGCGACCCGGCGGCGGGCTCCGGTCACTTTCTGCTGGCTGCCGCGCGGCGGCTGGGCAAGGAACTGGCCAGGATCCGCACGGGCGAAGACGAGCCTGCCCCTGAGCGCGTCCGCGAGGCTATCCGAGACGTGGTGGCGCATTGCATTTACGGCGTGGACAAAAATCCCCTGGCGGTCGAACTCTGCCGCGTCGCCTTGTGGCTTGAAGCGCACGCGGAAGGCAGGCCGCTGGCTTTCCTTGACCGCCACATTCGCCTCGGTGATTCTCTGGTCGGAGTTGCCGATCCGGAGACGCTGCGAGAGGGAATCCCGGACGGAGCGTTCAAACCTGTGAGCGGCGATGATCGTGCAGTCGCCCGCGAAGCCAAGTGGCGGAACACCGTCGAGCGGGAGGCAAGCCTTTTTCATGGATCATTCAAGGAAAGTTTGGCCCGCTTGGCTGAACCGCTGCGCAGGCTTGAAGACATGCCTGAAGACACGCTGGAGCAGGTACGGCAAAAGGCTGAAGCCAGCCGGCGGGCGGAGCAGTCAGACGAATTTCAGCGGTTGCGCCTCGCCTGTGACGCCTGGACAGCGGCGTTTTTCCAAAAGTATCCGAACGGCGCGGGCGGTGCGGTGACAACGCAGGCCCTCCACGACGCGCTTTCTCGCGGCCACGTTCCAGATGCCCGGCTGGCCGGTTTTGTGCAGTCCACGAGCCACAAGTTCCGATTCTTCCACTGGCCGCTGGCCTTCCCGGAAGTTTTTGCTTCCGGCGGTTTTGATGTGGTGCTGGGAAATCCGCCCTGGGAGCGGATCAAGCTTCAAGAAGAGGAATTCTTCGCCACGCGTGACGCGGAGATTGCGCGTGCGCCCAACAAGGCGGCGCGGCGGAAACTGATCGAGCAGCTTCCTGACCAGAATCCGTTGCTGGCCCGTGAGTTTGCGGAAGCCAAGCACGCCGCCGAGTCGGGAAGCAAGTTTGCACGCGAAGGCGGGCGCTTTCCTCTCACTTCCAGGGGCGACATCAACACCTACGCGCTTTTTGCCGAACTTGCCCGCTGGCTGATGAACCCCCACGGGCGCGCCGGAGTTATCGTGCCTACCGGCATCGCCACTGACGACACCTGCAAAGCCTTCTTCGGAAGTCTTAACGAGAAGCGCCATCTCGCCAGCCTGTTTGACTTTGAAAACCGCGAAGGTCTGTTTCCCGCGATAGACAGCCGGATGAAATTCAGCCTCCTGACGATGACCGCCAGGCCGGTGGCGTGCGCCGAGTTTGCCTTCTTCTTGACCCGTGCTGGGCAGCTCCGCGAGACTGGGCGGCGGTTTTCTCTCTCACCGGAAGACTTGACGCTGCTCAACCCGAACACTCAGACCTGTCCTGTTTTTCGCACCCGCGCCGACGCCGAATTGACGAAGAAAATCTACCAGCGCGTCCCGGTGCTGGTGAACGAGCGCACGGGCGAGAACCCGTGGGGTATCCAGTTCCTGCGAATGCTCGACATGGCCAACGACAGCCACCTGTTCCGGACCGCGCCGGGCGAGGGCTTGCTGCCGCTTTATGAAGCCAAGATGCTGCACCTGTTCGACCATCGCTGGGCCACGTACGACGGGGGCGAGACGCGCGATTGCACTTTGGACGAAAAACGCGACCCTTGCTTCACCGTCCGTCCGCGTTACTGGGTGCCCGCGCGGGAGGTGGATTCGCGCCTCGAAAAGTGGGATCGAGAGGGCACCGAGCTCCTATGGCGCTGGGAACGCGCCCGCCGGGAGCCAAGTCATATGCTTTCTTACCAACGTAAATGCCCTCGTGTTCGATTATGTAGTCAGGCAGAAGATAGGGGGCACGTCTCTAGGTTACTTCATTTTGAAACAGCTACCCGTTCTACCCCCCGACCCGTACAAGGTTTCCGACATCGGATTCATGGCTCTGCGGGCTTTGGAACTCGTCTACACGGCCTGGGACATCAAGCCTTTTGCCGACGACCTCTGGCGCGATTCTGACGAAAACCTTCGGCTCCTCATCCGCTGCCAGTGGGAAGAAAACAAAAGCGCGACGGGCGGGCATGAGTGGAATCCGCCCGAATGGGTGGAAATTGACAAAGACGGCATCCCCCTTCCGCCTTTCAAGTGGGATGAAGACCGCCGCGCGCGCCTCCGCGCCGAACTCGACGCCTATTACGCCCTACTTTACGGTCTGAACCGCAAGCAGTTGCGCTATATCCTTGACCCCGCCGATTTGACCCAGCGAGAGCTTGAAGACATCCTGGACCCGTGGGAAGAAGTCACCGACCCGCTCGACGACGGGGCATACCGCGAGCGCACGGCAAAATCCGACTTCCCCGGTGAAACCTTCCGCGTCCTGAAGGAAAAAGAGTTGAGGCTCTACGGCGAATACCGCACCCGCCGCCTGGTGCTCGAGGCTTTTGAGAAGCTTGCCGCCTCCCCTCGCTTTCGCGACGAGATGGTGAAACGCACTTCGGCGCTCGAAATTCCCGGCGAGCACGATACGACGGCCGGCGTCTGAAAGTCTGTCATGCCCATGCTGCTGAAAGACTTGATCCAGCAGGTCCCGCGAGAGGTGGAGTCGGAGGTGAGAAAGGCAAAGGACCGATTTAATGCACGCATCCGACATGGAATGCGCGGGGAAACAAGGCTGAACCTCCGCCGTCGCGCCGATGCAGCCCGTGGGAGGGACGAGACGGTGGCAGTCCCGATCGTGCTGGTATCGGGCCTTCCGAAACCTTTGGAGCCACAGGAGAAGCAAGCAATTGATAACAAGTTTGGTCTGGCAGTCATCCTCGGGCGGTACCGACGCGAACTCACAGCGCTCCGGGATTGTGGTGAAATTGTTTCCGAACAGTTGATCCCCCAGATCAGCAGTGAATCTGCTGGCCGAGAGCTCTTGGATGGCCGAGAGGAGAGCATCAAGAAAGCGCAGGACTACGCGGCTTTCTTATTGAAGAGGCTGGATGAGTTTGATTTGACCAAATTTATTCTTCGGGTTAACGAAGACGTGCTCGGCCGCTACACCTATCGCGTTCGACCTTACTCGGACCACCCAAATCCGACAATCGAACTGTATTGGGGCGTCATTGGCCTAGTGGCTCACGATTTGCGGATTTCAGTTGAAGACCTGACCTATGTTGTCCTTGCGCATGAACTTGCCCACGCCTACACACACGTTGGCTTCGATGCGAATGACTGTTATTGGGACTCCGACCATTTCGCCAAAACCGCGCACGAGCTCAAAGAGGGGCTCGCTCAGTTCTATACTCTGCAAATCTGTAAATTGGTTGCTGAAAACGCGTCGGACCCGGTGGGAGCCTTCAGCGCCCTCCTGTCCAAGCAACCTGACGCTTATAGCACTCATATTCGCTGGCAGAACGCCTCGCCCGAGGACGTGCGGCTAGCGATGTTGGAGACCCGAAGCTCTGGGAAGCCTGGAACCCTGGCGCAGTTCGAAGCCTCGCTACGTGAAGCGTGCTCCCGGCTCCGCCATTGACGAGCGGCGGATGTCGCACCCGCCGCCTGGTGCTCGAAGCCTTTGAGCGCAAATCCAGGACTGAACGCTTCTCGATTGGGAAAGAGACTGCAATTTCGTAGGAGTACAGGAACTGTGGGACGAATTTCCAGGTTAACAGTGACTAACTTCAGGTCCATTAAAGAACCTGTCGAATTGGAATTTCCTCGAAACGCCCCTCTTGTGTTGCTTGGACCCAATAACTCTGGGAAAAGCAGCATCGTCCGGGCGCTCGAACTGATTGCGGGAGAGACCTGGCCCAACAGCTTTGATCCGGACGATCACGATTTTCATTGCCGCGATAAGTCGAATGTTCCCATTTCTATTAGCCTGGACTTGGAAGCTGTATTTCACTACGACAAATACAAAGCTACCCGTCAGCAGGTTGTGGGCTTGACCCTGTCCTACTCTCCCGACTCAGGTTCCTCGTTCCGAATGGCGTTCAGTGACGGGGTAGACTCCCCATACGTGACGAAAGAGGTACGCGCGCAGTGTCCATGTATTGTTGTGGGTGCAGATCGCCGTCTCTCATACCAACTGAGTTACGCTTCCAAATATACGTTCCTGGCAAAGCTGATGCGGCAGTTTCATAGAGCCCTGACTGCAGAGGAGGAAAGGGTGGAGGCTTTGAAGAAACGATTCGGTGAGATCAAACACCTCTTTCAAGGCGTAGAACCTTTCAAGATGTTTGCGGCAGAGCTGCAGCGTCAAGTCGATGATTTTTCAAGCAATATCGAGTATCGACTGGGAGTTGATTTCTCCGCTTATGATCCTTCTAATTACTTTCATGCTCTCCGAGTGCTACCTGAGCAAGGAGGCCAAGTACGAACCTTTGAAGAGCTCGGGACAGGACAGGAGCAAATTCTTGCGTTGAGCTTCGCCTATGCGTATGCAAAGGCATTTCATGGCCAAGGTGACGAAGGCTTGATCTTGGTGATCGAAGAGCCCGAAGCACATCTCCATCCACTGGCTCAGAGGTGGGTCGGACGAAAGATTTATGAACTGGCAAAGGAGGGCGTTCAGGTTGTGATCACAACACATAGCCCTGCTTTTGTTGACGTAGAAAATCTTGAAGCGCTTGCATTGGTTTCTAAACAGGATATGGCAACCACGGCAACTCAACTTACAAAGACAATGCTGGCAGAACATTGCCAGGCAACCGGCGCTACGAAGGCTGAGCCTGAATCAATACTTCCGTTCTATGCTGTAACAGCGACTGAAGAAATTCTCTCTGGGCTATTCGCCAGAAAGATTGTTCTTGTTGAGGGACCAACGGAGGCGCTCGCACTCCCGGTATATTTCACTCGCACTGGACTGAACCCTACCAAAGAGGGGATTGCATTCATTCCTGTTCATGGTGTCGGTAACCTGGCAAAATGGTGGCGGTTCTTTTCTGCCTATCATATCCCCACTTACGTCGTCTTCGACAATGACTCGAAGGAAGATGCGAAGGGGGAAAGGCGCGAAGACCTCCTCTTGGCTCTCGGGATTCCACGACACAAGTGGAGCGGTGTGATGCGTTCAGATAAATGGGTCATCTTAGATCATTTCGCCGTGTTCGGTAATAATTTCGAAGAATGCCTGCGTACACATTTTGGACAGACGTACGACAGGCTGGAACAAGAAGCCCAGAAACAATTCGGTCTCACTGCGAGCCAATCGAAGCCTCTAATCGCTCGGTACGTGGCGGAAAAGATGACCCATAGACGAGGAGAAGATTGGAAAGGCTGGACCAGGATCCGAACAATGGCAAGCGCCGTTAGATCGCTTACCAGGTAAGTAAGCTGCTCTTTGGAGCTGGGACCCAAGATGTTTCGCCGTCGCAAACATACATCATAACGCCTCATAGAAGACCTGAGGGTGCGGCAAAACAAGTAAAGAGATTTTGATTTTGAGATCCGGTTGTGCAGGTGGTCAGATAACCCCTAGAGGTGCGATGACAATGACGATGAAATCTGGTCTACATGAAGGTGGACTGTCAAAGGATCAGCTCGATTTAATCGAACAGTTCGAGGCGGATTTCAACGCGATTGAGCGGTTTCTGCGGAAGATTGGCAGCGGCGATAAGCGCGACTCATTTGTCCATCTGGTTAACCTGTATCACGATAAGCATCCGGCTTGGCGCGACGGCGATCTCCTCAAGGTGAGTGCGGACGTTCGTAATGCTATCGTCCATGGCAAAACTGAACCGTACCGACACGTTGCTGTGCCAACACCGGAGCTCGTGCAAAATCTGCGAGCTTGCCGGGAGCGACTGACGAATGCGCCTCGCGCCATCCCGACATTCCAGCGACATGTTGAAAGAGTTTCCGTTGACGCCGATCTCGCGAAGGTCTTGAGGATCATCAAGAACAGGGATTACTCACAGTTCCCAGTTTACGAAGTTGAAAAGTTTCGAGGGCTGCTTACCGAGAATGGAATTACGCGCTGGCTTGCTCACCATGTAACCACGCAGCTGTCCCTGGTTGAGCTGGGCGAAGCCTTCGTCGAGGAAGTGCTTCAAAGCGAAGAGGAGCGGAAGAACTACGACTTCGTCGCACGCGGTACTCCCATCGAGGAAGTGGTCGAACTGTTTGCATCAGAAGGGTTGCTGGAGGCAGTGCTCATCACGGCAAGCGGGAAAAAGTCGGAGGCTCTGTTGGGGATTGCTACGAGATGGGACATTATTCACCTCAAATGACGGTGCGCTCCCAGACTTAGAGTATGATCGACACGCCGCCCAGGGCCGTAATACACATAAACTTCTTGCCGGAGGTTCTTCTCTTCGACCCACGGCGCATTTGGACCGCCCTAGGGAGGGCTGAATTGAATAGCGCCCTGAAACCTGGAACGCGAAAAAGGATCGAACCAGAGTTGGGGCCAATGATAATCTGGCTCGTGCAGCGCGACTACCTGCTGCGAACAGCTGTAGAGGTGCTAAAAGACTAACAGGCGTCCCTGTGTAACGCTTTGCCCGAGCCTTGGAACATATCTGAAATTGAAACCGGCGGAACTCGTTATAAAGTTGTTTCAGGGAAAAATATCTTCCAAGGCCGAGAGAAGGTTCTGCTGGCCGTGGATTCCATCCTCTTCGAACTTCGAGTTTACCTTGAGCTCCTGAGCTCAAGATCATTTGGTACGGTTAATTAAAGGCTAATCAGATTCATGGATAGTCAAAGAGCCGGTTGACCGGGTGGATATGTACCGAACGGTGGACAATTTGCATTGGTAGTCACAAAGAGATAACATGTGGTCATGAACGTTTCTGTGCGCGATCTTAAGGCGAAGCTGTCCCGTTATCTGAAGGACGCCGAAGCCGGCAAGGATGTGGTGGTCACTTCGCGGGGGCGGCCGGTGGCGCGCTTGCTTGCCGTTGCGGACAATGGCGCCGAAAAGCCTTCGAGCGAGGAACTGCAGAGCCGGCTGAAACTTCTGCCCGGTGTTCGGCTGGGAACGGGCGGAAAGCCCCTGGGGGCGAAAAAGCCGATCCGCATACGGCCGGGGCAGAAGAGCCTGGCTGAGATCGTTTTGGAGGACCGCGGTTGATCCTCTATCTGGATACCTCGGCGCTGGTCAAGCTCTATGCGGAGGAGGATGGGAGCGACCTGGTGCGGCGGGGGGTTCGCGAATCGAATCTTATTGCTACAAGCGTGATGGCCTACGCAGAAACCCGGTCGGCGCTGGCGAGAAAGAGCCGGAGCAGTGAAGTATCGCGCGCTGCCTTCACAAAATGCAAACGGGACTTCGACCGCGACTGGCTCAGGCTGCATCGGCTGCCGGTTGATGAACCGCTGGTGCGAAAGGCCGGAGAGTTGGCGGAGCAACACGCCCTGCGGGCGCTCGACGCGCTGCATCTGGCAACAGCTGATTATCTCCAGGCGGCGCTGCGCGATGCCGTGACTTTCGCCTGCTTCGACGGCACGTTGAACCGGGCGGCGGAATCGCGAGGGTTTGAACTTCTGGTGTCCCCGCAGGCTTGAATAGCCTGCCCGCGCCGCGCATACCCGTTTAACCGTGTGGGAGTAAAATAAGAACACATGCTGCTTCGGCCGGCGGAGCGCCGTCTTACCCAGCGAACTACGTCCGTTCTGAGTGCTACGAAGGCTTCAGCGCAGATAAGAAGTTCCAATCGATTAAGAAGGAGTTCTGGAAAGACAGCCGATACACGCATCTTCGGTTGCTGGACCCTTCGAATCCCAACAGTTCGAGCAAAAGGTTTTATAACCCTGCAATCCTTGAGGATTTTGACAAACATTATCAGAGAAAGACCGAAAAGGGTCCGCAACAAAGAAGTTCTCAGGCCGACTGGATCGCCTAGACCCACAGACACGAACTTAATTCACTGATTATAAGGGTCTTGTAACTCTCTCCTTGTTAAAAGGAGAATTTTGCTTGATTTTCTACTTTTAATAAGGAGAATTTACTTGTGGCGGATGATCTCACTCCAATTCTCCGTCAACGCCTCGCCGAGCAGCTTGGCGCATCCCTGTCCGCTACGATCCCGGCCGGAACTCCGCGGCGCGTCTACGGGAGCGTCAGCCAGCCGGGGAAAGCCACCGCGGTCATCGGCATGCGCCGGGCTGGGAAAACCATGTTTCTGCATCAGCTACGCCACGAGCGGCGAACCTCAGGAATCCCGCAGGAACGACTGCCGTACATCAACTTCGAGGATGAGCGGCTGGCGGGAATGGAAGCGAAGCATCTTGGGCTTCTGGTGGAAGAATACTACCGCCGCTTTCCTGCCGTCAGGGGTCATGAGATGGTTACCTGGTGCCTGGACGAAATCCAGCAAGTGCCGGGCTGGGAACGCTTCGTGCGCCGACTGTTGGATACCGAGAAGGTGGAAATCTTTTTGAGCGGGTCTTCGGCGGCACTGTTGAGCCGCGAAGTGGCAACGAGCATGCGCGGCCGGGGCTGGGAGGTGGTGATCCATCCGTTCAGCTTCGAAGAATTTCTGCGGCATCACGGCGAGGCGATTCCGGCAGATGTGAAAGCGGTGGCACCGACAGAGCGGTCCACGCTGGAAAATGCGCTGGGACGCTATCTCGAAGTCGGGGGCTTTCCAGAAGCTCAAGGGCTGGATGCTGCTGACCGGTACGAGCTGCTGCTCCGCTACGTGGATGTTGCCATGCTCCGGGATATCGTCGAGCGGCACAACGTGAGCAACGTGGTCGCATTGCATTGGCTGGTTCGGCAGTTGCTGGGCAGCCCCGGCGGACTGTTCAGCATTGAAAAGTGTTACGCTCGCTTGAAATCGCAGGGCTTCGCTGTCTCGCGCGACACCCTTTACGCACTGGCGCGCTATCTTGAAGACTGTTTCCTTGTACGCACCGTGTGGATGGAAGCTGACTCGGAACGGCAACGGATGGTGAATCCCCGGAAGGTGTATCCGGTGGACCCCGGCTTGATCCCCATCTTCGACCGGACTGGCCGGGCAAATCGCGGGCACTCGCTTGAGGCTGTGGTGCGAGTGGAACTTGAACGGCGGCGCATGGAAGTGACGTATGTAAAGACCGGGGATGGTTTTGAAGTGGATTTCCTCGCGCGCCGGCCTGGGTTGGAACCCATACTGATACAGGTAGCGGCGGACTTGGATGATCCGGCCGTGAAGGAACGGGAAGTTCGTGCGCTACTGGCAGCGCGTGAGAAACACCGCCGCGCATCCATGCACCTGGTCACGCTCACGCCCGAAGCGGCGGCGGGGATTCCCGATTCCGTTAGTGTTTATTCAGCCTGGCAATGGCTGCTCGCCCCATTGCTGGCGGTCGCCTAAGCCATGAATATCTTCGACCTTCATCGTGAGGTGCTTGCCGACTACCGGGACTTCGTCCGCTCTTTTCTGGTCATCGCAGACGAAAAGGCGCGGCAGTTCGTGGAGAAAGCCTTGGAAGAAGAGGCGCGCCTCTGGCCGGACTTTCTCGTCCAGGTGAGTCCTTCGTATGCAATCGGTTCTTCTGTAGACCAGCTCTCGCAACAAGGAGAGATCACTACGGAAACTGCGGTGGTTTTTCAAAAGGATGGCAAGCCGTTCACCCTTTATCGCCACCAGGAACAGGCCATCCGGAAGGCTCTCGCCGGAGAAAGCTTCGTCGTCACCAGCGGCACAGGATCAGGCAAGAGCCTTTGCTACTTCCTCCCTATTGTGGAGAGCCTGATCAGGCAGCCAGACACGGGGAATCGCGCAGCGGCTCTTGTGGTGTATCCCATGAACGCGCTGGTAAACTCACAGCATCAGGCGCTCAAAGCTCTGAAAGAACAATATGAGCGCCGAAGCGGGAAGCCTTTTCCGGTGACGTTTGCCAAGTACACCGGAGACACAAGAGACACTGAGCGAGAGGAAATGCGGCAGCGGCCGCCGCAGATTCTGCTCACCAATTACGTGATGGCGGAATTGCTGCTCGTCAGGCCGGAGGATCAGCGATTCCTAGACCGCGCCGGCGGAGGGTTGCGGTTTCTGGTGTTCGACGAACTCCACACCTACCGGGGACGCCAGGGGGCGGATGTGGCTATGCTGGTGCGCCGGCTGAAGGAGCGATGCGCGGCGCCGGGAGTGGTCCACGTCGGAACGAGCGCGACGATGGTTTCACATCCCACAGCCTCTGCGGAGGATCGTAGGCGAGCCGTTGCGGACTTTGCCTCGCGCTTTTTTGGACACCCATTTGGGCCTGCGCAAGTAATCGAGGAGACGCTTGCGCCGTTTACCGAAGGAGGATCACCTTCGAAAGCGGAGGTGATCTCTGCGCTCACTGTCCCGCCGCCCAAGGACCTCGAAGGGTTCCGAAAACATGCTTTGGTGCGATGGCTTGAATATGAGCTGGGGGTGGAACCTGAGAACGGCGGGCGCCTGAAGCGGCGGAAACCGCGATCTTTGCCTGAGATAGTGCTGGAGCTGGCAGACTTCACCGGGATCGCGAAGGATAAATGCGAGGAGCGGCTGCGGGAAGTGCTGACGCTCGGTGGCGAGCTGGTGCGCGAGGATGGAAACCGCGCACTTGCTTTTAAGCTGCACCAATTCATAAGCCAGGGCCGGGCGCTCTACGCGACGTTAGAAGCAGCCGCTGAGCGCGAATTTTCCATGGAAGGTCAGCTCCAGGCGGAGGGCGGGCGGCTCTTCGCGCCGATCAAGTTTTGCCGGCAATGCGGGCAGGACTACTACCACGTCCTGCGCACTGAGGATTCGCTCCTGCCGCACCCGGTCGGAATCGAGAGTGATGAGGAAGAGGCGATAGCAGGCTATCTGATGCTCGCACCCGCGGAGGATGATTGGAATGAGGATTTGATCCCGGACGAGTGGAGAAATGCGAATGGCCGCCTCAAGCCTACGTGGAAAGATCGCGTGCCAGAGCCTCTGTGGGTTTCGCCCGACGGAGCGTTCAGCTCGACGGAGCGGGAAGGCGCGCAAAAGATGTGGTGGCAGCATGCGCCGTTTTCGCTGTGCCTCAACTGTGGTGAATTCTTCATGTCCCGTGAGCGCGAGTTCGGGAAGCTGGCGTCTCTTTCCAGTGAAGCCCGCTCTAGCGCGACCACCGTGCTTGCCACATCGCTTCTTCGGCACGCGAGCCACGAGGGGTCGGCCCGCGATCGGCTCCTGACGTTTACGGATAACCGGCAGGATGCCTCCCTTCAGGCCGGCCATTTCAATGACTTCGTCCACACAGCCCTGTTGCGCTCGGCGCTTTACGCAGCGCTTAAGGAACACGGAAAACTGGGCTTCGATTGCGTGGCCAATGCAGTGGTCGGTGGATGTGGCCTTACAGTGCGGGACATCGCCCGAACCGCTGAACTTGACCCGGCGTCAACCGCCGCAAGAGAAGTGTTCCGCGTATTTACGGAAGTCACGGAATACCGGCTGTACGAGGATTTGCGACGTGGATGGCGGGTGGTCCAGCCTAACCTCGAACACGTTGGATTGTTGCGCATCGAGTATCGAGGCCTGGAAGAGCTTGTCGCGGACGACCAGCTTTGGACGTTCGAGCGGAGCATGTCTGCGCTGCCGCCGAATGAACGTGAAATCCTGGTTCGGGCGATTCTCGATCAATTCCGGCACAAGTTGGCGATTTCAGGCAAGGTGCTCGAAGAGACATTTCAGCAGCAGCTCCGGCGGCGCTCTGAGCAATACCTCAACGATTTTTGGGGATTCGATCCCGATGCAAACGAGTTGCGCCACGCGCAGCGGTTCGTTCGTCCCGGCCGCTCTCCGCGGCTGGCTGAGGGGTTCAGTCTTGGGGAGCGGAGTGCGCTGGGGTGGCTCTTGCGAAAACACCTTCGCCTTGACGGTAACGAGTACTGGACCTTCCTCGACCGCCTGCTTGATCTTCTTGTCAGCCACGGGCTATTAGCTCGGCTTTCACCACTCGACGATCACCAGTTCTATCAGCTCGACGCTACGTGCCTCATATGGCGGTTGGGTGATGGCTCGCCGCCGCAGCCGAGTCCGATCTACACGCGGCGAGCCTCTCATCCTGGATACGCGAGCGCGCCTCCCAGGGTCAACGCCTTCTTCCGGCGTCTCTACCAACTGCAAGCCGCAAGCATGGCAACACTCGAGGCGCGCGAGCATACAGCTCAGGTTGTGGAACCGGGGGAGCGGGAGAGACGCGAGCGGCGCTTTAGATGGGAGGAGAGCGACCGGCGGAAAGAGGCGGAACTGGGCCGGCGGCTGCCATATCTTGTCTGTTCGCCGACCATGGAACTTGGAGTGGATATTGCGGACCTGGATCTGGTTCACCTGCGAAATGTACCGCCCACGCCGGCAAACTACGCCCAGAGGAGCGGTCGGGCCGGACGCCAAGGTCAGCCCGGTCTCGTATTGACGTATTGCGGGGCAATCAACAGCCACGACCAATATTTCTTCAATCGGCGAACGGAAATGGTCGCGGGTAGCGTTCGACCCCCGCGTTTGGACATTGCCAACGAATCGCTTCTCCGGGCGCACATCCACGCAGTGTGGCTGAGTGAGGTTCGCCTGCCGCTTGGCCAGTCGGTCGAACAGGTAATTGACACCGATCTGCAAGATTTGCCATTGCGGGAGAACGCTGCGGCGCAGATTCGTCTTAGCGAGGCGTCACGCGTTGCCGTGAGAGAGCGTATTCTGCGAATTCTTGGTGCGGACAGAGGAATACTGCAAGATGCAGGCTGGTACAGCGACCAGTGGCTGGACGGCGTTATAGAAAGAGCGCCGGAGAAATTCAATGATGCTTTCAATCGCTGGCGTGAATTGTACAAAGCGGCCAAGCGACAGAGAGACGCTGCTCGTGCGGAGGAAGACAGGGCCAGAACGCGCGACGACCAGGCGAGGGCCCGAGCGCGGCAGGATGAGGCCCGCCACCAATTGAATCTCTTACTGCAAGTTGGTGTGACCCGAGAGGAGGGCGATTTCTATCCCTACCGGTACCTTGCCAGCGAAGGCTTTTTGCCTGGTTACAATTTCCCGGCGCTGCCGGTGCGCGCGTGGGTGCGACGCGGAGATGGCGAGTTTATTTCTCGGCCTCGATTCCTCGCCATACGCGAGTTTGCTCCTGGGAATATCCTCTACCATGAGGGTGCGAAGTGGGAGTGCGTCTCGTTTCAGGCTCCGCCAGGAGGGCTGGACGAGAGGAAGAGCCGAAAACGGTTGTGCCGCACGTGCTATGCGTTCTGTGCGGACGACCTCGACCTGTGTCCGATCTGTAAGAGCCACTTTGACGGGGAAAACAGCCTACTTACCACCGTTCTGGACATGCCGAATGTGAAGACACGCCGGCGCGAGAGAATCACTTCCGAGGAAGAAGAGCGGCGGCGGCGCGGTTTCGAGCTGGAGGTTTACTATCAGTTCTCCCCGGAAATCAAAGGGAATCGCGTCGTCGAGAGCGATGTAACAGTGGACGGAACGACTGTGCTGCGACTGATTTACGGGCCGGCGGCGACGCTGATGCGGATTAATCATGGATGGCGCGGTTCGAACACGAATGGTTTTCTAGTCGATTTCGAGAGCGGTGAGATCGTGGCGAACCCGGACCAAGCCAATCACAGGCCAACTCGTCCCCGGCAACTTGAAAACGTACGACTGGCAGTGCAGAACACCCTCAACATGCTTCTGATTCGCCTTGTCCAGCCCAGTCTGCGCGGAGATCCTGAGATCGAAACGACATTCCAATACGCGCTGAAGCGCGGCCTCGAACAGGCATTCCAACTTGATGAGACCGAAGTTGAAGCGGAGCGCGTCGGACGGGATGAGCATCGCGCGATTCTCTTCTACGAGGCAGCAGAGGGCGGCGCGGGCGTGCTGCGGCGGCTGGTGGACGAAGCTGACGCCCTCGCTACAGTGGCCCGGGAGGCTCTCGATACGTGCCATTTCGGCCCTGCCGGCGAAGACAAAAAAGCCAGTTGCCAGGTGGCGTGTTACGAATGCCTGATGAGCTTCAATAATCAGCACGAAGCGCTGGACCTGAACCGCCACAAGGTGCGGCAGACGCTTCTCGACCTCGCACGCAGCCGAACTTTTCCGCGGGTCGCAGGACGAAGTTGGGATGACCATCTGGCCTGGCTGCAGTCGCTGACAGACTCACGCTCCGAGTTGGAGCGGCGGTTTCTCAGCACTTTGGCAGAGGGACATTATCGTTTGCCGGAGGAGGCCCAGAAGCCGATTCCGGAACCGAACTGTATTCCCGACTTTTTCTACCACCCCAATGTCTGCGTCTTCTGCGATGGCACAGTGCATGACGAGGCGGCACAGAGGGCGAAAGACGCGGAAGTTCGCAGGGAGTTAGTCGCGCGCGGGTACAGGTTGATCGTGATTCGCTATGATCGTGATCTGGCCGAACAGATTCGAGCTTACCCTGATGTTTTCGGTAAGGTATAAACATTCACTTTCGTGGCTGGCGTGTTCAAAGGTATTACCCGAAAGCTCGGCGCCGGTATTCGATCCTACCTGTGGAGAGACGAGCCAGTGAGTGCCGCCGAAAGCGACCAGAAATTGAACCTTTCCGCCGATCGTCCTCTAACCGAATCTGAGAAAAGAGCCGACGGAGAATCGACCAGTAATCCTCTGGTTCAACCCCTGGTGGTTTTCGGGTAGAGAAGATCTAGTTCGGGTATTCTTCCAGCAACTCCGGTCAAAACTCGGCGGGCCGAAGTATCACTCCAGGGCTTTGCTCAATAAACTCGGGGACCTTGCGGACTTGGCCTCAGATGTGACGCCGCGGTTCAGGCTGTTTGCAAGGCTCTTAAGAGGGAGGAACAAGGCTGTCCGGGAGCTGAAGGAAGAAATCACTAAGCTTCTTCAGCGGCATACCAAACGGATAGTTGTCCTCATCGACGACATCGATAGGCTCACACCACCTGAAATGCTAGAGCTGTTTCGGGCTGTTAAGGCCGTCGCGAACTTTCCAAACATCACTTACCTCATGGCTTTTGATAAGAGCATCGTCATTCGTTCAATCGACGAGGCTTGCGCTGGGAACGGCGAGGGATATCTGGAGAAGATTGTTCAAGTGCCGTTCGAGCTTCCTCTGGCGAACCGTGCGGCTATTCATCATCTCTTCTTCGAACGACTCGATCCGATTTTATCAGGTGTCAAGGCCAGCCGGTTTAACAAGACGTACTGGGGGAAGGTTTTCCAAGAAGGCATCAGCGTTTTTATACGGACACCGAGAGACGTGGTCCGATTAACGAATGCACTCTCCGTCACCTTCCGTGCTGTGGCACAAGAGGTGAATCCCATTGATTTCATTGCAATTGAGACGCTTCGGCTCTTTTGCCCCGACGTCTATAACGTCATCAGGAATAATCGAGAGATGTTCGCTGGCGGGGCACCCGATAATCTGTGGCATCCCACGAAGGATGAGGTGGCAAGATTTCACGACGGATGGATCCGCCAGTTCACCGCTGCGAATTCAGACTGCGCGGAGCCGGTCCGTTCGATGCTGAGAAGAATTTTTCCAAAGCTCGAATCAGTTTGGGGAAACACTCAGTACGGTGGACCTGACTGGGGCTCGCGCTGGCGAAAGGAATTGCGAATTTGCAGCGAGGATATTTTTCCCGTTTACTTTGCGTTCGCCCTGCCATCTGGTGCCATCTCCAACTTAGAAATCCGGTCCGTCTTGGCAGAGGCAGATAATCCGGCCCGATTTGGCAACCGGCTCGGAGAACTGGCCAGACAGACTGCGCTGGGTGGCAAGGCCCGACTAAGCGTTTTCCTCGACAGGATGCAGGACTATACGGGAGCTGAAATTCCCGTCGATCATATCGAGCCGATCATCCTCGCTTTGTTTAGTGTCGGCGATGATCTCATTGTTCCTGGGCAGATGGGCTTGGTGGGTTTCACAAACGATATGTTAATCGCACGAATCACGCGGCAACTCCTTAAGCGAGTAGATGCGGGCGATCGGTTTCGTATCCTGGATCGGGCCTTTCGTGAGGGCAAGGCGGTATACATGATGCAACACGCGGTGATCGACCTCGGACAACAACAGGGCAAATATCCCGAGGGGCCGGCGGACCCCCAAGCTAATTGGCTCGTCTCCCCTGAGCAACTTTCAAAACTTGAGCACCTTCTCCTCGATAAGATTCGCGAGGCAGCGAAAACGGGGACTCTGTTGAGTCGCCCCGGTCTGCCTTGGGTTTTAGACTTCTGGCGATCTAAGGCAGGTGAAATGGAGGTGAGAAAGTGGGTTGCCGAAATTGTGCAAGATGATCGAACTCTCTTCGTGTTCTTGGAGAAATTCCTTCAAAGCGGGGCCAGTTTTTTCCCCGGCGACACGGTGGCGGAGAGCCACGATCGGCTCTATCCAGAATGGGTCTGGCTTTATCTCGATCCTGACCAGATCGCAGCGCGCGTCGAGACTCTTGTCCAAAGCGGTGCTGGCACCGAGCGGCAGAAGCGCGCACTGAAGCAATTCATCAAGGAATATGCATTTCGAAAATCCGGTGGGAATCCAGACAGCCCCTTGGGGTTTGCCGATCTCACCGGCGCCGATTCCGGCCGTGAGTAGTGTGCGTCTCGTAATAGGGTGTTCTCTCTCAGGCCGCACAGCGGCACGCTATTGTGGGCGGCGGAGCCGCCTTTTTCCACAACGAGCTTTACCTACTACTGTTTTATACAGGAATAACTACAGGTAACTTCGAGAGGCAGCGAAACCAGCAGAAAACAGGCGGGTTAACTTCCGAAAGCGTGACTAGATTAACGTGGTTCCGTGACCAGATCAACGGGGAGGCGTGACTAGATTAACGTGAAAAACGCGTAAGCCGTTTCTTTCCACAAAGAGTTCGTGACGAGAATAACGTGGACAAAGATCAGGGCTTGACAGGCTTTGCGGACTGCGGGATGAGAGGTTTTGCTCGGGAGGATTGGATCTGAATAAAGAAGCCGTCCGGAGAGATGGAGGCTGGACAGTTGGGCCACACAGCCCTGACTTGCCTGAGCCAGCTCCTGACTTTAGCTCGGAAGAAGCGCGGCTCCGTGTATTCCGTGCTGCCAAGCTGCTGGTTCAAGCCTCGTTCGGCGATCAACGGCACTGAAACGCAGCCGACTTTGATGGTCCAACTTCGCCAGGCGAGCCACATGTAGAAGTCCAGCACTCCCGGTGCGTTGGCAAGGGCAACGACCACGTTCCGCTCAACAGGGATCGGATGGGAAGTGATCTCAGCATAAAAAGCTTCGCTAAGGATAACTACATTGTCGAAGTCGCGGGCACCTTTGGGTTCAGGTTGCTCGCCCGTGTTGAACCACAGTTTCATCCGATCGAAAAATTGAAAGCGCGCGAGGTCGACGAACGCCCCACTTCTGAGATGATCTCGGGCACCAAAGAAGATGGTTGCTGCGAAGACACGCCGGAAGCCTTCGACCATGCGACGGTAGTGCGGTCCGTCTTTCGGCAGGTCGAAGAACTCGAGAATCTGAGCTGCGCTGCCAAAATGGACCTCACGGCTTTTCTGTCGGACGGATAGAGTGGCAACCCAGATCGGAATAAGCCGGTCCTGGCCGAAAGGTAGGCCGAAATCTGGATGGGCGGCCAGATGGAGAAAGAGCTTGCCGTTGTGCCGGGTGTAGGTGAGTTGATCTCGCGGTGGTCGTCTCAGAGGGATGCCGCAGAGAACGAACGGCCGGGCATTGTAGGCGAGCTCCTGATGCCCTGAGTCACGCTGCTCGCGGATAAGGCAGATTGCTTCGACGCGCTTCAGATTCCGTTTCGTGATAGCGACCTTGGGAGTTGCAAATGCGGGCTGGCTGCAGCCGGCGGGAGTTGAAGTGCGGAAGCGATCTCGGCGACGGAGTGGAACCCTTCTGCCGAGGGTGATCGTTTCTCTGCGAAAGGACTCAGGGTTGAAGGGGTCATCAGCACCCTCCCTGGTTTCGCCTGTGATTGCCGACTTCCATCCCGCCCGTGAGTCCTGGTGGCAGCGGGAGGTACTGTAGCGGAAAATGTAGCGACCGTATGGGCACCTGGCGGCTGTTGGAGACAGCCACACACATCCTGCCACAGAGCTTAAGCCTTTTGTTTTGAATGAAATGATTGAAGGGTAAGAGCTTAGAAAAAGTGCTCGGCTTGTCTGTCACGCATGAGGTCGCGGGTTCGAGCCCCGTCGTCCCCGCCAGCTAATTCAACAACTTACGGACATCGCCCTTTTTCCGGCCTTGCGGTTTGGTTACGATTTTGGTTACCATCGGCCTCAAAATCGCCGCTTTTCGACAGGTACTGAGACGGCAGGGGCGTTGAGATGGCATCCAGGGCGACGCGCCTGGCGGCCAGCCGAATGTGCGAATAATGCTCCAACATCTGACGGGATACATGTCCGGCAATGGACATGATCGTTTGGTTTGAGGCTTGAGACTCGGCAAGCTTGGTAATGGCCGTGTGCCGGAGGTCATGAAACCGAAGTTTCAGCCCGGCACGCTTGCAGGCATTTCTCCACGTGGTGCGCCATCCTTTGGTTGGGCGCGTGGGATCGGCAAGGGTGGGGCTGAAAGTGCCCTCGTGGAGCGGGAAGACATAATGCTCAGGACGGCGATTGGGGAAGTGTTCTCCCCAGCCCGCCAGTACCTTGACGGCGGCGCTGTTCAGGGGAATGACGCGCCCTGTGCCCGCTTCGGTTTTTGACTTCCTTACGGCAAGCCGGCATCATAGTCCAAACTTGCAAAAGGGGGCAGGAGGCTATGCTAGAACCGACTCGTCGAACTGCTACACAGGTTCGCAAATCTACTGCATGGTTTGAAGGGCTGATTCTCGGTCTGTCGATTCCGAGCGCTATTGTTCTGCTCCAGTTTGCTGTCCGTCAATTGGGAGCACTGTGGCCTGAGGGTGCTATCCAGCGCTATTGCCTCGCCGTAGCTGCCATCTGCGGCGGAGAATGGCTAGTTATGGCTGGTTTCTTCTGGTGGTGGAAGCCAAATCGTGAGCGCATGGCGAAGATCGGATTCAAAGGTGCCGGAACGGTGAGCGCCTGGATTGTGGCGCTCGGCATCACTCTGCTCTCCGTGCTGAATGGCGTTAGTTTAATGCGGCGCTTCGGGATTCCGGTTGCAGACTTGTGGATGTTACGCGGCTACCACGTTTACGCTGCCCTGCTTATGGGTGGCACTGCTGCCTTTTGTGAAGAGACTATCTTCCGCGGATTCCTAATGACGGAATTCGCAAAATCTGGTTATGGCAAAGCATCCCAGGTCGTCATCCCTGGGATGTTCTTTGGTCTGGCGCATCTCGCCATTCTGGAGCAAGGGATCGCAGTCGGACTAGGAACCATCATTCCTACCACAGTGATGGGCATGATCTGGGGCATTGCTTTCCTGCTAGGCCGGCGCAGCGTCGTGCCCACTGCCGTGTCGCACTTCCTTAATGATGCGTCGGTCGTTCCATGGATTTTGTTTTTCTCGGTTACACATGCAAAACCTCACTAGAAATCTTGAAGCCGAAAACTTGGCGTAAATGAGTCAAATTCTAGGCCGCGAGTTGGGCGGCCGTGACGCACGATTCAATCTCCTGTTGAAGTTGGTTAAAGCAGCGGCGGAGCGAGCGGTTCGCTGCGGGCACGGACGGCAGCACTGGGGCCAAGCCGGGACGGAGAATGCGGTTGTAAGTGCGCGTGAAGAAGAGCGTGGCCCGCAGGCCGAGTTCGGTAACCCGGTAGCGGTGGGTACGAGGAATGCGCTCGATCATGCCGTGAAGATGGAGCCGTCGCAGTTGATAGGTCATGCGCCCTGGGCTGATTGGTTGGGGAGACTGACCCAGGAACGAAGCCCAGGGCTCGCGCAAGTTGCGGTTCGGGAAGCCCGAGGGCAACAGGGGGAACAGCCGCAGAGTGTTCCAAAGGGATTGAACCTTGGGATCGGCGAAACGCAAGGCCGAAGCCCGCTGAGTTCCCACCTGGCAGGGACGGTTCATTTGCTGGAGGATTTCTTCGGCCAGGATGCCATCATGGCTGATCCTCTCGGTTTCGAGTAACCGCCGATTGGCCTGGAAGCCGATCTGCCGCAAGCGGGGCAGGTTGTGGATTCGCTTGCCGATATAGAAATCTGGGGTGCTGTGGATCGTGGTCTCGGTTCTCAAGGCTCGGCCTTCTTTGTGGTACTGCTTGATGCGCGCTCCCTTATAGTCGACGTGCAGGGAAGGAACCACGCCATCGGTAATCACCCGGGTTCGGAACAATCCGGGCGTACTTTTGGTGACCCAGCGGTCGAAGATCCGTTGCACTTGCTTGGGCCGGCCGATGTCCAGGTTTTCCCGAATCACTTCTTCGAAGAAGATGCGACCGGTCAGTGGTCGGTCGAGAACCTGGGTGAGGGAAAGTTCGATTTGGAGAATGGAGAGCTCATAACGATACCCGGCTTGACGGTCGCGAGGGGTGAACGGGTGAGGCAAGAGACGAAGCCACTGGCGTAAGAGG
>Ga0209168_10000499_pt1 | contig 37467 bp, 45 predicted proteins | sample Coa_R1_FD_187156 | JGI IMG/M metagenome (GOLD analysis project Ga0209168, IMG submission 187156) | Surface soil microbial communities from Centralia Pennsylvania, which are recovering from an underground coalmine fire - Coalmine... | ecosystem: Environmental > Terrestrial > Soil > Unclassified ...
AGACGAACGAGCCGTAGCTCGCATCATCCGGCGCGGGGCCGCTGACCCGGCCGGCCGTTCCGTCGAAATCGAACCGGGCACCTGGCGCGCCCTCGTGGAAGACCTCGCTGGCCGCCACGCCGTGGCAGACCAACTCGGCGCGCGCGGCCGCGATGTCGGAGACGACCAGGTACAGGTCCCGGGCCGAGCCGGGTGCGGCCGACGTGACGCCCGTGCCGAACTGGATCGAGCAGTCCGAGCCCGGCGGGGTGAGCTGGACGATGCGGAAGCGGTCGCCGGCGGCGAGGTCGGCGTCCAGCCGCCAGCCGAGGCCCAGGTAGAACTCCTTGGCCCGGTCGGCATCCGCGACCGGGATGACCACCACCTCGAGCTTCTCGTCCACGATGCTCGTTCCTTTCCGGTTGACGTCAGTGGCTAGTCTCGCAGGTGGCTGACCGGGCAACGATGCCGGGCGGAGGGCGCCCAGTTCGGCTCCGGGCCGGTGTCGGTACAGGAGCATAGATAGACGGCACGGCGCGGGGAGAGGTGACGCGAGAGTGGTGACGGCCGACCTGATCGGGCGGGCGCGGGCCGGGGACGGCGAGGCGTTCCGGACGCTGACCGAGCCCTACCGACGGGAACTGCAGGTGCACTGCTACCGGATGCTCGGTTCGGTGCAGGACGCCGAGGACGTGCTGCAGGACGCGCTGCTGGCCGCCTGGCAGGGGCTGGGCGGGTTCGAGGGCCGCGCGTCGCTGCGCACCTGGCTCTACAAGATCGCCACCAACCGGTGCCTCAACGCGCGCCGCGCGGCCGGCCGGCGGCCGGCCAAGGAGTGGGACATCCCCGGGGTGGAACCGCCCGAGCCGACCCGGCTCGGCGAGGTGGTCTGGCTCGAGCCGTTCCCCGACACGCTGCTGGAGGACACCCGGCCGGGCCCGGAGGCCCGCTACGAGCGGGCCGAGGCGATCTCGCTGGCGTTCGTGACCGCGCTGCAGGTGCTGCCGCCCCGGCAGGTCGCCGTCCTGCTGCTGCGCGACGTGCTCGGGTTCCACGCGCGCGAGGTGGCGGACATGCTCGGCACGACCGTCGAATCGGTCACCAGCGCGCTCAAGCGGGCCCGGGCCGGCCTGCAGCGCCGGCCGCGGCCGGCGGCCGGCCCGGGGGCGGGCTCGGCGGCCGAGGAGGCGATCGTGGCCAGGTTCGCCCGGGCCTGGGAGGCCGCCGACCTGGACGCGCTGGTGGCGCTGCTGACCGACGACGTGTTCGTCTCGATGCCGCCGATCCCGTTCGAGTACCAGGGCCGCGACGCCGTGGCCGGCTTCTGCGCCTGCCTGCTCGGCGCGGGCCGCAGGTTCGACCTGGTGCCGGCGCGGGCCAACGGGCAGCCCGCGTTCGGAGCCTACGTGCGCGGCCCGGACGGCACCAGGCACGGCGCGGGCCTGTACGTGCTGACCCTGTCCGGCGACCGGATCTGCGCCATGATCCGGTTCGAGAACCACGTGCTGCCCTGGTTCGGGCTGCCGCGCTCGCTCCCGGCCCGGTAGCCGCTCCGGTGCGGAATAGATCGGAAATCACGAGGATTAATATCCAGTCGTGGAGCAGCTGTGCAGCCCGGACGAGCTCCGCACGCTGTTCCTGTTCGAGAAGCTGACCGACGACCAGCTCGGCTGGCTCTGCCAGCGGGGCCGGGTCGAGGTCTACCCGGTCGGGCCCGTCTACACCGAGGGCGACCCGGCGACTCACTTCTACGTGCTGCTCGAGGGCACCGTGATGCTGTCCCGCCGGGTGGGCGGCGACGACATCGAGGCGAGCCGGACGTCACAGCCGGGCGTGTACGCCGGCGCGTGGCAGGCCTACCTGGGCGACCAGGTCCCGCAGCGCTACCCGAGCTCGATGCGGGTGACCGGGCCGTCGCGGTTCTTCGTCCTGGACGCCGGGGTGTTCGCGGAGCTGATGAACGACTGGTTCCCGATGGCGGTCCACCTGCTGGGCGGAGGGGTCGTCTACCGGACCAACCTGGCCGAGGTGACCGGGCAGCGGGAGCGGCTGCTGGCGCTCGGCGCGCTGTCAGCGGGACTGACCCACGAGCTGAACAACCCGGCCGCGGCCGCGGTCCGGGCCACGGCGACGCTGCGGGAACGGATCACCGGCCTGCGGCAGAAGCTGGGCGCGATCGCGGCCGGGCCGCACGACCGGCAGAACCTGGAAGCGCTGATCCGGCTGCAGGAACAGGCCGTCGACCGGGTGCCGAAGGCGCAGCAGCTGCCGCCGCTTGAGGCCGCCGATCGGGAAGACGCCATCACGGACTGGCTCGACGACCGCGGGCTCGGGGACGCCTGGCAGCTGGCGCCGGTCTTCGTGGCCGGCGGCCTGGACGTCGCCTGGCTCGAGCAGTCCGCGGCCGCGGTGGACCCGGGGACGGCGGATGCGGCGCTGCGCTGGCTGGCCTGCGCCGTCGAGACCGAGCTGCTGATGAACGAGATCGAGGACGCCACCACGCGGATCTCCACGCTGGTCGGCGCGGCCAAGCAGTACTCCCAGCTGGACCGGGCCCCGCACCAGGTCGTCGACGTGCACGAGTTGCTGGACAGCACGCTGACGATCCTGGCCGGGAAGATCCCGCCCGGCATCGGTGTGGTCAGGGAGTACGACCGGTCGCTGCCCGCCATCCCGGCGTACGCGGCCGAGCTGAACCAGGTGTGGACGAACCTGATCGACAACGCCGTGTCGGCGATGGGCCAGACCGGGGTGCTCACCGTGCGCACCGGCCGGGACCAGGACCGGGACCAGGTGGTGGTGGACATCGGCGACACCGGTCCCGGCGTCCCGCCGGAGATCCGGGACCGGATCTTCGAGCCGTTCTTCACCACCAAGCCGGTGGGCCAGGGCACCGGGCTCGGGCTCGACATCAGCTGGCGGATCGTGGCGAAGAAGCACCACGGGGCCATCTCCGTGGAATCGGTCCCCGGCGAGACCCGGTTCCGGGTGTGGCTGCCGGCGAGCGAACCGAAATGAGCGCGATGGTGCGGCGGCATATCCACTAGCTGCGGGGGAAATACCTACGGTCTCGGTTTGGTTTTATAACTGTGAATCTGTACCCGCAGCCAACGGGTAACACCTTCGGCGAAGGAGCCGACATGTCTGACACTTACCGCAAGGATCCCGAGGCGATCGCGCAGCTGACCCCGGACCAGTTCCAGGTCACCCAGCAGTGCGGCACCGAGCCTGCGTTCAACAACGAGTACTGGGACAACCACGAGCCCGGCATCTACGTTGACATCGTCTCTGGCGAGCCGCTGTTCGCCTCGGTTAACAAGTACGACAGCCACTCGGGCTGGCCGAGCTTCACGGTGCCGGTCGAGCCGGGCAACGTGGTCGAGCACACGGACCGCAGCTACGGGATGGTCCGGACCGAGGTCCGCTCGGCCCACGGCGACAGCCACCTGGGCCACGTGTTCCCCGACGGGCCCGCCGCGGAGGGCGGCCTGCGCTACTGCATCAACTCCGCCGCCTTGCGGTTCATCCCGGTCGATGACCTGGAGCGCGAGGGTTACGGCGACTACCGCAAGCTGTTCGAGAACGGGAGTGACTCATGACGACCGAGAAGGCCATCCTGGCCGGCGGCTGTTTCTGGGGGGTGCAGGAGCTGATCCGCAAGCAGCCTGGCGTGATCACCACCCGGACCGGCTACACCGGCGGTGACGTACCCAACGCCACCTACCGGAACCATCGCGGCCACGCCGAGGCGGTCGAGATCGTCTTCGACCCGGAGCAGACGTCCTACCGGGACATCCTGGAGTTCTTCTTCCAGATCCACGACCCGACGACCAAGAACCGTCAGGGCAACGACATCGGCACCAGCTACCGGTCGGCCATCTTTTACCTGAACGACGAGCAGAAGAAGGTCGCCGAAGACACGATCGCCGACGTCGAGGCCTCCGGCCTGTGGCCGGGCCGGGTGGTCACCGAGGTGACGGCGGCCGGGCCGTTCTGGGAGGCCGAGCCGGAGCACCAGGACTACCTGCAGCACTATCCGAACGGGTACACGTGCCACTTCCCGCGCCCGGGCTGGAAGCTCCCGCACCGCACCGACACGGTGTCTTCTTCTTAAACACCGTGACCTCGTAACAGATCGTGCGCTCGAGCCCGGTCCCTGCCAGGCAGGGACCGGGCTTTTCAGTTCTCGTGCGGCTGCTGCGCGGCCTGGGTGATGGCCATGACCCGGCATACCGCCCGCCGCCACGGGCAGATGAGGCGGACCAGCCGACCAGCAGCCACGAGGGGGAACCTTGGCGGAACGGGCGTCTACCCGCGGGACCGTGCTCATCGCGGGGGCCGCGAACGTCGCGGTCTTCGCGGTCAAGCTCGCGGCCGGAATCCTGGTCGGCTCCAGCGCCATGCTGGCCGAGGCGGCCCACTCGGCGGCCGACACGCTCAACCAGGCGCTCCTGCTGACCTCGGTGCACCGCGGCGAACGGCCCGCCGACCAGCGTCATCCGTTCGGCTACGGCCAGGAGCGGTATTTCTGGTCACTGCTGGCCGCGTTCGGCATCTTCGTGGCCGGGGCCGGTTTCTCGGTGTTCGAGGGCGTGCTCGCTCTCGGCCACGGGCACAGCGAGAGCCCGCTGCTGGCCTACCTGGCGCTGGGCGTGTCTGGCCTGGCCGAGGGCACCTCGCTGATCCGGGTGTTCGTCCAGCTGCGCGGCGAGGCCCGCCGCGGCCAGGTGGAGGTCCTCGATCACGTGCGCGCCAGCCCCGACACGACGGTCAAGGCGGCCCTGTTCGAGGACAGCGCCGCGATGATCGGCCTGGCTCTGGCCGCGCTGGGACTGGCCCTGCGGCAGCTCACCGGGTCGCAGGTCTGGGACGGGGCAGCCTCCATCACGATCGGCGCGCTGCTCGTGGCGGTGGCGGTCAGGCTCGGCCTGGACAGCCGGGACTACCTGATCGGGCGGGCCGCCGACCCGCGGGACCTGAAGCTGATCCGCGAGGAGATCGAGCGCGCCGCGGGCGTGGACCACCTGCTGGACCTGCGCACCATGCACGTCGGACCGGACCATCTCATCGTGGCGGCCCGGGTGGCGTTCAGCGACGAGATCAGCGCCGACCGGGCCGAGGACGTCGCGGACGAGATCGACCGGCGGCTGGTCAGCCGGCTCCCGCAGGTGTCGCACGTGTTCCTGGATCCGACCCAGGCCCCGGCCCGGCTGAGGTGAGGCCCGGACCGTAGCACCACGGACCGTTCGGCTCCATTGTTATTTTCCCGAACGGCCGGCGCGTTTCTCGTCCACCCCCATGACATCCAAGGCCTCAAGGACGCGATCGTGCGGGCGGCGAACACGGGTCCGGCCGAGGCCAGGCGCCGGATGCGCGCGATGCGCAAGCGCGTCTTCGAGCACGACGTGGCCCGCTGGGCGTCGAGCTTCCTGGACGCGCTGAGCGGGAAACCGGCAGGGAGTGCGGTAGGAGGTTTGCTGACCAGCGACGCGGGCAGCGGGGACGCGTGGCCGCACTGACCCGGATACCGCCTTGTCTCGACGGGCGGCCCTGACATGACGGGACCGCTGGCGGGCGAGCCGCGGGAACGCCAGTACGACGTGCCCGTTGCCCGCCGGGTCGGATCCTGGCTCGTGTGGTGGGTGCTGCTGATGGCGTTCTGGGTGATGATCGACGATTCCGTCAACGCCGACGAGTTGTGGGTCGGCGCCGGCGCGGCCGCGGTGGCCGCCCTGATGGCCGAACTGGTCACGTACCAGGCCGCCACGCGGTTCCGGCTGCGGTTTGAATGGCTGGTCCCGGCGCTGCGCCTGCCGGGGCAGGTAGCCCGCGACATGGTGATTGTCTACGCCGCGCTGGGGCGGTGCCTGCTCCGCGGGGAGCAGCCGCCCAGCGCGTTTCTCGAGCTCCCGGCACGTTTCGGCGACGACTCGCCGGAGGGTGCCACCCGCCGGACGCTGCTGATTGGCGGCACCAGCGTCGCCCCGAATACGTTCGCCCTCGGCATCGACAAGGACCGCGACGTGATGGTCGTGCACCGGCTCGTCGTCAAGGAAGAAGGGAAATGACATGGTGATGGCGTTCGTCGTGGCGGCGATCGCGATGCTCATCGCGATCGTTCCCGCCGCGATCGTGCTGTGCCGGGGAGAGCTCGCAGCGAGCGTCGTCGCCTACGAGTTCATCACCGCGGTCATGGTCATGGTGCTCGCCCTGCTTGCGCAGGCCTTCCAGCGCTCCAGCCTGTTCGAGCTGACCGTCCTGCTCGCGGTGCTCATGTACGGCAGCGGGCTGGTCTACGTCCGGGCCATGGAGCGCTGGCTGTGATCGCCAGGGAAGTCACCTGCGACACCTTGCTCGGCCTGGCCGTGCTGGTGGTGCTGGGTGCCTCGGTCGGCGTGCTCGTCATGCGGGACCCCTACCAGAAACTCCACTTCGTGACCCCGGCCGCGCTGGTCGCGCCGGCGCTGGTCGCGCTGGCCATCTTCGTCCAGGCCGGCCTGGTCGAGAACACCGGCGAGACGCTCGTCGCCCTGGTGTTCATGGTCATCGGCGGGCCGTTCCTGTCCCACGCCACGATGCGCGCCATCCGGATCCGGGAGACGGGCGACTGGCGCCTCAAAGGGGTGAAGAAGCAATGACCCTGGCCGTCCATACTCCTTACACCGTGCCCATCGGCTTTATGGACGCCCTGCAGGTCACGCTCCTGGTTCTGGTGGCGGCGGGGGCCACCGCCGTGGTGCTGATCCGCAGGCACGTTCAGCAGGTCCTCGTGCTGAGCATCTACGGCGTGCTGCTGGCCGTGCTGTTCTTCGCCTTCCAGGCACCCGACGTCACGCTCTCCGAACTCACCGTCGGCGCAGTGGCCCTGCCCGTCATTCTCCTGCTGACCCTGGCCAAGATCCGGAAGCGCGAGGAATGACGCCCGCTCAGCGCCGCTGGGTGTTCGGCCTCGCCGTCGCCGGGCTGGCCGCGTTCTACCTGTGGGGCCTGTCCGGCCTGCCGGGCTTCGGCGACTACCCGGGCCCCTACGGGTTCGCCGTCCTTCACCTCGCGGTGCAGCAGACCAACGCCACCGGCATCGTGTCCGCGATCAACTTCGAATACCGCGGCTTCGACACGGTGGGCGAGGAGTTCATCCTGTTCGCCGCGGCCGCCGGGACCGCCGTCGTGCTGCGCAGGCTGCGCGGCGAGCGGGAGCGGTCCCCGGTCGACCAGGCCGCCGACCACGAGGGGCCGCCCACCAGCGGAGCGGTCCGGATGCTGGCCCTGCTCTTCACCGGCCCGGTCATCGTCATGGGCTGGTGGCTGGCCACGCACGCTCAGACCAATCCCTCCGGGGGCTTCCAGGGCGGCGTAATCCTGGCCACCGCGTTCGTCCTGGTCTACCTGGCCGGGGAGTTCCTGGTCTTCAAGCGGTTCAGCCCCGTCGCCCTCACCGACGCGGTCGAGGCGGCGGGCGCGGGCGGCTTCGCCGCCGTCGGAGTGGCCGCGGTCCCGATGGGCGTGGCCTTCCTGACCAACTACCTGCCGCTCGGCCAGACGCCGGGCGCCGTGAGCTCCTCCGGGACGATCGCGCTGATCAGCTTCTTCGTCGGCCTGGAGGTCGGCGCCGCGTTCATCTTGATCATCGGCGAACTGCTCGAGCAGACGCTGCTGATCCGGCAGGGGGACAGGTGATGGAGTACTTCCCGTTCGTCGTCGTGGCCTGGATCCTCGCGGTCGGACTCTACGGCGTGGTGACCAGCCGCCACCTGGTCCACCAGATCATCTGCCTGATCGTCGTCCAGTCCTCGACCTACGTTCTGCTGCTCGGGGTCGGCTACGTCACCGGCGCGGTCGCGCCGTACTACTTCGACGTCCCGAACCATACCCCCGCGGTCGATCCGGTCGTCCAAGCGCTCGCCCTCACCGACGTGGTGGTCGAGGCCGCGGTGACCGCCCTGCTCCTGTCCTTCGCGATCCAGGCCCACAAGCGTTTCGGGACCCTGGACCCGCAAGAGCTGGCCTCGCTCAAGGGATAACCCGCCATGGACCAGCTGCTCGCGCTCGTGGTGGCCGTGCCGCTGCTGGCCGCCGCCGCCATCACCGGCCTCGGTCCGCTGCTCGGTGACAGGCGCCGGGTTCTCGACGGCGTGGCCATCGCGGTCGCCGCGGCCGTCGCGGTCATGCTGGCGGTGGTCATGGTGCGGACCGCCGGCGGCGATCAGGTCTACTGGTTCGCCGGTTTCCGGCCGGCGCGCGGCGTGGTGATCGGCATCGACTTCGAGGCCGGCTCGCTCAGCGCGGGCCTGGCCTGCCTGGCCGCGGTGCTTGTCACGGCGGCCATGACCTTCTCCTGGCGGTACTTCGAGCGGGTCGCCACCTACTACCACACGCTGATGCTGACCTTCCTCGCGGGCATGACCGGCTTCTGCCTGACCGGTGACATCTTCGACCTGTTCGTCTGGTTCGAGCTGATGGGGGTGTCCGCCTACGCGCTGACCGCCTACCGGCCGGAGGAACGCGGGCCGATCCAGGGCGCGCTCAACTTCGCCATCACCAACAGCATCGGCGCCTACCTGTCACTGTCCGGCATCGGCCTGATCTACGGCCGCACCGGGGCGCTCAACATGGCACAGATCGGTGCCTACATCGACCGTCACCCGCCGGACGGGCTGGTGGCGGTGGCGTTCCTGCTGATCATCTCCGGCCTGCTGATCAAGAGCGCCATCGTGCCGTTCCACTTCTGGCTGGCCGACGCGCACGCGGTCGCGCCCACCCCGGTCTGCGTCCTGTTCTCCGGCGTCATGGTGGAACTCGGCCTGTACGGGATCGCCCGGGTGTACTGGTCGATGTTCGGCCAGGCGCTCGGGCACCGGGCCGCGATCTCGCACGTGTTCCTGGCCCTCGGCGTGCTGACGGCCGTGGTCGGGGCGCTGTTCTGCTTCCGCGAGCGGCACATCAAGCGGCTGCTGGCCTTCTCCACCATCAGCCACGCGGGCATCTTCCTGGCCGGCATCGCCGTGCTGACCCCGCTCGGCCTGGCCGGCGCCGCCGTCTACGTCATCGGCCACGGTTTCGTGAAGGCCGCCCTGTTTCTGTGCACCGGAGTGGTCCTGCACCGGCTCGGCTCGGTCAACGAGACCTGGCTGCACGGCCGGGCCCGCCACCTGCGGATCACCGGCGTGGTGTTCACTCTGGCCGGGCTGGGCCTGGCCGATCTGCCGCCGTTCGCGACCTTCCTCGGCAAGGGCTACACCGACGAGAGCACCTGGGCCCACGGGCTGCCCTGGGTCCTGCCGGTGTTCATCATCTGCAGCATCCTGACGGGCGGCGCGGTGCTGCGTGTCGCCGGAGGTGTGTTCTACGGTCTCGGCGACGCGCCCAGCGAGGACTCGCAGATGGCCGAGATGGCGGCCGAGGAAACCAGTGAAACCGAATCGGGCAAACAGCGGACCCCGCTCACCATGATTATCCCGCCTGCCGTGCTCGTCGCCGCGGCCGCCGCCGTCGGGCTCATCCCGCAGCTCGGCCAGGTGGTCCAGGCCGCGGCGGTACGGTTCCAGGATCAGGCCGGCTATAACGCGACGGTGCTGGCCGGCGCGCACATCGCCCACCCGGTCGCCCTCGCCGCCGCCGAACCGGCCGGCATCACCCTGTCCGCCGTGGTGGCCGGCGTCGGCTCCGCGATCGGCGCGCTGATCCTGGCCTTCCTGGCCCTGTACTGGCGCCGCCTGCCCCTGCTCCGCCGCGGTTACGAACCCGGCGTCGGGCTGACCAAGCCCATCCAGCGGTTCCAGAGCGGCGTGGTCAACGACTACGTGACCTGGACCGTTCTCGGCCTGGCCTGCCTGGGCGGCGTCCTCGCCATGGTCATCCGATAATCCGAGGTCAGCCGGCTCCCGAGGCGCCGCGCGGCTACACAGTCGCGCACCGTTTCCGCCGGTCGCTTCCGGGCAGTGGGGCGTGGTGAGCTTGCCAGCTGAGGAGGCGTCTATGACCAGCGTGTCCCTGCCGGATCCGGTCGTCCGCCGCACCGGGGCGCGGCGGGTGGACGACCGGGGGCTCGAGCGCGCGCTACGGGAGCGAGTAGGCGGCGAGGTGCGGTTCGACGCGGGCAGCCGGGGCGCGTACAGCACCGACGCCTCGAACTACCGCCAGGTGCCGATCGGCGTGGTCGTCCCGCACAGCGTCGAGGACGCGGTGGCGGCTATCGCGGTGTGCCGGGAATTCGGCGCACCGGTGGTGTCCCGGGGCGGCGGCACCAGCCTGGCCGGGCAGACGTGCAACGTCGCGGTGGTCATCGACTGGTCCAAGTACTGCTACAACGTGGTCTCGGTCAACCCGGTTGCGCGGAGCTGCGTGGTCGAGCCGGGCATCGTGCTGGACGAGCTCAACGCGCAGCTGGCCGCGCACGGGCTGATGTTCGGCCCGCGGCCGGCCACCCACGATCACTGCACGCTGGGTGGGATGATCGGCAACAACTCGTGCGGGGCGACCGCGCAGGCCTACGGCAAGACGGCGGACAACGTCCTGCGGCTGGAGGTGCTGACCGCGGACGGCGAGCGGTTCTGGGCCGGGCCGACCTCGGATTCGGAGTACGTGGCCATCGTCGGGGCGGGCGGCCGGCGGGCGGCCATCTACCGTTCGTTGCGCGAGCTGTCGGAGTCGTGCGCCTCGCTGGTCCGGGAGCGCTACCCGAAGATCCCGCGGCGGGTATCGGGTTACAACCTGGACTCGCTGCTGCCCGAGCAGGGCTTCGACCTGGCCAAGGCGCTGACCGGCAGCGAGAGCACGCTGGTCACGATCCTGCACGCCGAGCTGCGCCTGGTCCCGGCGCCGGCGGCCCGGGCGCTGGTCGTGCTCGGGTACCCGGACATCGCCAGCGCGGCGGACGCGGTGCCGTCCATTGCCCCGCACCAGCCCGAGCAGCTGGAGGGCATCGACGAACGGCTGGTCACCTTCGAGCGTGAGCGGCGGATGAACCCGGAGGCGCTGCGCCTGCTGCCGGAGGGACACGGCTGGCTGATGGTCATCTTCTCCGGGGATTCGCAGGACGAGGCCGACGCCAAGGCGCGGGCGCTGATCGACGACCTGCGCGGTACGCCGCACGAGCCGTCGGTGCGGTTCTACGACGACCCGGAGCACGAGGCCGAGCTGGCCGATGTGCGGGAGGTGGCCCTGGGTGCCACCGCGCGGGTGCCGGACATGCCCGACACCTGGGAAGGGTGGGAGGACTCGGCGGTTCCGCCGGAGCGGCTCGGTGACTACTTGCGGAACCTGAGCACGCTGTACGAGGAGTTCGGCTATTCGGGGTCGGCGCTGTACGGGCACTTCGGGCAGGGGTGCGTGCACACCAGGATCCCGTTCGACCTGGTGACCGCGGACGGCATCGCAACGTTCCGCCGGTTCATCGAGCGCGCCGCCGACCTGGTGGTGTCGTACGGGGGGTCCTTCTCCGGCGAGCACGGCGACGGGCAGTCGCGCGGCGAGCTGCTGCCCAAGATGTTCGGCGATGAGCTGGTACGTTCCTTCGGGCAATTGAAGGCGATCTTCGACCCGGACAACCTGATGAACCCGGGCAAGGTGGTGGCACCGTACCTTCTGGACGAGAACCTGCGGCTGGGGGCGGGCTGGGCGCCGCGGGACTACGACTCGTACTTCGCGTACCCGGACGACGACGGCCGGTTCGAGCGCGCGGTGATGCGGTGCGTAGGCGTCGGCAAGTGCCGCCACGGCAGCGGCGGGGTGATGTGCCCGTCGTACATGGTCACCCGCGAGGAGGAGAACTCCACGCGGGGCCGGAGCCGGCTGCTGTTCGAGATGCTCGAGGGGCACGCCGACTCCCCGGTCACGGCGGGCTGGCGGTCCACCGAGGTCCGCGACGCGCTGGACCTGTGCCTGGCCTGCAAGGGCTGCAAGAAGGACTGCCCGGTCGAAGTGGACATGGCCACCATGAAGGCCGAGTTCCTGGCCCACCACTACGCCGGCCGGCTGCGTCCCCTGGCGCACTACTCGATGGGCTGGCTGCCCGCGGTAGCCCAGGTCGCCTCCCGGGCCCCGCGCCTGGTCAACGCGGTCACGCAGGCGCCTGTCCTGCGCGATCTGGTGACCGCCGCGGGCGGGATCGACCGGCGGCGCCGGATCCCGCTGTTCGCCGACCGGACACTGCAGGCCTGGGCGGCGGGGCACGATCCCGGAGTGTCCGGCCGGGAAAAGACAGAGCGCGGCGAGGTCGTGCTGTGGCCGGACACCTTCACCAATCACCTGACCCCGTCGGTCGGTCAGGCCGCGGTCGAGGTGCTCGAGGCGGCGGGCTGGCGGGTGATCGTGCCGCAGCAGCCGCTGTGCTGCGGGCTGACCTGGATCTCCACCGGCCAGCTGGCCACCGCCCGCCGCGTGCTGCGGCGGACCGTGCGTTTTCTGGCTCCCTACCTGCGGCGCGGGGTCATGGTGGTGGGGCTGGAACCGAGCTGCACGGCGGTGTTCCGGTCCGACGCGCGCGAGTTGATGCCCGGGGACCGCGACGTCCAGCGGCTCCGCCAGCAGACCGTCACGCTGGCCGAATTGCTGCGCGAGCACACCGACGGCTGGCAGCCGCCGCGGCTGAGCGGCAAGGCGATCGCGCAGACCCACTGCCACCAGCACGCGATCATGGGCTACGACGCGGACCAGGCGCTGCTGCGCGCGGCCGGCGTCGACCTGGACGTGCTGGACGCGGGCTGCTGCGGGCTGGCCGGGAACTTCGGCTTCGAGGCCGGGCACTACGAGGTATCCCGGGCGTGCGGGGAGCGGGTGCTGCTCCCCGCGGTGCGCGACGCTTCGGCTGGCACGCTGGTGCTGGCGGACGGGTTCAGCTGCCGGACCCAGATCGAGCAGGGCGACACCGGGCGCGTCCCGGTGCACCTGGCCGAGGTCCTGGCCGCCGGACTGCGGGGCGAGCCGGTGCGGCCGCCCCGGCCCGCGGCCCCGGGTGCCGCCGATTATCTGCGGCTGGGTGCGGGCGCGGCGGGTGTCGCCGCCGTGGCTTCCGGTGCGGTGGCGTGGCGGCGTCGTCATCGATAGCGGCCTGGCTCGCACTAGGTCGAGGTAGCTGGTCATGATTAGCTCGTGCCGAAGCGGAAAACTGATGAGGATGTCAGGCTTCAAGAACTTCGTCCTGCGGGGCAACCTGGTCGAACTCGCCGTCGCGGTCGTGATCGGCACCCAGTTCAGCAACCTGGTCAAGCAGTTCGTCTCATCGTTCGTTAACCCGCTGCTCTCGCTGGTAGGTGGTACACCGAACCTCGGGAACCTGTCCCTCAAGGTCGGCAAGGCGACCTTTACCTACGGCGCGTTCCTGACCGAGGCCATCACGTTCCTGATCGCCGCGCTGGTGGTCTACTACGTCATGGTGATGCCGGTCAGCCATCTGCTGCACCTGCTGGAGCGGAACCAGGCCGCGGCCACGAGGGACTGCCCCGAGTGCACGATGAGCATCCCGATCGCCGCGCAACGCTGCCCGGAGTGCACCGCGGTCATCACCCCCGGCACCCACCAGCCGCAGCCGGTCGCGACGGTAGGGTCCTAGAGGTGGCTGTGGGCCACGGCTTGCTGCCGGACCGCGTGGCCGACAGCTGCATCAAGGTCGTATTGCAGCCCTAGTCAGGTCAGCGCCGGCGCCAGATCGTCACCACCACGGCGCCGGCGATGAGCACGCCGGCCGCGATGATCAGCGGTTTGCGATGGGTTCGGGCTCCCTGGATTCCCTGGGTCGCGGCCTGCTTCAGCGGGCCGGCCGCCTGGTATGTGCCGGCCAGCTGCTCGCGCGCGCTGCTTGCCTGGGCCGCGGCCTGGTGTCGTACCTGACTCGTCGCGTCTTTCGCGCGCTGAGTCAGATCGCTTACCTTGGCCTGTGCTCTGGCCTTGACGTCGGTTTTCGCGACCAGTTGCTCGACCGTCCGGCCGAGTTCCTCGCGGGTCTGCTCGATCGCCGCCTGCAGCTGCTCAGGGTCGTCCGGGGAAGCTGGGCTGGGCTGGGCTGGGCTGGTGGTCATCGATGTGTCCTCTCCTTGATTTCGTCAACATCGGCCTTGACGTTCTGGACCGCGTCCTCCGGGACGGGCGGCGTGGCCTGGCGCAGTTTGGCCCGGCCCTTCAGCGCGACAATCCCGGCCACGGCCATGAGGGCGGCGCCGATGATCAGCGCAGAGAGCCAAGGCGCCAGCTCCCTGCTGATGGCAAGGATGACGCAGGCGATCAAGCACCCCAGGCCGTACAGGGCGATCACGCCGCCGCCACCCATCATCCCCGCGCCGATCCCGGCCTGCTTGCCCTTGCGGGTCATCTCCAGCTGGGCTAGCTTCAGCTCATCTCGTACCAGGGTCGACACCTGCTCAGACATCAGCTTGATCAGCTCGCCCGTCGATCGATCCGACCCACCGGATAGCTGGCTGGTCTCAGAAATCTGTTCCACGATCTTTCCTTTGAGTAGATGAGCCGGACGCCTACCCCGACGGCCGTGCGTCTAACACCGCCGGCCGGTTGGAATGCGGGACACCGGGTAGCAAGTCCCGTCATGCAAGAGGACTGGCAACGGTGGGTGCAAGCTGCCGACTGGTCGGACTGGCGTTCCTGGCTGCAGCGCCTGGCCACCATCGACTGGACCACGATCGACTGGGCTGCGATCGACTGGGCTGCGGGCCCCTGGCCGGGGACATCGTGGGAGCGTGGCCCGCAGGCCGATGAGGTCATCCCGCTGACGATGCGGGCGTTCGGGGACGATGCGGGGCTGGCCGGGCACCTCCGTGCGGTCTGGCCCGCGTTCGGCCGGTGGTGGCAGGACGGCGCGAACGCCCGGCCGGCCCTCGATGAGGCCAGGGCGCGGCTCGAGCAGCACATGCCCGAACTCGTCCCGACGTGGCAGCGGCTGACCGCCATCCTCGGCGAGGACCCGGCGGCCGGAGCCGCGCTGGCGCTGTGGAACCCGCCGCCGTTCCTGACCGGCTGCTCGCAGGCCGCCGTGCTGCCCGGCGGCCCGGCGCTGGTCAGGAACTACGACTGGGACTACCGGCTGTTCGACGCCGCGGTGGCCAGGACCGAGTTCGGCGGGCGGCGGGTGCTGGGCATGCTGGACTGCCTGTGGGGACTGCTGGACGGGGTCAACGACGCCGGGCTGGCCCTGTCGCTCACGTTCGGGGGACGACCGCAGGTCGGCGAGGGCTTCGGCATCCCGCTGGTGATCCGGTATGTGCTGCAGGTCTGCGAGACGGTCCAGCAGGCCGTGGAGGCGCTGCGCCGGATCCCGGTGCACATGTCCTACAACGTCACCGCGCTGGACCGCGGCGGCAGCCGGGCCACGGTCTACCTGGCGCCGGACCGCCCCGCGCACGTCACCGGCCGGGCCGTGGCCACCAACCACCAGGACAAGGTCGAATGGGAACCGTACGCGGCCGCGATCCGGACGGTCGAGCGGCAGGAGCAGCTCGAGGAACTGCTCGCGACGGGGGCCGACGTCCCGGCCGTGGTGGCCGCGTTGCTGCGGCCGCCGCTGTACGCCACTAAATTCGGCGCGGGCTTCGGCACCCTCTACACCGCCGAGTACCGGCCCGCCGAGGGCGTCGCCCGCTACTACTGGCCCGGCCAGACCTGGACGCACGCACTGGACCGCCTGGAGCCCGGCAGCATCCAGGTCCGGCTCGGCACGTCCTAGCCGCCGGGCAGCTCCCGGAGGTCGGCGCCGGTATCCAGCGCGGCCGGGCCGGGCGGGGACGGATGGCTGATGACCCGGCTCGCGGCGCGGATCCGGAGCTCTTCGAGCTGGGCGGACTGACTGTCAGCCCTGGAGATCAGATCGTCCAGGTGCCCGGCGTCGAGCCGTGAGTCGGCGTCGGCCAGGGCCCGCAACGTGCGCCAGCCGGCCGCCTTTCCCTCGACACCCAGCCGCAGCAGCTCCATTTCCTCTAGGTCGCTCAGCGGTGACCGGCCGAGGAGGCGGCCGTTGAACTTGAGCCGGCCGACCTTCTCGCCGATCCAGGCGGCGGTGACCTTGTAGCCGCGCACGGCGATACCGAGCGACGCCATGATGGTCAGCAAGGCCGAGCGGTCCTCCGCGATCTCGACCGCGAGCCGGCTGAGCGGGACGCCTTCCTCCCGGCCGCGGTGCGACCGGGCCATCCGGCTGGCCAGCTCGCTGCCTGCCGTCGCGCCGGCCAGGTGGTCGTTCAGGTAGACGCCGAGCATGTCCTGCCGGGACGGTCCGCCCTCCTTGGTGATCGCCGTGTTGGTCATGATTCCTCCTAAGGGTCAGCCCCGAGTGCCGGCGGCCTTCGTGGCGATGCCGGCCTGGCGCGGCCAGAACCGCAGCTCGGCGCAGCGGGACAGGAAATCCGCGGCGGAGAGCCGGTCGAGGTCGGCGAAGCCGTCGTCCATCAGGGGGGTCAGCCCGGCCGCGTCGAACAGCGGCGCGGCGTCGCCCGTGTAGCCGACGAACTTGCAGTGGGCGTACGCGTCGGCCACGAAGTCCCGCGCCGCGGGCAGCGCCGCCAGCAGCGGGGTGCCCCGCTTGGAGGCGAGGACGACGACCGCGTCGTAGAGCACCGAGGGGCCGCCGTCGACCTTCTGATCGGCTGGCACTAGCTTGCCATCGCTGGCCCGGACGCCGCCGACCGTAGGCGCGACGAGCTCCACATTGACCTTGGCCTGCTCGGCCGCTGATGTCACCTCGGCCAGCTTGGCGGCGTCGACGCCGTCGGTGACCAGGATGCCGATCTTGCGCCCGGCGAAGCTGTCCGGGCCGTTGGCCAGGATGCTCAGCGCCGGGGAGGCCGCCAGGTCACGGACCGGCTCACGCGCCGGAGGCAGGGCGTCCGGCAACTCAGGCAGGCCCAGCCCGTCGGCAACCGAACCGGCCAGGTCCTCGTGCACGTTGCGCAACGCGGCCACCATCCTGGTCCGGATCGCGGTCCGGTCGCACTTGCTCAGCTCGAAGGTGAAGGCGTCGACGATGTGCTGCTGCTCGGTCTCGGACTGGCTGATGAAGAACTGCCGGGCTTGGCTGTAATGGTCGGCGAAGCTCTCCGGTCGCAGCCGCCGCTTGGGGCCCGCCTGGTCACCCTGACCGTCCGGGTAGGTGCGGAAGCCCGCGACCGGGTCCTCGCGCGGGCCCGGCGGGTCCCAGGAGTTCGGCTCGTAGTTGACCCGGCCGTTCGGGTTCATCATCGCCATGTGCCCGTCCTGCTGGAAGTGCGCGATCGGGCACTTGGGCGCGTTGACCGGCAGGTGGGTGAAGTTGGGGCTGCCCAGTCGCTTGAGCTGGGTGTCCAGGTAGGAGAAGTTCCGGCCCTGGAGCAGCGGGTCGTGGGTGAAGTCGATGCCGGGCACGATGTTCTGGGTGCAGAACGCCACCTGCTCGGTCTCGGCGAAGAAGTTGTCCACCATCCGGTCCAGGACGAGCCGCCCGACCCGGCGGACCGGGACCTCCTCTTCGGGAATGATCTTGGTCGGGTCGAGCACGTCGAATGCGAACCGATCGGCGAACTCGTCGTCGAAAAGCTGCAGGCCCAGCTCCCACTCGGGGAAGTCGCCCTGGGTGATGGCGTCCCACAGGTCGCGGCGGTGGAAGTCTGGATCGGCGCCGTTGATCTTGACCGCCTCGTTCCACACCACCGACTGCAGGCCCGGCTTCGGCTTCCAGTGGAACTTGACGAACGTCGACTGGCCCTCCGCGTTCACCAGGCGGAACGTATGCACTCCGAAGCCCTCCATAAACCGGAAGGATCGCGGGATGGCACGGTCGGACATGATCCACATCAGCATGTGGGTTGACTCCGGCATCAGCGATACGAAGTCCCAGAAGTTGTCGTGGGCCGACTGCGCCTGCGGGAAGCCGCGGTCCGGCTCCTGCTTGACCGCGTGGACGAGGTCCGGGAACTTGATCGCGTCCTGGATGAAGAAGACCGGGATGTTGTTCCCGACCAGGTCCCAGTTGCCCTCCCGCGTGTAGAACTTGGTGGCGAAGCCGCGCACGTCGCGGGCCAGGTCGGCGGAGCCCTTGTTGCCGGCCACGGTCGAGAACCGGACGAACACCGGGGTCCGCAGCCCGGCCTCGGAGAACGGGTCGGCCCGGGTGATATCGGTCAGCGGCTGGTAATTCTCGAAGTACCCGTGCGCCCCGTAGCCGCGGGCGTGCACCACGCGCTCGGGGATCCGTTCGTGGTCGAAGTGGAAGATCTTCTCCCTGAAGTGGAAGTCCTCCAGCGCGCTGGGGCCGCGCTCGCCGACGCGGAGCGTGTTCTGGTCGTCGGAGACCACGGTGCCCTGCTGAGTGGTCAGCCGGGGCGCGCCGCCGGCGGCGACCTGGTGGGTCTCGCCGCCGCGGCCGCGCTCGACCCGCTGGTCGCCGTACTCCACCGCCTGGCGACGGCCATCGTCGTTGCTGGTTGCCATAGACCCTCCTCGATGCCGCTCGGAACCGGATCAGTCGCCGCGCCCGGTCATCTTGTCGCGCACCTTGTCCGTCACGGCCGCCACCGGTCCGGCCGCTTTGAGCGTGCCGGGCGAGGGCGGCGTGTGCGGATGGGGCCGGGTGGGCGCGGTGTTCTTACCCGCCGCGATCTGGGTGCCCAGCTCGGCGGCCCGCTCGGTGTTCAGGGCGGTGCGCAGTCCCGGCCACACCGCGGTCTCCTCGAACCGGATGTGCTCCCGGGCGGCCCCGGTGAACGCGGCCAGGAGCGTCTCGAACTCCGCGTCGCCGGCGTCCAGCTTGTCCAGCTTGGCCAGTACTTCCTTGGCCTCCTGCTCCTGGCCGGTGGCATGGTCGGCCAGCGTGTCGCCGTCGCGCAGGTGATCGCGCACGACCGGCCAGAAGTACATTTCTTCCAGCGCCTCGTGCTTGGACTCCTCGATGATGAGCTGCTCGGTCATCTTCTTGCGCAGCGCCAGCTGGTCCGGGCTGGCCCCGGTGACCCGGCTCGGCCCCTTCTCCAGCTCGGCCAGCATGCGCTCGACTTCCAGGTGGTCCTGACCCAGGACCGTGAACACGTCCGCCATCTGTCCTCCCTTGATTCCGGCTCTCCTCGTGGCCGCTTTCCCTGCCCTCCCGGGCCCGGATAAACCGCCATCCAGCCGTCAGGTGGATACGCGTCTCAGCGTTATTGACCTATGGTTCGGTCCCGGGTGCGCCGGGCCTCGTCGACCCGGCGTTTTTGCGGGTCGTTGAGTTTGCGGGTGTCGCGTAGCTCGGCGAAGGGCTCAAGGTCTTCGGGCAGCCCGGCACGGATGGCGCGTTCGCGCTGGGTTTCGGCGTTGAACTCGGCCCCGAGCAGGATCGCGATGTTGGAGATCCACAACCAGACCAGGAAAATGATCACGGTGGCGAGCGATCCGTAGGTCTTGTTGTAGGAGCCGGCGAAGCTGACGTAGCCGGCGAACAGCCCGGAGGCGACCAGCCAGACCATGACGGCGAGGACGCCGCCCGCCGAGACCCAGCGGAAGGCGGGTTGCCTGACGTTCGGGGTTGCCTTGTAGAGCAGTGAGAACATCACGCTGACGATGATCACCAGCACCGGCCATTTCGCGATGTCCCAGATCAGCACCACGGCGTGGCCGATGCCGAAGGCGGTGCCGACCTGGTTCGCGATCGGCCCGGTCAGCACCACGATCGCGGCGGCGATCACGAGCATGATGACGAGCGCGACCGTGGTGAACAGCCGGACGGGGCCGGTCTTCCAGATCGGGCGGCCTTCGTCGACGTCGTAGATAGCGTTCGAGGCGCGCATGAAGGCCGCGACGTAGCCCGAAGCGGACCACAGGGCGACCACGATGCCGATGATCCCCGCGACGCCGGCCGCGCCCGCCTTGCCCTGAACCTGGGTGACGACGCTTTTCAGGAAGGTGTGCACCCCGCCGGGGGCGACCTGGCCGAGGTTGCTGAGCACCTGCTGGGTCGTGGACTTGCCGAGCAGCCCGAGGATCGAGACCAGCACCAGCGCTGCCGGGAACAGGGCGAGCACGCCGTAGTAGGTCAGCGCAGCGGCGCGGTCGGTGATGTCGTCGTGTTTGAACTCGCGGATCGAGCGCTTCAGGATGGCGAGCCATCCTGCCTTGGGCATCTCAGTGAGAGTCCGTGGCGCGTGATCCGATCGTGCGGTCGATGGAACGGCAGTGTCGTCCTTGCCGTTGGTGGAGCCGGTGCGGCGGGCCATCATTCTTCCGTTCGTAGGCCGGGAGCGAGTTAGCGCTTCTTCGTGGCGCGCTTGGCGGCGGCTTGCTCGGTGCGGGGATCCCTGGTGGTCAGTGAGCCGTCGGGCCCCTCGAGGTGGGCGCGGACGAACCAGTGGAACTCCTCGATCTGGCGGGCTTGCCCGATGAGCATGTCCTGGGTGACCGGGTCGAGTTCCTCGGTGGTGTCGATCGCGCCCCGGTGCGCCGTGATGATCCCGGCGTAGACCACGTCCAGGGCGCCGAGGTGCTCCTGCGTCCCGGCGCGGCCGATGGAATAGTCGTCCCAGTCCCGCTGGGCGACCAGCGCGCCCGGCGTGCCGCAGGGAGATCCGCCGAGGGTGGCGATCCGCTCCGCGGTCTCATCGGCCATGGCGCGTACCGCCTCGACCTGAGGGTCCAGCATCGTGTGGACGGCGATGAAGTTCGGGCCGGTTACGTTCCAGTGCACGTGCTTGAGCGTCAGCGCGAGGTCGTTGAGCGAGTTGAGCCGGTCCTGCAGCAGCTTGACGACCCGCTCGGCGGCGTCGCTCTTCATCCCTGGCACGGTGTAGGTCACCATGGCAGCCACCCCTTTTCCTTTGTAGGTCTTGATGGTGATGGCCAGGCTCCCTACCACAGGCGTGGCGGTTTACTCATGCCGCCGGGGGCGAGCCAGCGCGATGCGCGCGGCAAGCTCGTGCTTACGGCCCCGGGATGGTCGATGAGGCAGAACTCGTTGCCGTCCGGATCGCGCATGACGACGAAGGCGAGTTTGAGTGCACGTCCTGCTGGCAGTTAGGGATCGATCAGCTAAGCGCCGGAAACCAGGAGGTTACCGATGGCGACAGCAAAGCAGACCAAGGCAGCACGGAAGAACGTCACCAAGGCGCAGGAGGCGGCCACGTCGAAGAAGACGATCGCGCATATGCCGAAGAAGACCCGGACCGCGCTGGGTCAGCAGGGAGCGGCCGTGGCTCAGCGCAAGCGGACCGGCGGCGATAGCCCCAAAACCCGGGCCGAGCTTTACGAGATCGCCAAGCAACGCGACCTGCCGGGACGGTCCAAGATGGGCCGTGACGAGCTGGCCAGGAAACTCGGTTACAAATAGGCGGCCCAAGGTCCCGGCCAGGGTCGCCTCGTTCAAAGCACGGCCCCCATCCCGGGAACGGTTCCCGTCCTGGCCAGGGCCGCGGCCCCGCAAAGGGCCGCGGCTCTGGGAACGGTCCGGGACCCGGCCCCAGGAAAAGCCACGCTACCGTGCTGGCCGCGGCCGGGAGTGTCAGCGGGGCTTTAGTCGTCAGGTAACGGCACGGCCCCCGGAATCGACGCCGCCCTGCTGAGACACGCTCAGCTACTAGACCGGCCTGCGCCCGGCTCGGTTGTCCTACGGCCTGGCCGGGGAAGCGGTCCGGAGCAGGATGACCTGGGAGGTGAGCTGGCCGGAGCTCAGCAGTTCGGCGATCCGGTCGCTCTGCTCGTCGGCCGTCGTCAGTTCGGGCGTGTGCCCGTAACGGCGGTGCAGCTCGCGCTCGACGGCGTCGGCCCGGTCAGCCCAGGCCGGCGGCGGCTGGGTGATGTCACGGAAGCCGGCCACCTCCACCGCATCCAGGCCGGCCTGGCCGAACAGGTCGTGCAGCTGGCCGCTGGACGGGAAGTGGTTGCCCTGAGGCGGGTCGTCCAGCTCGGCTGAGGCGGCCAGATAGACCAGCAGGCCGATCCGGCCGCCAGGGCGTATGACGCGGCGGAGCTGGCTGAGCATGGCGCGCTGGGCGGCGGCGCCGGGCGCGGTGCACAGCACGCCCAGGCACCAGGCCAGGTCGGCGGTCGCGTCGCCGAAGGGCAGGGCGGTCGCGTCGGCCTGGACGGCCGGGGCGCCGAAGAGCCGGGCTGCCGCGCGGCACGCACCCGGCTCAGGTTCGGCCAGGACGGGCTGCACGCCGGTCCGGCTGGTGGCGTAGGCGGCGGGTCCGCCCAGACCCGCGCCAACGTCGAGCATCACCTCGCCGGGTCGCGGCCCGAGGCGCTCGAGCAGCCAGTCCAGGACCGCGGGCTGGCCGCTCCCGCGGCAGGCGGCCGGGATGTAGTACTCCGGGCCGAGGCTGGCGGCCACCCGGGCGGTCCACTCGGCCACGGTGCCGAACTCTGCTTCCATCGGGTTGTCGATGTCGCGGGTCACGCGGCGGTTTCTTCCCGGATCCGGGCAGCCAGTTCCGCCTTGATCCGCGCGGCGAACTCGTGGCCGCGGGCCGAGGCCAGCCCGGAGATGTTCACCCCGGCCACGCCGGGGATGGCCAGCAGGGCCCGGGCCTGCGCGGCCGCCGCCGCGATGCCCGCCGCGACCGGGTCAGGGTCGTCCAGCACCGCGCGGACCACGGCCGGATCCAGCTCCAGGCCGGGCAGCCCGGCCAGGGCCAAGGCGGAGGCGAGATCGGTGAAGATAGCCACCGCGGCGATGACCGGGATGGTAACCCCGGCCCGCGACGCGGCAGCCATGAAGCCGGCCACCGAGGCCACGCTGTCGTGGTTGAGCACGGCGACCGCCGCCCCGGCACGCTGCTTCTGAGCCAGCCGGAAGGGCCGCAGGTGCCGCGGCGGTGCCGCGGGAGTCTCTGGAACGGCGGCCGGCACCCCGGCCGCCGCGGCCAGCGCGGCCAGCCGCGGCCCGTCCAGGTCGAAGACCTGCGTCACCTCCGGCCGGACGTCGTAGGCACGGGCATCGCCGGTCACGCAGAGCACCGCCCCCACCGCGAGCTGGCCCAGGCCGCGCAGTTCCTGCTCCAGCACCACCCGATTCCGGTCCCGGCAGGACAGCGTGATCCACGGCCGAGCCCCGGCGTGCTGCAAGATCGAGGCCAGCTGCGCGGGAGGGAAGTCGGGCCGGTCCTGGTGCTCGCCGACCAGGACGGCGTCGCTGACTGGGGCCAGGATGCGCGCCACCGCGGCATGGGCCGCCACCGAGTACGGCTCAGAACTGAAGTCGGCCAGGATAAGCGGCACCGCTTCCAGCGGCACCGGCGGTACCGGGTCGGGCCAGGCCACCGGAACCGGGAACACACACCGGTCCGGGCCGACCTCGCAGCCGCCGTCCGGCCGCACCCCGCCGCACGGGCCCATGACCATGTGCTTGGGGCAGCCACCTCCCCGGACACCCGTCGCCTGGCCAGCTGCAGAACCGGGTCGATATGGTTCTTGGGCCATGCCGGGTGTCTCCTAATGCCGTCAGTAGCGTCCCCTGCTACCCGCGAAAGGAGCATCGACACCCTCAAGGGGACCCATTACTGCTGGGGGTGGTAACCCGGCGCGCTGGTAGCCTTCCGCACGGCCTCGATCACCCGGACGCCGTACAGCGGCTGGTGGTCATGGACGGGCTGCCGGTCATCGAGCACCTGGAGCGGCAACCGAGGCTTTCGTGCGCATCTGGTGGCACCGGTGGTTCCTGGGCCAGACCGACAAGCCCGCCGAGGCGTCGACGGCCCGCTCACACAGCCCGGCCAGGGTGCCGCTGTGAGCGTGTTTACTGCTCGTGGCCTGGGGTAACAGCCGTGACGCCAACGTCGGCGTTCCAGAGGAAAGCATGACCGGTTTGCCTGAGCTCGGTGACAGGTGCCCAGAGGTCCTGGGCGGGATGCGCGTTCTCCGGTTGTGCTCGGTGTTCGAGCCGGCCGCGCTGAGCGACAGGTCGGCGCGCTATGACGCAATCGGCGGGATGCAGAACCATACCGCCGAGCTGAGCCGGCAGCTGGACCGAATGGGCGCGGTCCAGCTGGTGCTGACCTCCCGGCTGGACGGCCCGGCCGGCTGGACAGGGTTGGGCCAGCGGGGGCGGGTCGTACGGGCCGGCGTGGACATGCGGCTTGCCCGGCAAGGATGGGCGCCCCTTGCCGCCCCGCTAGCCCTGGGCGGTACCCCGGTTGACGTGGTGCACGGGCACTGCGGAGAAGACGTCGCAGTCGGACCGCTGGCCCGGCTGGCGGCGCGGCGGCACCGCTGCCCTGTGGTCATTACCGTGCACGCTAGTGTGCGGCACACCATGCGGGTCGCCTCGGCTCGCACGGCGTGGCTGCGGCTGGCAGGCGGCCTGGCCGAACGCCGGACGCTGGCCGCCGCGGACATGGTGATCGCGCTCACCCCGGCCGCCGCGGACCGCATGGCGAGCGAGGGAATCCCCGAGGGCAGGATCCGGGTGATCCCGCCCGGCTACGACCCGGAACTCTTCGCTGGGGACGGCCCCGACCCCTTCCCGGACCTGGGGCGGCCGCGGGTTGGCTACATCGGCCGGATCACTCCGCAGAAAGACCTCGGCACCCTGATCAACGCGTTCGGTCGGGTCGCCGGGCCGGCTTGCCTGCTCATCGTGGGCGACGGCCCCGGCCGGCATGCCGCCGAACAGCAGGCGCGGCCGCTTGCCGGACGGGCCCGGTTCACCGGGTTTGTGTCGCACGCGCGGGTTCCCGCCGTGCTGCGGCACATCGACCTGCTGGTCCTGGCCACCCGGTACGAAGAGCTGCCCTCGGTGCTGATCGAAGCCATGGCCGCCCGGCTGCCGGTCATCGCCAGCCGGGTCGGCGGGATACCCATCCTGGTCGACCATGACGTCAACGGCCTGCTGGTGCCGCCCGGCGACGCCGCCGCCCTTGCCGCGGCCATCACTCGCATCCTCACCGAGCCGGGTACTGCCGCCCGGCTGGGCGCCGCCGCCTGGCAGACCGCCCAGCGGTACACCTGGCCCGCGCTGGCACGCCAGGTCGCCGAGATCTACCTTCAGGTGACAGGAAACCGCGGCCAGCCACGTGGGACGGCATGACGTCGAGGGTTCCTGGCCGCCGTCCTGGCGGATGATCACGGAGACGGTCACGTAGGGTCCGCGGCGATCCGCACGGCGAGGTCGCGGAGGCGGCCCGGGGCTAGGCCCTCGGTGTGATCCCGGACATGCTGGGTGCCGAGCCGCTGAGTACGGTCTTGCCGATGGTGACCACCTCTGGCTCCTCGGACTGCGACGTACGCCTGGTGTGAAGCCCGCAGTGCAGGGTAGCGGGAGGTCGGCTCGAATGGTCGCGTCGAAGGGAGAGGTTCATGGGCATCATCTTGCTGATCCTTCTTCTCGCCCTCATACTGGGCGGGCTCGGATTCGCGGTTCACGTCCTGTGGTGGATCGCGCTGGTGGTCCTGGTGATCTGGCTGGTCGGCTTCGTGGTCCGGGTGGGCGAAGGCACGTCCCGCCGCCGCTGGTACCGCTGGTAACGGCCAGGCCCGGCTGTTCGGGAAGGGTGGGGGATGGCGGGCGAACGGCAGGACAGTAGATGGGTGATCCGTCCGTCGTTGTGGTTCGACGCGGTGTGCCTGGTCCCGCTGCTGGCCGGGCTGCCGTTCTACACCTCGCGTCATGAGCATGACGCCCGGGAGTGGCGGCAGCGGTTCGCGGCTGCCGCAGGGCAGCCAGCCCGCGACGGGGTCTGCGTGTTGCGCGATGAGGTCGCGGACCGCGCGGCCAAGCCGCTGCCGGCGTTCTTGGCCTTGTGGACGTCTCCAGCGGCCGGGCTGTCTGATGGGGCCGCGGATGGCCTGGACGGTCTTATCGCGGCTGTCGCGGACCCGGAGCTGCTGACCTCGGCGATGCGGGAGCGGTCGGCGCGCTGGAATGCGGCCGATGACCGGCTGTTCCGGTCGGTCCGTCCTGCTCTGCTGGCGGTGCTGGAGAGCTTGCGGGCAGCGGGCCTGGCTCAGTGGTGGGCCGATCACGCCGCGGCGGACCTGTGGCGGCGCTGCGGTGAGCTGAGCGAGTCGTTTGGCGGCTATGACCTGGTGCGACTGGTCGAGCAGCACACGGCGGTCCGCTTCGAGGCCAGGGCGGTCGAGTTGCGCGTGCTGCGCTGGGCGGCACCGCACGGCATCCGCGTCACGGGAACCCGCTTCCTCACCGATATCCGCTACGACGCCGGCCGGGTCCTCAACATCGCCGTCCACGAACTGCTGCACCCGCCGTGGCCGGGCGGCCATCCGGTCAAGGACCGTCTTGACGCGCTGGCCGCCGACCCGTTCCTTGCGGCCCGCTTCGCCGGGCGGGACCCGGCGGCCGGATACAACACGTGGGCCGCCTATGCCGAGGAGGACGCGGCCCAGGCCCTCGATCAGTTCCTCAACGACCAGCTGGGCCGCAACACCCGCGGCGACCCGGTGTCCAGGTGGACCGAGGCCGATGGCGGCATGCACGCCCTGGCCCTGCTGCTGTACGACACCATGCGGCGCGGAGCCTTCGACCCTACGGCCGGCAGCTACGCGGACTTCCTCGCGCGCGCTCTTTCTGACCCGGGCATCTGGCCCCGCGATCTCGAAGCCCGGTATCTCGAACTGACGGCGACCCGCAATCCCTAAGGTCTCCGGGGTCTCGTGCGCGATGGCGTCAGCCTCGCCCCAGACCGGGCCGGGGGCGCGAGGGCTTCATCCAGGCGGCCGAAGAGAGGAATCAGCCGGTCGATGGCCATGATGGCGAGGATCCGGCGGACGGCTGGCCCGGTGACGACGAACCTGACCTCGCCGCCTTCAGCCCGGGCGCGTCGATGGGCGCCGATCAGCGCCTGGAGACCGGCGGAGTCGCAGAAACGAGTCCGGGTCATGTCGACAACGTAGGTTGTCCGTCCCTGCGCGGCCGCCCGGAGCAGGGCGGCCCGGAGCCCGTCCGCATTGGTGATGTCGATCTCTTCGGGAGTGATCACCACCGGCACGCCACTGATTTTCTGGACCGGGAATGCGACGTCGTACATCTAGATCACCTCGGCGGGACAGCCCTGCAGCGAGGCCCCTCCGGGAACCCCCGCTTGTCCGGGCTGGCGTTCTTCAGCTTTCTTCTTCCGGTAACCGAGAGGGGTTTTAACGACGGTAAGCCGGCTGGGGCGGGACCTGGGAAGGCCTGGGCGGCGGCATAGGCGGCTTGCCGAAGGAGGCCGAGATCAGCGCGCCGAACTCCGCGCGCAGCCGCTGCGGATCCTTGCAGATGAGGTCCGCGAACATCGCGCCTGCCTGCACCAGCGGCATAGCGATCACCCTCCCGGAAACCTGCGATAGCGCCGCCAGGCTTATGACCGATACACTTTTTATATAGCGTGGACTGCAGGAAACTGTCAAGAATCTATGGAGGCTTCCGGTGACGACCGGACGGCTTGATGACCTGGACGACCCGGACTACCCGGCCTACACCACCGGACGAGCCGCGGAGGTACTGGGGGTGCAGCAGGCGTTCCTGCGTTCCCTGGATGCGGCGGGCGCGGTGACCCCGCAGCGGACTGCGGGCGGGCGCCGCCGCTACACCCGCCGCCAGCTCGCCTTGGCCGCCCGGATCAGGGACCTGTTCGACCGCCGGCACACGCTGGCTGCCGCCCTGCGCATCCTGGCCCTGGAAGACCAACTGGCGGCCGAGCGAGCCCTGACCGCCCGGTTGCGCGCCCGGCTCGCGGACCGGGATACGCCTGAAGCCTGACGCCGAGCTTCCGGCTACTCGCCGGCCTGCGTCCGCAGCCGGTCCAGCTCGCCCTGCAGGAGCCGGGTCTCCGCCTGCAACTGCAGGACCCGGCGGATGCGGGCCGGGTTCAGGCCGTCGGCGGTGAGCGCGCAGATCTCCTGCACCCGGCCCATGTCCCGGGCGGAGCAACGGCGGGTTCTGGGTCGGCGCTGGGCGTGAGAATCCGGCGACACGGAACGTCACCCGACCGGTGCTCAGGTTCTTGATCAGCTCGTAGCTGAGCCGCCCGCTGCGCTTTAGCTGCTGCGTGTGTCCTGGTGACTGGCCTGGTCCAGTGTGTTGCCCCGCTGGTCTGCCAGACCGGCACCGCGGTCTTCCAGCGCGGCGCCGATATCCCAGGCCGACCCCTCGACGGCGGGCAGGCCGCCGATGATCGGAGCGACCGAGCCGTCTTCGGCGGCGGCCTGGCCAGTCTCTGTGAGGTACCCGGGATCTTCGGCGGACTGGGAAGCGTCCGGTTCTGGCTGGCGCCACGGGGCTGGCTCTTCCTCGGGCGGCGTTGATCTGGTCGGGTCGCTGTCGGTCATGTTGGCCATCTCCTTGGGCAAGCACATTCACGGTCAGGCACAAAGCGTTGGCCTCGCTCGTCCCGCAGGAACAGGCCCAGCTCCGGCCGATTCATCGCCAGATCGGGCTACCCCCTGGTGTGGCTCCTAACCAGTCAGGTCAAGCTCCACGGTCATCCGATCAACCGCCCGAGCCTGTGAGTCTTGTCCATGAAGTTGCTGGCCAGGGCCTGGTGAGTGTGCCGGGTGTCTTGTTGGCTGGCCGGATTCCCCGCGAGCACGTCAAGGACCCGGTGACTCCCCTGGCGACGCCGCCATCAAGCCCGGTCACGTTGGTTCCACCAGCGCCCACGCCTCTAGCGACCAAGGATCTCTAGGCAGTCACGCGCGTTGTTGGTCGCCTGGATAAAGCGCCGCATCCAGCCGACTCCAGCAACGCGAGAAGGCCGGAGTCGGCCGGGTGCCAGATGCGGGCTCTTAAGCGGAGCGCAGCGCCTTGATGAGTTGCTTTTTGTTCATGGTTGACCGGCCCTTGATGCCGACCTTCTTGGCCCGGCGCTGAAGCTCCGGGACCTTCCAGTCAGCGTAGGATGTCGCCGCGCCGCCGTGCTGGCTGGTCTTCTTGCGGGAAGTCTTGGCACCGGCGTTCGCGACTCGCGTCGATTCCTTGACCGACACGCCCAAATTACGGAGCCGCTTGTACAGTGCCTTGTCCTTGACGTTAGTACTCGCCTTTATCTGCGCCATGTCTCCTCCACTTCTATACGGCGCGTTCCGCCGTGCGGTGCTCGCTGCCCGACGACGGCGCGCCTAAACCCGGGGATCCTGACCTCATGTGAGCGCAAAGTAGTCGCCCGGGCTCGCCGGACATGCCGCTGCTCAGGCCCGGCGCGCATAGACTCATACGCGAACGACCGTATGCACGCTGCCTGCAACAGCCAACGATCGCAGCGAGCCGGATAAGCTTGCGTCGCCTGAGCTAAAGAACGTGGCGAAGCTGCCCGCGACCGCGGTGGCGACGAAGATGACCCACGCCTCGAGACCGACATCGACAATCTTGCCGGCCGTCGTCAGCGGGTTCGTCATACTCGACGAAACGGTCAGCAATTGCACGGAGCAGAAAAGGCTGCATCACCGAGTCCGTGGATATTCTCGCCCTTCTGCCCGCTCTCAACACTCATATGAGCACGGTGCCGGCGGCGGAAGGAGCCGCCGTCACCATCTGGACTCTGCGAGTTAATCCTGGTTTGGCTCAAGTGACCGGGAACCTCGCCGGAGGGCTGACACTGCCCGACACGAACAGCATGAGGGTCCGCGCGTTGCGGACCGCGTTGGCGTTGCCGTCGTTGTTGAAGTAGGCGAACACGTCGTGGCCGGCCAGGTCCCATTCCCGGATCCGGTCAGCCCACCACGCTAGGTCGGTGTCGGGGTAGGAACCGGAGTACAGGTGATGATGATCCGGGCCGTGCATCCGCAGGTAGATGAAATCGGTGGTGGCCCGGAGCATGCACGGCAGGTTCGCCCCGCTCATCACGCAGTACGCGGTCCGGTGCGCTTGCAGCAGCGCGAAGATCTCTTCGCAATGCCAGCTGCGGTGGCGGAACTCCACCGCTACCCGCATCCAGTCCGGGACCAGCCCGAGGAAGTACGCCAGCCGGGCATCGTCACGCGACAGGGAGGGCGGCAGCTGAACCAGCAGCACCGCCCGTTTATCACCCAGCTCGTGCCATCCCGCCGCGATACGCTGCAGCCATCCTTCCGGCGCGTACAGCTTGCGGGCATGGGTCAGGCCGCGAGGTGCCTTGACCGACAGCCGGAAGCCGTCCGGCAATCTATCCCGCCAGCTGCGGAACGCCGCGGGCCGGGGCCAGCGGTAGAAGCTGCTGTTGAGCTCGGCGGCGGGAAAGGCGGCCGCGTAGCGGGCGAGCCGGTCCCCGACGGGAAGCCCCGCGGGGTACAGCTCGGGGTGCCAGTGATCGTAACTCCACCCCGACGTGCCGATCCTGATGACCACCGGGCCCTCTCACCAAGTAACCGCGTCCTCGGTCCGCGCCCGCAGCCGCTGCAGCGAGCGGGGCATATCCATCACCGCGTTGACCAGGCCAACCCGGCGGCCACGGTTCACTCGCACTGTTCGTCCGTGGTAATGGCTCAGCGTTCTGCCTTGCGGGCAGCCCGCCGGGATACGGCGGTGACCGTAGAGTCGGCCTGGTGCAGCGCCTTCGCTGTTCGGGTGGACGGATCACGGCGCTCGGCGGCCAGCGCCAGGCGATGCACGAGGGTCCGGGCCAGCGGCAGGGCGATCGCCAGCAGCAGCCACATCCGCAGGCGCCTGGAGAAAAATGCCCACATGCTCAGGATCCTTTCGTCGTCGTCCTCTGCGAGCTGCTACGGCGCTACCCGCCTTGTCCCGGGCTAACCACGTCACGAGCCGCCTGCTGCTCCAGTCGCACATGTTGACCCGGGCGGGTGAGCACTGCGTCGGCTTCCACAATGGCTTCGTAGGACACCGCGCATACGGCTGCGACCGGCTAGGAGATAACCAGCCGCGGACGATCCCAGCCGGGCCGCCCGGCGCCTCGTGCAGCGTGCGGATCAGGCGGGCCAGGGCGACGAGCATGTCGTCAACCCGCGACCGGGACGGACGCCCTGCGTTTGTATCCCATGTCGCCGGGTAGCGGGCAGTGCCCAAGACAGAGCGAGAAGCATCAGCTGGAAACGGCGGGAGACGACTATGGCGAATGAGTCCGGACCGAAGGCAGGGGTCGAAGGCGTCGCGGAAGAGTTGAAGGGCCGGGCCAAGGAAGCGGTCGGGGCCGTAAGCGGCAACGAATCGCTGACGCAAGAGGGCCAGGCCCAGCAGGACAAGGCCGCCGCGCTGCGTGATGTGGCCGCCAAGGAGGCCGAGGCGGAAAAGGCCCGGGCGCAGGCGGCAGCGGCCGAGGCAGAGCAGCGGTCGCATCAGTAGGACCTGAACAGGGCAGAGGCTCCCGGATCCCGTGGCGGACCGGGAGCCTCTGAAGCTGGCGACCCGGGCGCCGGCCGGGCCGCCGCGGCCAGCGCTTCGGTCACGGCGCGGACGGCGGCGTCCGCGGCCGACGCGGGCTTGAACTGCTTGCCCGCCGAGGTGTAGACCGTGCGCCGGCCGACCCGGGTGCGGGTGAGATAGCCCGCGGCCTCCAGGTCAGCGATGATGGTCTGAGCGCCGCGGCGGTCAGGCCGACCGCCGCGGCGATGTCCTCGATCCGGGCCCGGGTGTTGCGGGCGACCTCCACCAGCACCTGCCCGTGCCCGGTCAGCAGCGCCCAACTGCCGCCGCGCGCTCGCGAAGGTCTGTACCGCCGGCTTAGTCTCACCAGATAGCACCCGATATCTTCCCCGGCCAGGTGAGCGCCCGGCCTGCCACCGAGCGCGTCAGGTCAGGACGGCGCTGGAAATGAGCGGCTTTCCCCGGCGATGCCGCGGGGTGGTCAGGCTGTGACGGCCTGCTTGGTGTCGCTGCTGGTGACCTGGATGGTGCGGGGCTTGGCGGCCTCGCGGACGGGGATAGTCAGGGTCAGTACGCCGGCGGCGTAGTCGGCGGCGATGTGGTCGGCATCGAGAGTCTCGCCGAGGAAGACCTGCCGGGTGAAGGTGCCGTAGGGGCGCTCGGCCACGATCATCTGGGCGCCGTCGGACTTGACCGGGGCGCGCTCGGCGCGGACGGTCAGCACGTTCTGCTCGACGGTCAGGTCGATGGAGTCCGGGTTGATGCCCGGCAGGTCCAGGCAGATGTAGAAGCTGTCGCCGTGGCGCCAGGCGTCCATGGGCATCGCGGCCGGCCGGGCGGCGGTGCCGAGCACCTGCTGGGTGAGCCGGTCCAGCTCGCGGAACGGATCGGTGCGCATGAGCATGATCGGTGCCTCCTCACCTAGTCTGGGTTGTCTTGTCACGCTCACGGATCTATATAGCACGCCTCGGATTTATCTGACAATACTCGACTGAGATTTTCTCCTAAGGCATACTGGGGGGCAAGGTGCCGATTACCGCTGGCGAAGGGCGGGTGACGGTTCATGGCCGCGGCGGAGCAGAGCGGGCCGGGCCCGGATCTGTACCAGCTGCTGGGAGTGTCCCGGCAGGCCTCCCGGGAGGAAATCGCGCAGGCCTGGCGCCGCAAGGCCCGGACCGAGCACCCTGATGCCCAGCCGGCCGACGCGGCAGCGCCGGGCCGGTTCCGCGACCTGGCCGAGGCCTGGCAGGTGCTCGGCGACCCGGCCCGCCGCGCCGCCTATGACCGCGCCCTGGCCTGCGAGCGGCAGCCCGCGCGCCGGGTCCCGGCCGCGCGGATCCGGGTGCCGGTACGGCGGGTGGCCGACCCGGCTGGCATGACCCCGCTGGCACGGATGCCGGAGCCGCCGCTGCGGGCGGGCCCGGTCCGGGTGGAAGGCCCCCGCCAGGCACCTCGGGCTAGCGGCTGGGATGAGGAGGACATCAGGCTGGCCGTGCTGGCGCAGCTGGCGCTTCGGTACCTGACCCAGGACCGGAGCCGGCCGTGGTGAACCCGGGGTGGGCGGACCTGGACCGGGGGCTGTTCAGCATCTCGGTAGCCGCGGAGCTGGCCGGGCTGCACCCGCAGACGCTGCGGATCTACGAGCGGGAAGGGCTGCTGGACCCGGCGCGCAGCGCAGGCGGCACCCGCCGCTACTCCCGGCGGGACATCGACCGGCTCGCCGAGATCTCCGCGCTGACCGCCGATGGGCTGAACCTGGCCGGCATCCGCCAGGTCCTGCAGCTGCAGGAGGAAACCCGCCAGCTGCAGGCCGAGCTGGCCCGGCTCCGGGAGCTCGCCGGCGAGCAGCTCGCCGCGCGGCGGACCCGGCAGCCGCGCCCGCGCGGCGGCAGCGGGGCGTAGCACGGGACGCCCTGGGTCAGCTGTCCTGCCCGTCCCGCTCGCCGAGCCGCTCGTGCAGGCGGGCCGTCAGGGCCCGCTCGGCGGCCAGGCCGTCTTCCAGGTCCAGGATCCGCAACGCCGCGGCGAGGGTGTGCCCCTGGTCGAACAGCTCCCGGATCCGGGCGGCGAAGGCCAGCTGGCGGCGGGAGTAGCGGCGGCGCCCTCCCGGGGTCCGCTGCGGGGTCACCGCGCCGGCGGCATCCAGCGAGCGCAGGAACGCCTGCTGCACCCTCAGCACCTCGGCGGCCCGCCCGGTGGTGTAGGCCGGGTAGTCCGGGTCGTCCAGGGCCTCGAGCCGGCCGGTCACCGCAGGTACCTCCAGGTTGGGGAAGCAGAGGCAGGAACTTCCAAGTGCTCTTGACATTTTCCTGCAGTGCGAGCTATATACAAAGCGTATCGGTCATTGACCTGGCAACGCTACCGCAGGTTCCCGGGAGAGTGATCTCATGACCCTCAGCACCCGCGAGGCGGACGCAGCGTTCGCGGACGTCGTGTACGCGGATCAGCACTGGGTGGACGCGGAGTTCGACGCGCTGATCTCGGCCTCCTTCAGCGAGCCGCCCGCCCCGCCGCCGCCCGCGCCGCCCCGGGTCCCGCCGCAGCCCGGCAACTCGTCCCCGCCCTCCCGGCAGCTTCCGTCACGCCCGGCCGCTGTCACCTACCCGGCCACCGGGCCGGACCATGGCCGGCAGCGCTCGCCCCCAGCGCATCCCCTGGCCGCCGCCCCCCGGGCCGCCGCCCCTGCCCCCTGAGCGGGCGGCGGCCCGTGACAGCAAACACTATGCACAACGGGAAGGAGGAAAGGGCGCAGACACCATCGAGCTGAACCTCCGCAGGCGGCGGGCTCCGGCGGAGCCCGCCGTGCTAGTTCCCCGCCCGGTACCCGCCCGGCGAGCCCATGTTCCCCGTCCAGATCACCTGCGGCGTGCCCGTCGTGATCGCCTGGACCGGGCCTGCACCCACCCGCCCGAGTCGGCCCGGATTACATCACGCCTGCCGCCGGCGGTAAGACCGGCGGTCACGGCCGGCAGCTATTACCAGGCCCCGGTGTCCGGAAGGGGGAGGGCGGTGAGGCGGGCGGCTTCGTCGGCGGGGACGCCGAGCAGGCGCAGCTCGGCCTCGGCGAGCCGGTCGACCGTGGTCTCCGTGACGCGGCCGGGGTGCCGCTGGCACATCCGCAGCAGCCCGAGCAGGCCTCCGGCCACCGCGCTGAGCGCGATCTCGGCATCGGGCATGATGAACCGGCCCGCCGCCTGCCCCGCCTCGATGTCGCGGAGCGCCCGCGGTGCCAGGCCCCCGGGGATGTCCAGCGCGTCCAGGCCGGCGCCGGTGAGGAACCCGGCGATGCCGGGGTGGGTCCAGCCCAGCCGCCCGGAGATCCGGGTGCCCGCGGCGAACCGCTCGGCCGGGTCGGTGAGGCCGGCGGTGGCCCGGTCGATCAGCTGCCCCCAGCGTTCGAGCACCTCTTCTGAGGCGGTCTGGAACAGCTGCTCCTTGCTGTCGAAGTGGTTGTAGAACGACCCGAAGCCGATGTCGGCTTCCTCGGTGATCTCGGCGATGCTGGCCCGGTCCCCGCGGCCCTCGGCGATCAGCCGGACCGCGGCGTCGATCAGGGCCTGCCGGGTCCGGGCCTTACGCCGGTCCAGCCGCGATGCCCTTGGCGCGTCGCCTTCCGGTACCGCCTCTGCCATCACCGCTCCTCCTGCCGTACCATCTCGCCCGGTTTCCATCAGCACTGATAGTACAAGCCAAGACTGATTCATCTTACATTACCGAGCATCAGGTGCTCGGCGGCCAGCTCGTCGAACAATTCCGCAGGTACCGCCGCCGTCAGGTAGCTCACGTCCTCGATGACCTCGGTTGCGTCGCGTGCGCCGACCACAACGGCTGTGACGGCTGGGTGGCGGAGAACGAAACAGATGGCGGCGGCGCCGATCGGCACGCCGTAACGTTCGCATACGACGCGGATGCGGCGGGGCTCGATCTAGCAGGCCGGGGTGCTTGCGTGTAGAAGACATGCCCCAGTCGAAACGCAACACCGAAAAGCGGGACCAGCTCCGACGTGGTTGACCACGGCTTTGTCGCTCGAAGGGCCACACGCGTAGTCCATATCAGAGCCATCATTGGCACGACTCCGTGGCATGTGTGCAGGCAGAGCGCCCGGAGCGCCGGGCCGGACTTCTCATAATCCGCCGGTCGTGGCTTCGAGCCCCACCCGCCCCACCAGCGGTTTGATACCCGTGGTCGGCGAGCCGTGGACCGGGTTGTATACCGATGTCGGCTCTCGCCTACGCCTGCAGGAATTGGCTGCCGGCAAGCCGGTCGGCCGCCAGCCGGGCACGCGTGACCCCAAGCCGCGCTGTTCTTCGAGGTGAGCCTGCCGACACCGCCTCCGACGCGATTTGCGATGTGCTAGATCGCCCACTAGGCGTTCGGGCCTCAGGCGACCTCGGCGCCGCAGCCGACGCACCGATCGCCGGTTCTATTCTCTCGGCTCCGCCGGATTTGGCGGTGGCAGGCGATCCCTTGTCTATATTGCCGTCATGGCGAGGCCGAGGCAGGTTGTCCATGTCGAGGTGGAACCGGCCGTCAAGCCTCGCGGAGTATCCGCCCGGCGGTTTCCCCAGCGGAGCTGAGCAGGCCCCGCCGTGGCTGATATCCGGCAGGGGCCATGCCGGGACGAGGCCAGCCCCGGTGGCCGGCCACAGGGCTCAGCCGGCTGTGGGGTCGGTGGCGCCGAATGCGTCTCCCAGGCCGGTGAGGTCAATGGAGAGCCGTGCCTGCCCGGGCACCTGGTCCAGGAACGGGCGCATTGCTTCGAGGGCGGCCAGGATTTCGCGGCCGACCTGATGCGCGGAACGCATCGCGTCCACCGAGACCAGGATCCCGCGGGCGCGGTACCACGAGATGATGGGGGACGTCACTTCATGGTAGAGGGCCAGGCGCTGGGCAATGACCTCTGGCGTGTCGTCGGAGCGATGCTCGAGCGCGGCGCGCGCGAGCAGCCGGCGCATGAGTTCCCCGTCGTCGGCCTGCAGGTGCAGCGCCACATCCGCGGTCATCTCGAGCTCGCGGCCGATCAGGTAGGTCGCCCGGGCTTGGTACATGTTCCGCGGGATTCCATCCAGGACAAACCCGCCTCCGGCCGCCTTCGCGGCGACCATCGCCTCCCGCACCATGTCCAGGACGACCTGGTCAGGCACCAGTTCGCCGCGGTCCAGATACGCCTGGACGGCCTGGCCGAGCGCGGTCCGCCGCGCGACGTGATCGCGCAGCAGTTCACCGGTCGCGATGTGCGCGATGTCGAAGTGCGCGGCGATCAGCGCGCCCTGAGTCCCCTTGCCCGCGCCCGGCGGCGCGATCATCAGTACTCGCATTACTCATCTCCTCACGTCATCATCCCGCCCGCCGGCCCCCGGCCGATAGCTCGGCCCCCACCCCATGCCCGGCGCCCCAACGCCGCTGGCCCGGGCGCGAGGTGGCGTCCGGGTTGCCAAGGCTCGCCTTCAGGAAACGTGCGCGCCGAACTCCCAGTTATGAGCGACAGAAACCGACGTCGCTCACGTTCATGCCTTACGCCATAACGGCGGTTCCCGCTCATGTTGCGATCGCAGACCGTAACCGCTTTGGGGAAATAGCGGCCCCAGGATGGCTGCCAGGCGGAATTGCTGCGAGCGCGCAGGGTTGCCGGGCGGCGTCACGGCCTTGGTGCTCACAGCCTGGCGGGCCGGCCTTGCGGACGATCCGTCCAGCGCCGTGCCGGCCCAGCCGCCGTCCGGATCGGCTGTCTTTATCAGGCAAGCACCCGGTTGGTGCTGTAACTGATTACGGCTTCGCGTTTAGCGAAGGGTCATTCGCGGCCCACTGGTATTCCGTGCCTTGATGAAGCGCCCGGTAGATGCGGTCACGGAGGGCGTTGGCGGCCTGGTTTGTGAGGGTTTTCTCCAGATCCCGCAGGACGACGCGCACGAGAAGGTTCTTCTGCCCCGGTTTCGCTCCCAGGCGGCCGATCGCTTTCGCGGGCAGCTGCGGGCAGGCGGTGGCGGATAGCATCCGGACTTCCTCGACACAGCTGGTATCGGCGCCGAGGGCATCGCGGACCCGGTCGCCGAGGGTTTCCTCGTCATCGTCCGGCCAGACGGCGATGGACAGGTCCCGGGTGATCGGGGGCATCACTGAGACCTGCTGGTATCGGGCGAGGTCGTGCATCTGGCGGGTGACCCGGGGGTCGCCGGAGCGGAGCAGCCGGATGTCGGGGATGTGCTTGACCAGCATGAGCAGCCGGTCCAGGCCCATGCCGACGGCAAGCCCGCTGCGGCCGTACAGCCCGGCGGCGGCCAGCACGCGGGGATGGGCGAGCCCGCATTCCCCGGCCT
>Ga0209168_10000500_pt1 | contig 37380 bp, 31 predicted proteins | sample Coa_R1_FD_187156 | JGI IMG/M metagenome (GOLD analysis project Ga0209168, IMG submission 187156) | Surface soil microbial communities from Centralia Pennsylvania, which are recovering from an underground coalmine fire - Coalmine... | ecosystem: Environmental > Terrestrial > Soil > Unclassified ...
CAGTTGTTCGGTTTGATCGCGCTGCTCGGGTGAATCGAACGCTCGCAACGGTAGATTGTCGATATCAATCGTGTTCCCCGGCACTGACCAGTACACTTCTTCGACCGAGGCATAGTCTGCCATCCACGTCTTCACCCAGCGATTGAAACCCATAGGCACAAAAGAATTCTCTTCGTTGGCATACCGCGGGGCCAGTGGTTGGAATTCATGAAAGGTGTGCCAATTGCGCAATGTCCATGGGAGAAGTGGGACCAACGCTGAGAATGCGATGATCGCTGCGACCTTAACTGACCCGCGAAGCTGCGCCCGACCGATTTCCGGTTCGCGCTGCACTGCAATACCAACGAATGCGTGGGCAATCACGAAGAGTTCAATCGCCGCCAGCAGAAGCCCTCCATCCGGACGCAACAGGATGGCCGCACCAATGGCGAAACCGCATCCCCACCAAACACGCACACCTCCGTCGCTCCTTCCGACCAAAACCAAATCCAAAGCAAGCACAGTAAAAAAGATTTCCCAAGTCTCCGTCAGCGCTGCTGCAGCATAGTTGGCGAAAAACGGGCACAGTGCAGCCAGCATGAACGCAGCCCTTGCGGCACGCGGAGATACGACTCGCCGCGCGATATCAGCAATCAGGAAGCAGCTTCCGATATCGACGAATATCTGCACAAAGAGTACCGCCCGATAGTGCTCCACCCCGAACACAGCGAACACAGCAGCTAGGAATGCGGGATAACCTGGGAGCCTTATGGAAGTCGGAGTGATGTCGTTAATTCCGCTTAGTCCGTAAATTCCATGTTGCAACCAGTTCTTTGCGATATCGCCGTACACGAACGAGTCAGAAGTTACCGCAGGAAAACCAAGAAAGAAGGCAAATCGGAGTACGAGAGCGGAGAGCGTCGCCCACAAAAAGAAGCGGAAATTTTCGCGCACGAGTTCGCGCACAACGGCAATATAGCAGTTTGCGGATGTGGCCGGCTTCCCTTTACGATCTGGACCCTTGCGCCTCTCTTTGTTTGACCCTGTTTGCCCCTCGCCTTACGATGTACGTTAGAAAGCTCATGGGGCAGCCAGTCTTTTACGATCCTCGGCAAGCACGCTGGAAGCGGCTCCGGCGGCTGTTTGACTTCATTGCTCTGTCTTTTACCGCCTTGGTGGTGTTCTTCATCTACAACGCCGTGCATGGCGAACATCTTCCGGCGTTGCTCTTGCCGCCACAAAAGAAGCCTTTTCATGCCTTACGGGAGAAGGAAAAAGAGAAGGCAAAAGAGCATCGCCGGCAGCGAGCTGAGGTACGCGGTCACAGGAAACGCCCCCTCGGCCAGCCCATCAAACCCGACCCTGAACAGGGCGTTCGCGCCGCATTCTACGTCTCTTGGGACGCGGCCAGCTTCTCTTCACTCCGCGAATATGCGCGCCAAATCGACATGCTCTACCCCGAGTGGCTGCACGTTGTGACTCCTGATGGGCGCTTGCAAGGCATCGACGAGCAAACCAGCAAATACTTCGACGTGGTCGAGGGTTCCACGGTTCATGCTGTCGACGACAAGGTGATGCCTTTCCTGAAGGCGGAAGACACCGGCATGGAAGTCTTCCCTATGGTGAACAACTCGGATGGGATCAACTGGGTTGACATCAGCGGCTTCCTTAACGATCCGGAGGCGCGCGCCGCCTTTCGTCATCAGGTCGACGCATTTCTTGCGAGCGACAACTATCACGGACTCATGGTGGATTTCGAGGATTTCCCCAAAAAGGGTCAGACGGGATATGCCGCGCTCTTATCTGAGCTTTCTGCTGATCTTCACGCAAAACATCTTCGACTTTACGTGAGCGTTCAACCGAACAACCAAGACTTCGACTACCACGCTGTTGCCGCAGCTGCTGATGGCGTTGTGGTCATGGATTACGACGAACATTTCCCGGGAGGCGAGCCCGGCCCGATCGCATCGCAAGATTGGTTCGTTAAGAATCTCGAAGTCGCTCGCAAGGTGATTCCCGCCGATAAATTCATTTGTGCGATCGGTAACTACGGATATGACTGGCCCAAGCGTTTAGCCAACGGCAAACTCCCAGCCGGAACAAAAGACATCAATCAATCGATTCAGGAAGCCTGGCTGGCAGCGCGGGACTCAGAAGAAGACGTGGACTTTGATGGCGACGCCATGAATCCCCACGTCAGTTACATGGATGAAAACAACATCGAGCACGACATCTGGTTCCTCGACGCCATCACGGCTCTGAACGAGATGCACGCAGCGCAAACGATGGGGATCCAAGCATTCGTCCTATGGCGCCTGGGATCAGAAGATCGTTCTCTGTGGAAGGTGTGGGATGTACCCGGCGCAGCCGATTCCGTCGATAAGTTGAAAGACGTGCCTCCCGGCTACGACGTCGATATGGAAGGGAGCGGAGAAATCTTCCGTATTGAGGCTCAACCTACTCACGGAACTCGGAATTTGACGGTTGATCCTGCGTCAGGTCTCGTCACCGACGAAAACTTCGATTTTTTGCCCGAGCCCTACCGCGTCGCTCGCTACGGTTATAATTCCGCGCAGGTCGCAATCACTTTTGACGACGGCCCCGACCCCGAGTGGACCCCTAAGATTCTGGATGTACTGAAACGAGAGCACGCACCCGCGACATTTTTCCTGATTGGAGTGCAAGCCGACAAGTACGGCGACATCGTGTCTCGTCTCTATAATGAAGGTCACGAAGTTGGGAATCACACTTTTACCCACCCCGACATCAGCAACTTGTCGAACACCTTCATCAAGCTGGAAGTAAATCTCGCGGAGCAGTTATTCGCCAGTCGACTCGGCGTCCACACAATTCTGTTCCGTCCTCCCTACTCAATCGACCAGGAACCGGATACAGCCGACGAGGTGCGCCCCCTCGAAGTGCCACAGCAGATGGGCTATATCACCATCGGCGACAAGATCGATCCCAACGATTGGCGCGACAATCCCCGACCGACGGGCGATGAAATCGCCGATCGTGTGATCACTCACCTTCCCCCGTGCGGCGCGGACACTCGTTTCTGTGGAAGCATCATCCTCTTGCACGATGGCGGCGGTAACCGCAGTCAGACGGTTGCCGCTCTGCCAAAAATTATCGAAGGCGTCCGGGCGAAGGGCCTCACCATCGTTCCGCTCAATGAACTTTTGGGAAAGAGCCGCGCGGACGTGATGCCGTTGGTTCCTTCCAACGAGCGTTGGGCCGCCCGCCTCGACCGGATCGCGTTCGCGCTATGGGATTTCGGCAGCAAAGGCATCGTCTGGATATTCTTCCTTGGCGACCTGCTGATGACCGGGCGATTGCTGTTCATCGGCGCACTCGCGGTATTCGACCGGCTTAGGGAGCGGCGCTATCGACCCACGATTGCGACCGACACTTACAGACCGCGGGTCGCCGTGCTCATTCCAGCCTATAACGAAGAAAAAGTAATCGAACGGACCGTAAACGCAGCCCTGGCTTCGAACTATCCGGATCTGCGTGTCATCGTGATCGACGACGGGTCGAAGGACCGTACCCTCGAGGTTGCCCAACAGGCATTCGCCAGAGAACAAGCCACCGGGCGTGTGGTGATTCTCACCAAGCCGAATTCCGGCAAAGCCGAGGCTCTGAATTTTGGTCTGGAACACTTGCGCGACGAAGAGATCTTTGTCGGCATCGACGCCGATACGGTCATCGCGCCCGACGCGATTTCGCGCCTGGTGCCGCATTTCCTGAATCCAAAAGTCGCAGCCGTCGCTGGCAACGCCAAGGTCGGCAATCGCGTGAATCTTTGGACTCGCTGGCAGGCCCTCGAATACATCACCAGTCAAAACTTTGAACGCCGCGCTTTGAACACCATGGGAGCAGTGAGTGTTGTGCCCGGCGCCATCGGCGCCTGGCGGACGTCGTTGGTTCGCGAGGCTGGCGGATACCACACTGATACCGTCGCCGAAGACGCTGATTTGACGATGGCGTTGCTACGCCGTGGCTATCGTGTTGAATACGAAGATTTGGCACTGGCCTACACTGAGGCGCCGGTCAACGCCAATGGTCTGATGCGGCAGCGTTTCCGCTGGTCGTTCGGGATTCTGCAGGCGGTTTGGAAGCATCGCTCAGCGTTTGCCCGCAAAGGGGTTCTCGGCTGGATCGCATTGCCCAACATTGTGATCTTTCAGATCATGCTGCCTCTCGTTTCGCCCTTCATTGACTTGATGTTCACCTTCGGCGCTATCTGGTACTTCATTCAAAAGTACTTCCATCCTGATTCCACCGATCCGGCCAGCTTCCAGCGCCTGGTTGTGTTCTTCGCGGCGTTTTTAGTCATCGACTTCATCACATCGGCTATCGCCTTCGCTCTCGAACGCCGGCAACCCGACGCCAAAGAAGACGCCTGGCTGCTCAGCCAGGTGTGGCTGCAACGCTTCGCTTATCGCCAGCTGTTTTCTCTGGTATTGTTCAAGACGGTGAAGCGCGCCATTGAAGGTGAGCGGTTTGCCTGGGACAAACTGGAACGCACCGCCAAGATGAGTATCAAAACGCCGGAACCACGCGAGTCAGTAAAAGTCCCTTAATGTGCCCACTAACGCCGGTTCTGCCTGCGTGATTCCCATCACTGACACCGCTTTCCCCGTGGTGTGTTCTGTATACGGAGAAATCTGTCATGGCCAGGACCATCATTGAACCCTTTCGCATCAAGAGCGTCGAACCTATTCGTTGGACCAGCCGCAAAGAGCGCGAGCAACTGCTGCGAGCCGCCTACTACAACCTCTTTCTGCTTCCCGCCGACGACGTTCTGATCGACTTGCTGACCGATTCGGGCACCGGCGCCATGTCCACGAAGCAGTGGGCTGCCGTGATGGAAGGCGATGAGAGTTACGCCGGCAGCAAGAGCTACGATCACTTCCGCGATTCCATCCAGGAGATTTTCGGCTATCGCCACGTCATACCCACCCATCAGGGCCGCGCCGCCGAGCGCATCCTGTTCAGCGTGATGTGCAAGAAAGGTGATGTGGTACCCAACAACACGCATTTCGATACCACTCGCGCCAATGTCGAATTTACTGGGGCCCAGGCTGTTGACCTGGTCATACCGGAAGGCAAGCATCCGGATCTGGTCCATCCCTTCAAAGGCAACATGGACGTTGAGGCGCTTGAAGGACTGATTACTGAAGTTGGGCGCCAGCGCGTTCCGCTCGTAATGCTGACCATCACGAACAACTCCGGAGGTGGCCAACCAGTTTCGATGGAAAATGTACGCCAGGTCAGCGCCGTTTGCCGAAAGCACCGCATCCCGCTGTATTTCGACGCCTGCCGCTTCGCTGAGAACTCTTACTTCATCAAGCTGCGCGAACCTGGATACGCCTCGAAATCCGCCAAGCAGATTGCGCAAGAAATGTTCAGCTATGGCGACGGTTGCACCATGTCCGCGAAGAAAGACGGGATGGCGAACATTGGCGGATTCCTCTGTACCAACGACGACCTGCTCGCGCAACAGGAAAAGAATCTGCTGATCTTGACTGAAGGCTATCCGACCTATGGCGGTCTCGCCGGGCGCGATCTTGAGGCCATAGGCGTGGGAGTGCAGGAAGCCTTGCACGAAGACTACCTACGTTACCGCATTGCCTCGACCGCTTATCTCGGCAGCCACATCTCAGAGCAAGGTGTGCCCATCGTGCAGCCTCCCGGTGGTCATGCAATTTATATCGACGCCCGAGCATTCTTGCCCCAGATTCCCTTGGAGCAGTTTCCCGGGGTGGCGCTCGCCGCAGAACTCTACCTTGAAGGCGGCATCCGCTCAGTTGAAATCGGTACTCTCATGTTCGGCGCGGCCGCAAAGATGGACCTGGTGCGACTCGCCATTCCCCGCCGCGTGTACACGCAAAGTCATATCGACTACGTAGTCGAAGTGATTCTTGAGGTCTGGAAAAAGCGCGAGCAGATCCAAGGTCTAAAACTGAGTTATGAAGCACCATTCCTGCGGCACTTTACCGCGCGGCTGGAACCGATGGAGCAGCTAGTGCCACACTGCTTGTGAACGTTCGACAACCGGGACTTGGCTAACAGACCTTGGCGGATTCCATTGGCATCTCGAAAAGTGCGGCGCAAACGCGGGTTCGCTGGTTGCTTCGAGGAAAGCTACTCGAATCGAGCAAGGCCTCCCCAGCTTCCCTTCCGGCATACCGACTGATGCGGCCCTGGAGACGCTGATTCGTGACGGCCCGTTTTCGGGTGCTAAAATAAAGCTTCGGCACTTGTCTCAGCAACATCCATGTATGTTTGCGAGGTTCATCCTATGGCTACCGTCGAAGCACCAGTTCGCCCACTAATCCGCCTTCATGAAGGTCCCTTTTCGAACGAACCGCTGACCGATTTCAGCAAGGAAGAGAACGCGCGCAAAATGCGCTCCGCCATCGAGAAGGTCCGCGGCCAGTTAGGCCGCGAGTACGACCTGATCATTGGCGGCAAGCGCGTCAAGACAGCGGACAAGATCAAGTCGCTCAACCCGGCGAAGCCATCGCAAGTGGTCGGCGTCCATCAGAAAGCCGGCAAAGATCACGTCGAACCGGCCATGCAGGCAGCACTGAACGCCTTCAAGTCCTGGAGCCAGACCCCGCTCGAGGAGCGCGCCAGCCTTCTGTTCCGCGTCGCCGACGTGCTGCGCGAGCGTAAATTCGAGTTTGCCGCATGGATGGTGTTTGAAGTCAGCAAGAATTGGGCCGAGGCCGACGCTGACGTTGCCGAGACCATCGACTTCTGCGAGTACTACAGTCGCGAGGCTCTGCGTCTATCTCGGGTCAAAACGGACACGCAACTCCCCGGCGAGCACGATTCTCTGCGTTATATTGCTCTCGGCGTGGGCGCAGTGATTCCGCCGTGGAATTTCCCGTGCGCAATTATGGCCGGCATGACCATGGCATCCATCGTCTCGGGAAACACCGTCATCCTCAAGCCCTCGAGCGATTCGCCAACGATTGCGGCAAAGTTCATCGAGCTTCTGGAAGAATGCGGTCTGCCCGATGGCGTTGTAAACTTTTGCCCGGGCTCCGGCGCCACCTTCGGCAATGCCGTGGTTGCTCATCCTAAGACCCGCTACATCGCGTTCACCGGATCACGCGAAGTTGGTCTCGACATCAACAAGCGTGCCGCCGAGGTCCCGTCCGGCCAGGTTTGGATCAAACGCACCATCCTCGAGATGGGTGGCAAGGACGCCATCATCGTAGACGCGGATGCCGACTTCAACGCTGCCGTCGAAGGGGTGGCTGCTGCGGCTTTTGGTTTCCAGGGACAGAAGTGTTCCGCTTGTTCGCGAGCCATCGTGGACGAGCGCATTTACGACAAATTCCTCGAAGCCCTGAAGGCGCGGGTTGAGAAGATCACCGTCGGCGATCCCGCCGAGAACCCCAACATGGGCGCAGTGATCAACGAAGGCTCGATGAAGACAATTCTCGGATATATCGACCAGGGTAAAAAAGACGGCCGCGTGATAACGGGCGGAGCCCGCGCTGCCGGCGAAGGCTATTTTATTCAGCCGACCGTGATCGCCGACATTCTGCCGAAATCAAGGCTGGAGCAGGAAGAGATTTTCGGTCCAGTGCTGGCCGTGATCAAGTCGAAGAACTTCGATCAGGCGCTCGAAATCGCCAACGACACTGAATTCGGCCTCACCGGCGCGGTCTTTACCAACTCGAAAGATAAAATCGAGCGTGCCAAGCGCGAATTCCACGTCGGCAACTTGTACATCAATCGCAAGTGCACCGGCGCAATGGTGGGCGCGCATCCCTTCGGCGGCTTCAATATGTCTGGCACAGATTCGAAGGCTGGTGGCCCCGACTATCTGTATCTGTTCACTCAAGGCAAGTCGATTGGCGAAAAAATCACCTAACCACTGTGCCGGATGTGCATGACGTCTCCATCCTGCACAATGTAATCTTTGCCTTCGAGCCGCAACGTACCGCGGGTGCGCGCGTTCGCCTCTGAGCCTGCCTCCAGCAACTGGTCCCAGCGGATAGTTTCTGCCCGGATGAAATGTTTCTGCAAGTCGGAGTGGATCGCTCCAGCCGCTTCGACAGCGCGAGTGTGAATCGGAATCGTCCATGCTCGACATTCGTCCTCGCCCGCAGTAAAAAACGACATTAATCCAAGCAGTTTGTAGCTGGTGCGAATCAGCCGTACCAGCCCGCTTTCGTTCAGCCCATAGCTCGATAAAAACTCCGCCGCATCGGCATCGCTCATCTCAGCCAACTCGGCTTCGACCTTGCCGCAAATCGCCGCTGCGCCTGCATTCGCACGCGAAGCAACTTCCGTCACCTTATATTTGGCGACCGCGGTCTCGAGGTCTTTGCTAAGTTCCATGCTCTCGCTAACGTTGAGCACGAAAAGCATCGGCTTCTCGCTCAGGAACATAAATCCACGAAACCGCTTCTTGTCTTCTGGCGTCATCTCCAGTTCGCGGAGTGGGCGCTCAGTCTCAAGGTGCGCTTTGGCCCGTTTCAACAGGTCGGCCTCTTTCTCGAGGTCCGGCGAGCGCATCTTTTTCAGATCTTTTTCAACCCGCTCCTGCCGCTTCTCAATCTGCCCCAGATCGCTGACCATCAGATCGAAGTCAACATTCTTGATATCTCGCAGTGGATCGATCGCCCCAACATGCGGAATTGATGGATCGTCGAATGCGCGCACGACATGTGCCAACGCATCCACATTGCGCAGGTGACCAATGTAGGCACTCTCCTTCAGCGCCTCCTGCCCGATCGCTCCGACATCAACAAATTCCACGGACGCGTGCGTCAGCTTCTTCGGGTTATACAGCGCAGCCAGTCGATCAAGCCGCTCGTCCGGCACCTTGCAGACGCCTACGTGCGCCTCCCGCGGATTTGCGTAGGCCTGTTCCGATAAATGCGCTTTGGTCAAAATACGAAATAAAGATGTCTTGCCCACCTGCGGCAGGCCGATGATGCCAGTTCTCATGAAATAAGCTCTTGGTTTCTAACTTTCGGTATGTATGCGTGACCTTCGAGAATAAATGATGCCCGCGGCATTGCCCAAATTAGCCGCGGGAAAATGCCGAGGACGTGAGATACACGAGCACCAGCCCCAGAACCAACACTCCACTCTCCACTCGCGTAGACCACACGTGTAGAGCGTCAAATTGTACGCGGGCCGGATTATTCGGCGGCACAGAGTCGATCTCGCCGATTGACGCGCGCAACGTGTCCATTCGTGGGATGATGCCGAACTGCGAAATAAGCGTGAGAATCAACATCAGGATGATGACCAGATTGCGCCCCGCAAAGATGTGGGGCGCGCCCCGGCTGATCTGGCTATAAAAGATGGAACTCGCAAGAAACACGATTCCGGAGATCAGGCCCATCCAGTGCAGGATTCCCAGTGTTCGCCCGACCATGTTTCCCGCCAGGTGCCGTGTCGGCAACACGGCAAACGCCGCCGGGGCGACGACGAAGGCAAAGAAGATGAGCCCGCCCAGCCAGGCGATCAGAGACAAAAGCATGAGGTAGCGAAGGAAGGACATGAGCCAGTATTATGACGCGCCGTGGGCCCTAAGCGCCAGAATCATCCTCGCCTGGCTCACGGTTTACCAGATTTCAAAATATCCTCCAGCGCGCCGATTTTGCCGTCGATCGGCCCGGTTTTTAAATTACTGATGTCCAGCCCTAAAATTCGCGCAATCAGCGGGTAAACGCTGACGGTCTCAAATGACTGCACCGTCACAGCCGAGCGAAAATCAGGTCCAGCGGCGAAGAAGATGGCTTTCATTTCGGGCATGCGCGCCGGATCGTAGCCATGGTGGCCGAGGGGTGGATGGTCGGGATTTTCAAGGTCGGTCACGGCCGTGATGAAATACGGACCTGTCGCGACCACGACAGGATCCCCTTCTCGAAGATTGCTGTCGAAGTGCAATTCTGCCGGCACCTGCGAACGCCGATAGACGAGGAATTTGTCACTCTTTCCACGCAAGCTCTCGTATGCCTGCTCCGCATCCGCGTCGGACTTCGGATAAAGGTTCGAATCCACAACTTTCTCAAACAGCGACGCATTTAAACCGTATTGATCGAGGTGGATGGGAGCGCCTTTCACACTGATCATTCCGTGATCCGCAACGACAATTAAATCCACCGGAAGTTTCAATTGTTCGATACCTGCAGCCAGCGCCCCGATTTGCTCATCCAGTTCATGAACCGCGTCGGCAACTTGCGGGCTGTCAGGACCAAACTGGTGACCGGCGCGATCGGTATCGCCGAAATATAAAGTGATGAAATGCGGCCGCTGCTCCGGCGGCAGCCGCAACCATGCCAGAACCTGTTCGACCCTTTTACGGTTGGGGATTGTCGGATCAAACTTGAGGTAGTACGAAGGCCGGACTCCCTGGATCGCCGCTTCCGAGCCAACCCAAAAGAACGAAGCTGAGCGCATTCCCTGTTGCTCAGCCAGAACCCAAAGGGGAGTGCCGCCGTACCACGTGCCGTCACCAACGGACTTAGGATCGTGATAACTGTACGTTTCTTTTCGGATGGGATCGTAAAAGGTGTTGGCGACGATTCCGTGATGCTCGGGATACAGACCGGTCACAATGGTGTAATGGCTGGGAAAGGTGATCGAGGGATAGCAAGGAATCATCCCGTCGGGCACACTCGCGCCGCGCGCCGCCAGGCTAAGCAGGTTCTTCGCGTTGTACCGCTTGGGATAGTCGTAGCGGAATCCGTCAAGCGAAACCAGCACAACGTACGGTTTGGATAATTGCTGTGGAGAATTCGGGCCGTGATCAACCGCAATGACAGACGAGACTGCTTGGCCCGAACAAACTCCCGCCAGCCACCATGCCAGCACAACAAGAAGTGCGAGACCCCGCTTACGTCGGAGAGCGGTTCGCCGGGTCTTTATCGGGAAGAGGAAGGTGACATTCATGGGAGTACCAAGCTATCACTCGCGCTGAATGTTGTGAATCAGTAAGTGACGGATTGTTACATCGGCACGGGCGTATTATCCACGATCTCCTGAATCACCTGCTCCGCCTGTTCCGACCGCTTCAGAGTTGAGGAATACAGTCCGTTAACGACCACACGATGAGCAAACACCGGAACGACCAGTGGCTTGAAGTCCTCCGGCGTGCAGAAACCTCGCCCATCCAGAAACGCCATCGCTTGTGCTGCTCGGTACAGCATCTGTGATCCGCGCGGCGAAACTCCCAATGAGAAATGCTCCGAGTCGCGGGTCCTCTTCACGATGCCCAGCGTATAGGCGACCAGAGATTCGTCCACGCGAATGTTGGTGATGGCATTTTGCATCTCGATTAAATCAGCGCCGGAAAGCACCGGGCGCATCGACTCCAGGGCCGTGCTGCCTGCTTCAGACCGCAAGATTTCACGCTCGGCATTCTGATCGGGATATCCCATCCGGATTCGCATCAGAAAACGGTCGAGTTGCGACTCAGGGAGCGGATACGTCCCGTGATGTTCGACCGGATTCTGTGTCGCGATTACAAGAAATGGCTGCGGCAACGGATACGAGTGGGCATCGATCGTTACCTGTCCTTCGTTCATAGCTTCGAGCAGCGCCGATTGTGTCTTTGGCGTGGTGCGATTGATTTCATCGGCCAGTAGAACGTTGGCGAAAACCGGGCCGCGCTTGAATTCGAACTGCTGTTCGGTAGCCGAATAAATCGAAATGCCGAGAACATCGGACGGCAGCATGTCGCTGGTGAACTGCAACCGTTGAAAGCTGCAATCCAGAGCGCGGGCAATGGCCCGGCCAAGTGTCGTCTTACCGACCCCGGGGACGCCTTCAATCAGCACGTGACCGCGCGCCAAAAGCGACACGACGGCGAGCTTCACCACCTCGTCTTTGCCCCGGATCACCTTGCAAAGGGCATTTTCCAGTTGGGCGGCTCGGTGAGCGACGGCACTCGCGACTTCAGCAGACATTAAGCCGATTTTACTATGTGGCGGAGGGTCGAAGCGGTTACGGAGGTTATGAGGCAGTCGGGACTCAGCCCGTCAGCTTCCAGCTGCCTTTGCGCTTGGCATGTACCGTTACGGCTGAATGCTGACTGTTGATTGCTGGCTGCTTTACTGCACAAAGTCTGCCGGCCGACCGGTGAGCCGCTCAATGCGCTTCGCAATCGGCGGATGAGTCGAGAACAGATTCCCGAGATTCATCCCCAACAGCGGTTGGATAATGAACAGATGTGCCGTCGAAGGTGTGGCCTGCATCGGCAGCCGCTTCGAATAGGCATCGAGTTTCGACAACGCACTCGCCAATGCGTAAGGATTTCCGGTGAAGTGCGCACCAGTCGCATCCGCCTGATATTCCCGAGAACGCGAAACCGCAAGCTGGATCAACGACGCCGCAATGGGCGCAAGGATCAGCATGAATAGTGCACCGAGCCCGCCGCCGCGATCCCGGTCATCACGGCCCCCCATCCCGCCGAAAATCATGGCCCAGCGCCCCATGCTCGCGAGCATCGTGATCGCGCCAGCAACCGTCGCCGCGACCGAACTGATCAGGATGTCACGATTGTTCACATGGCCCAGTTCATGCGCCAGGACGCCCTCGAATTCCTCATCGTTGAGCAGATTCAGAATGCCCTGCGTCACCGCGACCGATGCGTGCTGGGGATTTCTGCCTGTCGCAAACGCATTAGGCGAGTCCGTCGGAATTACGTAAATCTTCGGCATTGGAATACCGATCTTCTGCGTCAACCGTTCCACCGCGGCGTAAGCTCTCGGCAATTGCTCGCGAGTCACCGGCTGCGCTCGGTACATTGCCAGAGCAATTTTGTCGGAGTAGAAATACGAAACGAAGTTCATCACCGCTGCGAACGCCAAGGCCAACAGCATGCCGTTCTGTCCACCAAACGCGCGGCCAATAAACATCAACAGCAACGTCAGCAGCGTTAGCAAGAACGCGGTCTTAAATGTGTTCCCCATAAAATCTTCTCAATTATTAGATGGTACGCCGGACAGAGAGATTCAGCCCAGGAATTGAGCCCCTGAAGATACGAGGTCTGCCTTTCGTCGCAACCCTTTAGGTGACCTTGGCGGTATTTCGTTTCAATGCCCGCTCCAACGTCTGGTCGAGCGCGGCTTTGGCTTTTTCGTATTCTTTCTGGGAGATGCTACCTTGCTTGTGCTCCAGTTCGAGCTGGAAGAGTTCTTCCTTGAGAGCATCAAGCAGCATGGATGAAGACCGAACTTCCGCCTTCGATTTGGGTGGGCGGGGAAGTTTCACGACCTCGACGTCGGCAGGCGCGATGTTGGCGACACTGACCGTTCTTTGACGGCCAACGATGTAGATCGCTCCGGCTGTCAGCACAACTGCGAAGCCGCCAAGAATATACCAGCGATATTTCTCCAGTGGGTCGGGGGCATCGATGGGTGGCCCAAGGCCGCCGCCGGGACGATTGTCACGTCCTACCGTTCCGCCACCACCAACTTCAGCGCTTGCCTGCGCTCCGCCGGAGGATCCGGACGAATCGGCCAACGCCCCAGTTCCTGCGATAGTGAAATCCATCGGCTGCCCAACGGTGCTATTCGAGATGACCTCGACGACGGCATCGGACTGCTGCGGATCTTGCATCGACTGAAACGACGCGCCCTGACCAGCTGTAAAGTGCATGGTCTTAGGCAGCATCACCACAAAATGCTGGGCACCGTACAAAGCCCGTGGATTGATGCTTGCCTGCCCCTGATAAGGCATGTGAAATGCGACCTGGAACTGCGTCTCCCCGGGGCGCAGTGGAAAGATGAAAGCGTACCGATTCTTCTCTTTCTGCGGAACCGCAGAAGAATTAATCGGCTGTCCTCCGGCGGTCATCGCCATCGCCTGATCTACCGTTGCCCCGTCCGGTAGGTAAAACTCGAAATTCTGATCGTTCATCTGGGTGCGGGGCGGGTTCGAAGTGTTGTTGACGGCGAACAGGCGAATGCCCTGCAGTTCATTGCCCTGCGCCTGAAATCGCATGACGTCCGCCGTTACGCCGATCCCGATGACTTTCTTCGCCACGTCATAAACCTGCACTTCAACCGACGTCGTTCCCGGAGGCGCCATCCGGTGGTAAGTCACGCCCTGATGGATCACGCGAACCAAATGCGGTCCGCTGCCATCATCGAGCTTGAGAGAAAAGCTTCCCTTGGCATCCGCAGTTGTGCGTCCCGCTTCCTGCATGCCTTGAGAAAGGCTCAGCAAGACGACATCATCGCCGGACGCAGGCTTGTTCGTGGTTGCGTTGGTGACGGTGCCAGTCAACGTTTGGGCGGAAGCCGTTCCGCAAATACAAAGCAAGAAGATTAGACAGCGCACGATGCCACTGCTGCGCACTGGTCGTGCCTGCTCGGATGTCGGAGACAACCTCAAACTCTCACTCCTTTTCCATTCGAAATAGGATCGCCCGAATCACTATCTTCCAAATGCGCGATCTCCGCCAGCACGGCTGCAGCTTCGTCTTCTAACGATGTTTTCATCGTCTGGTAGTCGTTGTCCGGAAACTTGCCGGCTTTGTATTCAAAATTCAGATCGCGCAAATTTTCGTAGATCGCATCCTTGCGTTCGCGCAAATAGGACAAGCGGGTCTTCTTCGGGCCTAAGTACAGCTTGCCCGGAAGCGCAAAAACATAGACCAGCGATCCAAACGTGATCAGCATGCAGGCAAGCAACACGGCGGTCATGCTTCGGTTTCCTTCCTCGCCTGCTCGCGAAAGTGTTCCAACTCAGTTCCGTGGACCGGGACGGGCGCGTCGACGGGCAACACAAGTGGCCGCGATCTCCAGGTGCGAACGATGAATGTGACAAGCGCCAATCCCAGCAACAGAGCGGCGTACGGCATGATCCACGCAACGCGATCGAAACCAGCCTTCGTCGGCGCAGCCAGCACCGTCGGGCCATATTTCTGCACAAAGGACTGCAGAGTCAGATCGTCGTTGTCCCCGCGATCCACCGCCGCCACCAATTCAGCCCGCATGCGGTCCGAATACGAACAGCCGACGTGGTTGCACTCGAGCAAAATCTGATTGCATCCGCACGCGCACATCATGCGATGGCCAAGGTCGTTCACTCTCGCAGACTCGTCTCCGGCGCCCAACAAGCCGAACAGGCCCACGAACAGCAGCGCTAGCCGAAGAACTCGTTTCAAATTTGCTGTTTCGAATTGCATTTAGCTTTGGGTTCTAAATCACAAAATTACAAATTGCCAAATTACAAAATTCCCTAGTCTCCCGCTCCCACCGGCGCGGCCTGCATTCCAGCTGGAACAGCAACCCGGACCGATGCCGACGCATTTGGGATCATCGCCACTGCAGTTCCGGCGATGATGATCCACACACCTACCCAGATCCACATCACCAGCGGGTTCAAGTGCGCCTTGATGATCGGCTTTCCGCTATCGGGGTTCTGGCCTTCGTAAACCAAATAAAGATCCTCGAGCGGAGTCGAACGATTTGCCACTATCGTCGACGTCTGCTGGCTAGCATGGTAAAAGCGGCGTTCTGGCGTCAGAGACGCGATTTGCTTTCCGCCCTTGAACACATTCAATACGGCCCATTCACTGCCATAGTTCGGATTGTCATCCTGCGTGTAAGACTGGCAAACCAGCGTGTAAGGGCCGATCGCCATTTTGTCGCCGAACGCCATTTCCTTCTCAACGTCGCGATTGAAGGCTGATCCGGCAAAGCCGATCATGATCACGATCACGCCAAAGTGCACGATATAGCCGCCGTACCGGCGGGTGTTCCGATGAGCAAGCTGCACCATCGACGCGAACAAACCCTGCCCCGTATGCCGTCCAATCACCCGTCCGCCGCGGACGAACTCCGAGATGACGGTGAGCGCCACCAAAACTGACAGCATGATGGTCATCAAAGAGTAGAAGTAAGAAGCATCACTCCACGGCCGCAAACCAAGAATTACGAGCAGCGCTCCGACGACTACCGCGCCGATCGCGGGCCACATGAAATTGCGCTTTAGGCTTTCCGTCGACGTCTTGCGCCACGCCAACAGCGGCCCCACCGCAGTCAGCAATAATAGCAACAACGCCACGGGGATGTTCACGCGATTAAAGAACGGCGGCCCGACTGTAACTTTGTTGCCTTGCACCCACTCGGAGAGCACCGGAAACAACGTTCCCCAGAGAACCGTGAAGCACGCCACCAGCAGCAGAAGATTGTTGAACAGGAAGCTCGATTCGCGCGAGACCAGCGACTCCAGCTTGTGCTCGCTTCGCAGATGCGACCTGTTCTTCACGTAGAAGAAAACACAGACTGCAAAAATCAAGGCGAGAAAAGCAACGAACCAGTCCCCGATTGATGACTGCGCGAATGCATGCACTGAACTCACGACTCCGCTTCGCGTCAGGAATGTTCCGAAGATCGACAGCCCAAAGGTGGCGAAAATCAGCCACATATTCCACGTCTTCAACATACCCCGCTTTTCCTGCATCATTACCGAATGCAGAAACGCAGTACCCGTAAGCCACGGCATGAGCGATGCGTTCTCTACCGGATCCCAACCCCAGTAACCACCCCATCCAAGCACCGAATAGGCCCAGTGGGCGCCAAGAAAGATTCCGCAGGTGAGAAATCCCCAAGTCACCATCGTCCAGCGGCGCGTAATGTGAATCCACTTCTCCCCGGGATAGCGCATGATCAGGGCAGAAAGCGCAAACGCAAACGGGACTGTGAAGCCGACATACCCGAGGTAGAGCATCGGCGGATGGATCACCATCTCCGGATACTGCAGCAATGGGTTCAACCCATTGCCGTCAGCTGGGAGCGAACCTTGCATGATTGCGAACGGATGCGCCGCGAAATTCAGCAGTAACAAGAAGAAGATCTGAACCGCGGCGATCACCACCGAAGCGTAGGCGAATAACCGAGTGTCGGTTTTGTATCGCAGCCGGAGAACCAGCCCATACGCAGACAGGAGCAATGACCAGAACAGCAACGAGCCTTCCTGCCCCGACCAAAGCGTCGCGAACTTATATGGCGCAGGCAGGTCCCGATTGCTGTGGTGAAAAATGTAAGCGATGGAAAAATCATTCTGGAAAGCCGCGATGACAAGCACCAGCGCTGCCAGAAATACCACGGCGAACGTGGCAATCCCGGCACGGCGCGCAGTTTCGCTCAATCGCGCGGAGTCGGTCCCTTCGCGGAAAAGCGCGATTGCTCCCGCTACGAAGCAATACGCACTCAGCGCTAGGGCCAGCAGGAGGGCAAAACTACCAATTTGTGACATGGAAGCTTCTGGTATTTTTTCAGAAACTCACCAGCGAGGCAACCCATTATCCGGTCCGCTCTGGGAGCCAGTAGTTCATGGCGAGCCGGGGTAGGTGTTTTCGGCGCTAGGCGCTTACGCTCTGAGCCCGATTTTGGCGGGCCAGAACCTCGCGCTCGGCACGTAGCCAGTCTTCGTTTTCCTGACCGGGCGTACAGCCCCGCTCTTGGTAAATTTCATAGGCGCGCTGACGGATCTGTGCTTCCACATCAATCGGCGTGGGCGCAGTGGGATTACCAGGTTTTCGGAGCGAAACCGAGGCTCCCGCATCCGGCATGGTAATGACTTGCTTGTTGTTGGGCGAACTGGTAGCACGAGGCGTTCTTGCTTTAGCCATGATCGGTACTCCTTACGGATACAGTCCCATTTATGACTGGATTATGAATTTACTCAAAAAACACCAAGACACTGACTGCGGAGTCCCACAATAGTTCTTGTGACGAGTATGTACTCATAATAAAACGAGATGCTGTGAATTGGGAGCCGGTTCGCAAGAAAATTAATCTTGGCGAAACATAAAATTTTCTTATTTTGGGAATTTCCGATGTCTCAGGTGCTAAGGAAAAACATAGAAAATCAATAGAAATCGTGAGAGGAAGTTTGCGCCCGCGTGATTGACAGAGCCGAGACCCTCTCGGCCTTTACAGAAATCACATTGTCCTGGTTCTGCAAAATCCCTTCTACCAGCAAAAATTGTTCGGAACTTAACAACAGCCGATTTTTCTGAAACAGATCGGGATTGACGATGGCATTGGCCACTCCGGTCTCGTCCTCCAGGCTTAGAAAGACAAATCCCTTGGCTGTTCCGGGCCGCTGCCGTGCAATGACGCATCCGCCAATGCGCAGACGCTGGCCACTGGGAAGACCTCGCAGATCAATTGCTCGGCGAACACCAATGGCATGCATGCGCCCGCGGTGATAAGCCATGGGATGCGGCCCGACCGTCATTCCCGTGCCGCGAAAATCCGCCACCAGCCGCTCCTCCGCATTCATAGGAGCCAGCGGAGATTTCGAATCGGGCTCCGGCAACGCATCCAGCAACGGTCCCGCATGGCGCACCGCTCGCTCCACTTGCCAAAGGGCATCGCGACGATGGAGTTGAACTTCGTTGTTGATTGTTGATTGCTGATTTTTGAATTCATCCGTGTGAATCCGTGTTAATCCGCGGCTGGTTTTGATTGAATTCAACGCCCCGATTTCTGCCAACGTGTTCAACTCATCCTTATGCAGCTCCGGCACTCGATGCACCAGATCACGAATCGAAGTAAACGGCGCAAGATTTCGTTGCCTTACGATCGCCTGCCCAGCCTCCTCATGCAAGCCACGGGCATATCGCAGACCAAGCCGTAGCGCCGGCGTGTCGCCGGCTAACCCGCTACTGTCCTCATTGTCATTCCGAGGAGCGAAGCGACGAGGAATCTGCTTTTGCTTTTCGCCAACGACCGACAACTGATGACCGACGACGGAATTGGCTGAGTGCTGAGTGCTGAACCCTGAGTGCTCCAACGTGCACTTCCACTCCGATCGCATCACATCAATCGGCAGCACTCTCAATCCATGCCGCTGAGCATCTTTTACGATCGTCGCCGGACGATAAAATCCCATCGGCTGATTGTTCAGCAAGGCCGCCGTGAATGCCGCCAGGTAGTGGCACTTCAAATAAGCGCTAGCGTAAGCAATCAACGCAAAACTGGCAGCGTGCGACTCGGGAAATCCATAGAGAGCAAAAGAAGTGATCGAGAGAATGATTTCTTCCTGAGCCTTCTGTGAGATTCCATTGGCCGTCATTCCCTCTCGCAGTTTTCGCTCGATCTCTTTCATGCGCGCCTGCGAGCGCTTGAATCCCATCGCTCGTCGCAAATCTTCCGCTTCACCGCCACTGAAGTTTGCCGCCACCATCGCAATGCGCAATAACTGCTCCTGGAAGAGCGGGACTCCCAACGTGCGCTTCAGCACCGGTTCGAGCGAAGGATGCGCGTAGGTCACATCCTGCCGGCCTTGTCGCCGCTCCAAATAAGGATTCACCATCTGCCCGACGATTGGCCCCGGGCGAATAATCGCAACCTGTACAACGATGTCGTAAAACCGTTTCGGCTGCAGGCGCGGCAGGCACGACATTTGCGCCCGGCTCTCGATCTGGAACATCCCGATGGTGTCGGCTCTCTGCAATGTCGAGTAAACCGTCGAATCATCGGCCGGCAGGTGAGCCAGTTCAACCTCGTCTTTGTAATGATCGCGAATTAACTGCAAAGAATCTTCCAGCACCGCCATCATGCCCAAACCGAGTAGATCAACTTTGATAATGCCTAAATCGGCGCAATCTTCCTTGTCCCACTGCACCACCACACGACCCGGCATCGACGCAGGCTCGAGCGGCACCACCGAATCCAGTTGCCCCTGACAGATGACCATGCCACCCGAATGTTGCCCAAGATGTCGCGGCAAATCCTGCACCGCGACACACAACTCGAAATATTTGCGAAGCCGAGGATGCTGCAAATCGAGCCCTGCATCACGAAATCGATGATCGAAGGTATCGTTCTGATCGCGGTATTCCCAGGTAGAAACTGCAGCCGAAACTTTATCGAGCGTCTCGGGATCGAATCCCAAAGCTTTGCCCATCTCCCGCCCCGCCATTCGGCTGCGATAAGTAATGACGTTGGCCGTCATGGCCGCACCGCGCTCGCCATAACGCTTGTACAAATATTGAATGACGCGTTCGCGCTGATCGCCACTCGGCAGATCGAGATCGATATCGGGCCACTCGCCGCGCTCTTCCGATAAAAACCTTTCGAAGAGCAACTCCATGCCAACCGCATCCACCGCGGTAATTCCCAGCGAATAGCAAACCGCGCTGTTGGCCGCCGAGCCACGTCCCTGCAGCAGAATATTTTCCTGGCGGCAGAACCGCACCAGGTCCCACACGATCAGAAAATATCCAGCGAGATCGAGCTTCTGAATCAGCGCCAGTTCCCGGTCAATCTGCCGGCGTGCGCGCTCCTGTAGATCGGCCGACGCGCGCCCATAACGCTGCTGAAATCCCTCGCGCGTCCGCTCTCGCAAATACGACATCATGGTTTCGCCTTGGGGTACGGGATATTTCGGGAATTCATACCCCAGGTCTTTGAGCGTGAACTCCAGGCGTGAAGACAGCTCCAGCGTATGGGCGAGCGCTTCCGGAAGATCTGCAAACAGTGCCTGCATCTCCTGCGGCGATTTCAGATGGCGTTCTGAATTGCGCGCCAGTAAACGTCCGGCCGTTGCCAGCGTGCAATGATTGCGGATCGCGGTGAAGACATCACACAACTCGCGCTCATGAGGAGTGGCATAGGACACGCCATTAGTGGCCAGTAGGGGAAGCCCTAGCGAGCGGGCGATTTCAACGGCTGCGCGATTTCGCGCCTCCTGCTCGCGATGAAAGTGGCGCTGCAGCTCGACGTAAACATTGTTGCGGCCAAAAATGGCTGCCAGGTGCTCCACGCAACTGCGCGCCGTCTCTATTCCGCCCTCTTTCAGCGCAAGCGCCAGCGGCCCATCCTCGCCACCGGTCAGGCAAATCAGCCCTGCCGCGTGTTCCTGCAATTCTGCTTCGCGAGCCGCGCCTTCTCCCTTCTCTGCCCGCAGCTTCATCTTTGTAATCAACCGGCAAAGATTTTGATAGCCCAGGCGGGAAGAAACGAGAAGAGGCAAACGGGAAAAATTGCAGATTTTAGACTTCAGGTTGTAGATTTGATTCGGGTTTAATTCTGCATTCTGAAATCTGAAATCTGAAATTCCTTCGCACGTGACTTCCGCTCCAATATGCGCCTTCAGCTTCGCTTTCTTGGCGGCCATGTAAAAGCGCGGCGAGCCATAGACGCCATCGCGATCGAGCAATGCCATGGCCGGCATCTGCAGATTGGCACAGGCTTCTATCAATACTTCCGGCAGGGACGCACCCTCGAGAAAACTGAACGCCGAACGGGCATGAAGCTCGATATACATGAGAAAAACGTCGCGGATGCGTGCGGATCAAATTTTTTTAAGGTTTATTCGTGTTCATCCGGGAAAGTCCGCGGCTAGTCGTAGGTTCCTTCCACCAACCACTTTCCACTCAGCAGATCCCGCATCAAACGATACAAGGCAATGCCACCTTCGCCTGGCACCGCGATGTCCCACTCGTCACGCGCCCAACCTTCGTTTTCCCACCAGTCTCCCGAAGAACGCCATGGCCCCGCCGCCCACAAAATTTGCCCGTCAATTTCTTTTCGCTTGGAAGAAATCCGCGCCGGTTTGCCATCACACAGCGCGACACTCACTGCAACCTGCGGCCGAAACAACCGCAGCGCAGTTACTAGATCGTCTCTCCCGTCGTCATTCCGAGCCGTCCTTAGCGGTGCTTGCGCGGCAAGGGCTAGCGAGGAATCTGCACTTCCCAAATCAGTCTCTCCTCGCTGCCCATGCCCAAACCTCCGCATACAGAATCCCTCCGGACGATGCGTGTCGAGCATCTTGACCGTCCCCACCTTGTCTTCTCCAACAATCCCTGCAATTCTCGCGATCGTGAGCTCGAGTCTTTCCGGTTCCGGCGCCGGCGGCGTAAAAAGCCCATTCTGCGCAGCCCGCGGATGCACCGGTTCGGCATGCAAATGAATTTTGACGATCGGTGCTCCCGGCGGATGCGCCTTCAAATCCAGTTGCAGCAGCTTGAGAAAAGTTTTGGCATCAAGCAGAGGAACTGGCAGCCGAAGAGTGCGATGAAATTGACGCCTTGTTCGAGATCGAATTCCCGCGCCCACATCCTTCCAAGAAATTTCTTCTCCCTGACTTCCGTTCTCCAGATCCAAAGTCAGCCTCAATTCCTGCGTCGCCAGGGCGCGTGCTGCCAGGCGCGAACAAATCTGATCCAGCAACCTGCTCAGCAAAAACGCCAGTGGCTCAAGCAGCAGAACCGGATATTCCATCTCAATCGCTTCTTCAAAAACCATCGGTGGATCAATCGGGACCAGAGCGCGAGAAGTGGTGCCGCGCGCCAGTTTCTGCCAATAAATACCCTGCTGCCCCATGCGTTCACTCAGTTCGATCTCCGGTAGCGCCGCCAGCTGACGCAAGTTACGCACGCCCCATCGGCTGAATGTTTCGAGAAACGGCCCTGCCTCAATCGGCAACTGCGCAAACAGAACTTCGATCGGCAAACCACCCAACTGCTCCGCTTCTTTTCCCGGCGCAACTACTGCGACTCCGGCAAATCCCCGCGCCGCCAGCATCGCCGTGTCAGGATTGCTTGCGACCGCGACATTCGCTTCCAGCCCCAGGTCCGATGCCTGGCGTCTAATTGCGCTCGCAATTTTTGGCAGCGAGCCAAACAAGGATTGCGTCCCATCAAGATCGAGAACAATCGTCTCTGGGGCGGAGTCTTCCACTCGCGGCGAAAACGATTGCGCGCAGTCGAGCAGCGCCGAGTGCGCCGATGTTTCCTGCAATGGAACCCGTGCCCGCAACGCGATCTCAGGGCAGGCCTCCACCTGAATTTTGGTTATTCCCGGAGAAACTCCGGCACGGCGGGCGTTTTCGTTTACCGCGAAAACTTTCTGCAGCGGAGCTTTACCTTCGAGCACTGCCAATGCCTGCGTTCGCAACTCCGGCTCGGTGCGCAGCAACGCCTCCATCGGAAAATCAGGAACGAAGATGCAGGCAAAAGACATAGTGAAGTTGTCATCCCGAGCAGGCCTCTTTTGCGCCGCGAGGGATCTGGGCGAGCCGCGCGAAGTGTCGCGTTGTTTGCGACACAACAAACGCGCGTTTGGCTCGCTTCCTTTGAATGCACACAGTCGATAACACTTACTAAAACTGTGCTGCTCTCGTTTTGAACGCCGCTTTCACCGACTGCATCGGCTTGCGCTCCAGCCGCGACCGCAGCAGTTCTCCTTGCACCTGCAATCCATCCAAAAGTTGCGTGTGCGCGGGCGACCTTCCTAAAAGCTGAGCCCGGAAAGCCGACAGCTTTTTCTCTGCCTGCAGTTTCACGAGCAGCGTGGCGCATGTTTTCGCACACGGCGACGGCGTAATCACAAAAAGCACCGTCGGAGTATGTTCTACCGCTCGCTGAAAACGAAACCACGAGGTCAGTGGAATTTTCCGCGCCAGTTGCATGGGCACATCACTCAGATCGACGACCACCAACCCGAAACCGCCACTCTGGAGTAACAGATCCGTTGCGCGCAGCGCCTGCTCTACCGGTGTTTCACTCACACTTTGTTTATCGGATAGCGCACCCTTTTCGCGTTCTTTGCGAAAAGGTGGGGTTTCCCTTTGTCTTCGTGGTGAGAGCACCTTTGTCCCGCACCGTACCCACAGCAATTTTTCGAAATCCATTCCCGCAGTCGCCGCCGATGCCGGATCGAACGCATCGCACACATCGACTAACGCGCAGATATCCTGCCGCTTGGTCGCCGCAGCCAAAGTGGCCAACAGCAAACTGGTGCGGCCCGAGGAGGCCGGCCCGCAAACTTCCGTCACGCATCCACGTGGCAACCCACCGGTGAGCGCGTCCAATTCGCGCACTCCGCTTGAAACCATCTCCGGCGCCGGACGCACCTCCAGCCGCGACGCCGGTCTGACCTCCGCCAGTTTCGGTACAGCCGCCAACCGTTGCAGCACCGAAGCCGGCCAGTTTTGGACAGCAGCAACAGGGCGGCGTGCGGTTTCGACCGAAAAAAGCGGAAAAGAGGACATGAGGGCCCCGGGCAGATTCAAAAAGCTTATATTCGCTTTTTATTCGCCTGTAAAATTGTGCTACTGCAAAGGCCCTTTGTCAAGTCTGGCGTGGCTTTGAGCTAACTTATTGGCAATGCGCGACGTACGAACCTGAGTTTGTCGTACCAGCGACAAAGTTCTCGTCATTGATCCCATCCACCGTCATAACCTGAACCCCCTGCGGCCCCATCACATCCTTGAACGTTCCGTTGACGTAGATGAACCCTCCCTGTGCCCCCGTATTCGTGTCGATGCGGGTCCCCGCAATCACTCCCGCGCTATTGATGTCATTCAACAGCGTGCGGTCCACATTGGGGTAATCGAGCTGCTGGTAAGTTTCCTTCTTGATGAAGCCATCATAAGGAAAAGGAGGTTGAGACTGCTTCTTCACATACCAGCCCACGATGGTTCCGGTGGAATTAATGTTCATCGGGTTAGTCATCTCCGCCCCGGGATAGGCAAGCGGCGTAAAAAATCGCTCCGACATGAGGAAGCCGTCGTACGGCTGACTAAAATCGCCGTAGCCGAAAATCCCTACAATCTCATCAGCAGAGTTGATCCCGTAAATAATGGTCTCGACTGCACCCGGATAATTGACTGCCATCGCGTTCGAGTTAAATAAAACCAATCCGTGCGAATACTGGTTTGAGTCGCGATATAAACCTGCGGTTACTCCAGCCGTATTACGTCGCGTAAGAAGTGTCCAAAGGGCACCAGGGTAAACGTATTGCTGCGTCGAGCCGTTGGGATAGCCAATATAGCCAACAAGGTTCCCGTCGCTATTTGTGGCTGAGCCGACGACAATATCCTGGTCGCTGATCCCAGATGGTTGGAAAGTATTAAAGAACGTCCACTGATTGCAGGCCGCTTGCGTCTGCGCCTGGCAGGACAACGAAACAAAGAAGACGAGCACAGCAATCAAAGCCGTACGAAATGGCATCGAGGTAACCTCTGATGACAAAAAGATGCGACTTCGAGGTTTTGCGGCTATTTGAAAATCCTGTAGGCCTGGGTAGGTACAGAAGGCCGCTGTGCCTGCTCGTGCAGCTAGGGCGGAACATTCCGGCGCTTTGTTATAATCACTTTCTGCCCGTGGCGCTATCGTCTAGGGGTTAGGACGGAAGATTCTCAATCTTCAAACCCGGGTTCGATTCCCGGTAGCGCTACCAAATCCTCCGCCCCGATTTCGCTGGTACGCAAGTAAACGGCAGAACTTAGCCGGATCCGTCAACAAGGGCGATCCCCCAAATTTTCGCGCCCGTGACGGTTTTTCCCCTCATTCGGCGCATTGCATTGATAGAGACCTGCGGCTTTTCCATCCAACGGCCGCCGCCGGACTCCCCACTCACGAAGCAAACGCAAGGAGCACGCCATGAACGTCAGCACTTTCCGTCGTTTCCTCACTCTGTTTTACCTCATACTCGCCCCGGCTGTTTATGGGCAAACCTACACTGTTCTCTACAACTTTGGCAGCACTGGGTGCGACCCCATAATCCCCGTTAACAATGGCATCATCGCCCAGGGCCGCGATGGCAGCCTCTACAGCACCGCCGGCCATGGATGCCCTGGCAACGGAACCGCCTTCAAGATTTCCGCCAATGCAACGATGACCGTGCTGCACAGTTTCAATGGCGGCGGTGGCGATGGCTACGCTCCCAATAGCGGCCTGACCCTTACTGGCGGCGGCACCTTTGTCGGCACGACCGAAGGAGCGGATTTTAACGCGGGAACTTTGTTTGTGATGACCCCCAACGGCACCCTGACCAACCTCGACAATGCTTTCGGTGGGACCAAAGGCGTGAACGGCGGCGAGCCCATTGCGCCGCCCATTCAGGGCATGGACGGCAACTACTATGGCATGACCACGGCGGGCGGCGACGTTACTAAATGCACCTCCGGCAACGGCGGTTGCGGGGTCATTTATCGCATCACGCCCTCGGGCCGTTATACCGTCATTCACACGTTCGAGGAAGGCGAAGGCGCCAACCCTAAAGATCGCCTGCTCCTCGCCGCTGATGGCAACCTCTATGGCACAACGTTCTATGGGGGCACAGTTAACAGCCGGTACATCGGCAATGGGGTAATCTTCAAGATCACGCCTGCAGGGCAGTACACCGGTCTGTATGTTTTTTGTTCCACCAATTGTCTTGACGGTGGCCAACCAGCGGCAAGCCTTACTCAGGGGCTCGATGGCAATTTCTACGGAACCACGATCATTGGTGGTACTCATCTCTTCTCGAACTTTTTCGGAGGCACGATCTTCAAACTCACCCCGCAGGGCGTATACTCCGTGCTCTACAATTTCTGCTCACAACCGAACTGTTCTGACGGAGGGCAAGCCGTTGCTAACCTCATCCAGGCCACCGATGGAAACTTCTACGGCACTACACAGGTAGGTGGCGCCAATGGCTACGGTGTAATCTTCCAGCTCACACCCGAAGGCCAATACACCGTGCTCTACAATTTTGATTTTGTTCACGGCCTGGGGCCATTAGTTCCCCTCACGCAGGGCACCAACGGAGTGCTCTACGGAGATACCTCAGGAGGGGGAAGCGGCCACTCAGTTGATTGCGGCGGCAATGGTTGCGGTGTCTTTTATAGCCTCGACATGGGCTTGCCTTCGTACGCGAATCTCGAGACTTGGTGGGGACAGCAAGGCTCAACCATCGAACTTCTGGGCCAGGGATTCACTGGCACCACCGGCGTTTCTTTCAATGGCACACCCGCTACATTTCAGGTCGTGTCGGACACCTATCTCACGGCTGTTGTGCCTCCCGGAGCGACTGTGGGGCTGGTGACCGTGAACACCCCAAAGGGCGCGCTTACCAGCAACATCCCCTTCCGCGTATTGCCGTACGTTGGCAGCTTTACTCCTACCAGCGGGCCGGTGGGAACATCGGTCACCATCAATGGGTCCGGCTTCACGGGAACGATCGGCGTAGGATTTGGCGATACCAACCCCGCCCAGTTCACCGTCAACTCCGATTCGCAGATCACCGCAACAGTCCCCAGCGGTGCGAAGACCGGCCCAGTCGGAGTGGAAACGAAGACCGGGACGGCGATCAGCACCCAGATCTTCACCGTTACGCAGTAGGATTCGTCGCTAGAGACCGAAAGCCGCCTCGTGTGAGGCGGCTTTTTTGGGAAATCACGATCAACAAGAGAAGCTCATTCCATCGCTTCCAGCGCCGCCATCGTTTCGATTCCATCCCACAAGTTTTGCAGCCGAATGTTCTCATTCGAGGAGTGCTGATTATTGTCGTAGTTTGCGATGGGGACGATGATGGTGTGCGTGCCGAGCGTTTTCTCGATCATCTCAAGCGGAACGCTGCCCCCCATCGTGGGCAACTTAACCACCGGTCCGCGTGCACTCTCAACTGCCGCGACTACGGCTTGCGCGATGGGCAAGTCCATTGGTGTGCGTACCGCGTTGTACCCTCTTGCAATGCGATCTGCATAGGCGACACGCTGATGTGCCAACAAAGTCGCATTGTCCGGCGGCGTGTCAGTAACGAAGTACCCTTGCGATGCGATGTAATCCACCACGCGCTGTTGTTGGGTGTTGCCATCGAGGCCCTTCACCAGCCGCACGTCAATGTCTGCCGTAGCCGTGCTTGGAATCACATTGTTCGCTTTCGCTCCGGTCCGTGCAGACGTAAGCCCGCGAATGTTGAGAGAAGGTTCATTCAGCAGTTCGAGCAATGGCCTGCCATTCCCATCAGTGTGCCCCAGCGCAAACTTCTGCCGCAGTTGTTCCTCATTCTTCGGGTCGTCTGCGATCGCCTTCTTCTCCAGCGTGCCGAGTGGCTCGACTCCGTCGTAGAAGTGCGGGATCAGCACATGTCCGTTTTCATCCTTCATGCCCGCAAGCAGTTGTGCCAGCATCATCGCGGGGTTCGGCGCCCAGTTGCCATAATGGCCGCTGTGTAGCTCGCGGTTCGGGCCATAAACGGTGATCTCCAATTCCGTCACGCCCCGAGCGCCAAATGCAATGCTCTGCCTTCCGCTCTGATCGACCGGGCCATCGCATATCAACCAGATGTCCCCACCAAGTTCGTCGCGGTATCTCTGGAGTACGCTGGCGAGATTCGTGGATCCCGCTTCTTCCTCGCCTTCCCAGACAAAGCGCAAATTCGCTTTCAGTGGAATATGCGCCGCCTGTAAAGCATCGAACGCGCTGAGTTGCGCGACGATGGCTGCCTTATCGTCCGATGCCGACCGCGCATAGATACGCGGTTCACCATTGACCATCTTCGTGTTCGCCGTGAACGGCGCTTTGTTCTCCCATTCTTCGGGCGTCACCGGCTGTCCGTCGTAATGGGCATAGAAAACAATGGTGCGTTTCGCGCCCGGAGTTTTAATCTCTCCATTCACAACAGGATTGGATCCGGTCGCGGTCAGCAACCTCGCTGCAATATGCCGACGCGTGAGGGCTTCGACTAATGCCTCAGCATTGCGCTGGATGTCAGCTTTATCGCTGGCAACGTTCGGGATCGAAAGCAGAGCGGTGAACTCCTGAAGAATTTGCTGCTCGTGCGAACTCCGCCATTGATCGGCTGCCTGCTTCGGAGTTTGCGCCGAGACAGCAATCGTGAGACACACAACAACACATCCAATCCCACCCAACCGCGCCATCACTTGCGTGTCCTGTAGCGCCGAATCAGATTGGTGGTCGAGCTATCATGCTTCAGTTCTTGCTCGGTTGGGCTTTCGATTTCCTTGATAATCCGTTGCGCCAGCACCTTTCCAAGTTCGACACCCCACTGGTCAAACGAATCGATCTGCCAGATCGTGCCCTGGGTAAAAACCATGTGCTCGTAGAGGGCGACTAATTTGCCCAGCGTCTCCGGTGTCAACTTCTCCGCGAGGATCGTGTTCGACGGCCGATTGCCTTCGAATATCCGATGAGGAACGATCCTCGGCGTCGTTCCCTCGGCTTTGACCTCCTCTTCTGTTTTGCCGAAAGCCAGCGCTTCGGTCTGCGCGAACACGTTTCCGATCAGAATGTCATGGTGCTGGCCCAGGGGGTTGAGTGTTTTTTCGAATGCGATGAAGTCGCAAGGTATGAGGCGCGTCCCCTGATGGATCAACTGGTAAAAAGAATGCTGACCATTTGTCCCGGGCTCGCCCCAAAAGATCGGCCCCGTGTCGTAATTCACTTCTCCGCCGTCCAGGCGGACATGCTTGCCATTGCTTTCCATAGTCAACTGCTGCAGATAAGCTGGGAATCGTTTCAGGTACTGCTCGTACGGCAGCACCGCGACGGTTTGCGATCCAAAAAAGTCTGCGTACCAGATCCCCAGAAGCCCCATCAGCACAGGAATATTGCGCTCGAACGGAGTCGTGCGGAAGTGCTCGTCCATCTGGTGAAAGCCACTCAGCATGGATCGGAAATTCTCTGGCCCGATGGCGATCATTGCCGCCAGTCCGATAGCCGAATCCATCGAGTAGCGTCCCCCCACCCAGTCCCAGAACTCAAACATGTTCGCCGTGTCAATGCCGAACTTCGAGACTTCGGCAGCGTTCGTCGAAACCGCAACAAAGTGCTTCGCGATGGCGCTCTCGTCTCCTCCAAGTCCTTTGAGCGCCCATTCGCGGGCCGTGCGGGCATTGGTCATCGTCTCCAGAGTCGTGAAAGTCTTCGATGAGACGATAAACAGCGTTTCCGTCGCATCGAGATCTCGGACCGCCTCGGCAAAATCGGTACCATCAACGTTGGAGACAAATCGAAACGTCATCGAGCGATCGCTGTAATCTCTCAGTGCCTCGTAGGCCATCACCGGCCCGAGATCGGAACCGCCAATCCCGATGTTGATAACGTTACGGAGCCGCTTCCCCGTCTGCCCTTTCCACTCTCCGGTACGCACGCGATCACTGAATGCGGCCATCTTTTCCAGCACTGAGTGGACCGCGGGAACAACATTCTTACCATCCAGCTTGATGACCTCGTCCTTCGGAGCGCGCAGCGCGACATGCAAGACAGCCCGCTTCTCGGTAATGTTGATTTTCTCTCCTGCGAACATCGCGTCGATGCGCCCGCGCAGGTTCGACTCCTCCGCAAGCTGGAGCAATAGCTTCACCGTTTCATCCGTGACTCGGTTCTTCGAGTAGTCGAAGAACAAACCAGCCGCCTCTACCGTCAGGCGCTCGCCGCGTTTGGGATCATCCGCGAATAATTGCCTCAGATGGATTTCACGAATCTGCTTGTAGTGAGCTTGAAGCGCTTTCCACGCCGGGCGGCGCGTGAGGGGCTTTACTTTCGTTGCGGCCATCTGCTTGCTCCTTGGCTGGGCTGAGTTCGGACTTGTATCGTACGCCACCTTGGGAATCCTATCCAGAGCGACCGGAACACATTTACTCTTGCCACGCTCTGGCATTACGATGGCGGCCTATGAATCTCAAACCATCGCACCTCGTATCCGTTCTCTTACTGTTGGGAATGCCTGCCATCGCACAGAAAGCAGGACCCTCGGCCGCTCACTCTGCCGTCCAGAATCTTTACCCAATGCAGGAAGGCTTTGTCGATGCCAACAGAACCATGATTTATTACAAGATTCTCGGACGCGGCGAACCACTCATGATTGTTCACGGAGGTCCCGGCGCGTCGCACGATTACTTCTTACCGTACCTGCTACCTCTCGCTCGACACAACAAGCTCATCTTTATCGATGAGCGTGGCTCCGGCCGTTCAGAAAAGCTCGAAGACCCTTCCGGCTACACCATCGAAAACATGGTCGAGGACGTCGAATCTGTCCGGCAGGCTCTCAACCTCGGCAAAATCACGCTGCTTGGCCACTCCTATGGCGGCGCCCTCGCGCAAGCTTATGCGCTCAAGTATCAGCGCAATCTTTCCCATCTGATTCTCGCCAGCACCTGGTCAAGCACCATAGCGTTAAATCAAGTCTTCGTCCGCATGAAGCAGAACATGCCTTCAGAACTCAGCCATCGCATCGATAAACTTGAAGCCGATGGCCTGTACAGCCACGGCAAAGACTACGCGAAGAATCGCTATACCAATGACTACATGGTCGCGGCTTGGGGCGAAGGCTATTTCCCATATCTTTATCACAACCGTCCCGACCCTAATTACGATCCAATCGACAACGGCAAAATGTCCTGGGATCTCTACAAAGAAATGTGGGGCCAACACGGCGAGTTCGTGATCGACGGCAACCTGAAATCGGTGGAGTATACCGACCGTCTCTCCACCATCAAGGTCCCAACACTAATTCTCGTGGGAGATCACGACGAAAGTGATCCTTCGATGTCCAAAGTCATGCAAGAGAAGATTGCTGGCTCGAAACTGGTGATCTTTCCCACTTCAGGGCACATGACCTTCGTCGACCAGCCAAAGATGTTTATCTCGTCCGTGGAGGAGTTCCTGCACGGAACTAAATAACGATGGGTCGCTAACTGCGAGGTGTCTGCTGAAATTGCAGCGGCTCGAGAATGAGCCTCCGCGCCTGCTCGGCGCTTAGTTGCTGGTCGGCTGAGAAGAGATTCACCGATCTTCCTTCCGGCCTTAACGCCAGAATTCCCTCTTCTGGAACCGCCGTGTTCTTGTCCTCAGGTTCATAGCTGTACGAAATGGTTCGGGCGTCGAGATCCGCTGTCACGATGGCTGCCGTTTTTGCCGATGGATTCGAAATCCGGCATTGGAAATCTGACATTTTCTCGAAATCCGCGCCTGCATTACTCTTCTCCAGACGCGTAACTTCATCCTGAAATCCCTTGACCAGTTCGCTCCAGGTCTCTTTCTCCTGGGCTTGAACTTCAGCTTTATCGTTGCTTTGATCTTCAAGTTGTCTCATCGTGGTAGCCACGCCGAATGCAAATTTGAGATGCAGGGCATCGAAACGAGGTAGTCTAGAAGCGGCGCGATCTTCATTCCCGGTGCATCAAACGAGAGTGTTCCCTTTCAACCACTCACTCCGGCGACTGCAACTACCAGCATTACTCTTTCTGCTGCTGTGCAGCACCCAGTCTCTTGCGCAACAGGCCACCGCGAAGGGCGCTCCTCTCGAAATCGTGCCCGCGAGCCTGCCTAGGGCGTATGTCAAACAACCTTATGAAGCGCAATTGCAAGCGCAAGGTGGGATTCTGCCGCTAGGTTGGGAAGTCACGGAAGGAAGGCTCCCGGCAGGGTTCGTTCTTCAAAATGACGGTAAGCTCGTCGGCACGCCAACCGAAACGGGGACGTTCACCTTCACGGCAACTGTTCACGACAGCGGCAAACCTGCCTACGAGCGCAGTCACCAGTACTCCGTGACCGTGGTCTCGCCGCTCATGGCGGTGTGGGGCCGCTATCCCAAAGTCGTTGACCAAAGAATTGAAGGCTCCGTCCTCGTCTCCAACGACACCGATCACGATTTCGACCTCACCGTCATCGTGCTTGCCGTGAACGAAATCGGGCGGGCAACCGCCATCGGCTACCAGCATTTTGCTCTGAAAAAGAACACCGAGAGCGTTGAACTCCCGTTTGGCGAGCACCTGCCTCCAGCCAGTTACGACCTCCACGTCGACGCGGTCGCTGAAGTGGCGTCCACCGACTCGATCTACCGAGCGCGGCTGCAGCCGCAAGAAAAAATGGTTATCGCGGGCGAGCCATAAGCTTCTATCTAACAGCATCTAAAGAAGAAATCCGTTCACAACTTTTTACGTATTTTTACCCTGAATTGACACGTGTCTGGGACCATTCGACTATGTTCAGGATGCGTTGATCGATACTCAAAAAAACTTATGGCTTTGAAACGGCGATTGAGCGAAAGAACCCGGCTGATGTTGACGCTCGAGCTCGCCGTGGTTTTGCCCGCCGCCGTCCTCGTAATTCTGAGCGCCACTCACCTGAACAATATTCAGCGCGACAAGGGAATTCAGGCCGCGTTCCAGCGCGAGTTCAACGAAGTGCTTGCCATTTCGGAAAAGAAGATCAACAAGAAAGCTTACGAATTGATGGACGACGCGAAGGAGGATTTCCCGGATGGCAACAACGTGTGTATTGCCCAGATGGACGCAATCCTGATCAGCCATCCTTACGTCTCGCACGTGTTCTTATATGACCCACAGAAAGGTCTGTTCTTCCGTTCCCAGCCCTCTCGCCTGAGCGACCCTCAATTTGAAAAAGAGAGCCAGGAATTTTCCGCGATGATGAAGAGTTGGATGCAAGTCGACTACGAGGAAATGGCCGACAACATCCAGAGCATGGCCAAGAAAGGAATACCGCACTTTTTTGGAGATTGGTCGAAGCGCGGCGATAAGCATGTTTACTCATCGGCGGAAGTCTTCCTGACTGAGGACAGCAAAGGCGGAAAGCGCGCCATCGCCGGCATCGTCTTCGATCCCGATTACCTGCACGATCAGTTCTTCCCGCAGATGCTCGATTCCATTCTGGCGCACCAGGAAGAGAAGGGCGAGAAGAATCACGCTGCCATGATGCTGCACGCCCACCACGATTACACTCCACTGGCGGCATCGGCAGGCTGGGACGGCGGCTATCCCGAGGTTGAGCGCAATCTTGAAGGTGCGTTCCCCGAACTCACGATGGCGATCAAGCTTCAGGGAACGACCCTGGCAGCTTTAGAGCAACGTTTCGTCAGAATGGACTTCATCATTCTCGCTGCCATTTCCCTTTTCCTTGCGGCTGGTATTGTGCTGACTCACCGCAACATCGCGCGAGAAATGGCGCTGGCCAAACTGAAATCCGACTTCGTATCCAATGTCTCGCACGAGCTTCGCACTCCGCTTTCGCTGATTCGTCTGTATGCCGAAACGCTGGAACTGGGTCGCCTCAAGTCGCCGGAGAAATATCAGGAGTACTACGGCATTATTCGCAAGGAGAGCGAGCGCCTCACATCGCTGATCAATAACATTCTGGACTTCTCGCGCATTGAAGCCGGCCGCAAGGAATACGAATTCCGCGAAACCGATATGCGCGAACTGGTGCACAACACGCTCGACTCGTATCGCTATCAGATCGAACAGAACGGATTCGCGTTCGAAGAAACCATCGGCGATGACATTCCTGCGCTGAAAGTCGACCGCGAGGCTATGGCGCGATCGTTGCTGAATCTGGTCAATAACGCGCTCAAATACTCGCAGGACCGGAAATTCATCGGCGTGAATCTGTTCCGCGACAACGGTTCGGTCAAACTCGAAGTCGTCGATCACGGCATTGGTATCCCGGAAACCGAGCAGCAAAAGATTTTCGAAAAATTCTATCGCGTCGGCGATCCCCTGGTTCACAACACCAAGGGCAGCGGCCTCGGCCTCTCTCTGGTGCGCCACATCGTGCAGGCACACGGCGGAGATGTCATGGTCGACAGTGCTCCGGGGCGTGGTAGCAAGTTCACGATCACATTACCGGTCGATCGGCAACCCAACGGCAAAGTCGCAGCGAGTTAGGTCGGAGACTGAGCATGGCTAAGATTCTGATTGTCGAAGACGAGCCCAACATGGTGGCGGGGCTGCGTGACAATTTCGAATTCGAGGGCTACCAGGTCATCAGTGCGCCCGACGGCGTAGCCGGACTGGAGCGCGCGCTCAGCGAGTCCCCGGACATCGTCATTCTTGATGTCATGATGCCGCGCATGAGCGGCCTCGACGTCTGCAAACAGCTCAAGACCAAGAAACCATCGCTCCCGATCATCATGCTGACCGCGCGCGGCCAGGAAGTCGACAAGGTCGTCGGCCTCGAACTCGGCGCCGATGACTATGTCACCAAGCCTTTCTCCATTCGCGAACTGCTGGCTCGCGTGAAAGCGGTTTTGCGGCGCGCGCGCGGCGCGCCGAAAGAACAGGAGAAATTCTTGTTCGGCGAAGTCGAGGTCAATATGCGCAGTTGCCAGGTCTCGCGCAAGGGGCAGGCGCTCGATTTCTCCGCTAAGGAATTCGAGCTGCTGAAGTTTTTCCTCCATCATCCGGGCGAAACGTTGAGTCGCGACCGCTTGCTTGAGGAAGTGTGGGGATACAACCGGTTTCCCACGACGCGCACGGTGGACGCGCACATTGTCCGCCTGCGCCAAAAAGTCGAACCAAAGCCAGAAGATCCGCGGTTCATTCTGACGGTGCATGGCACGGGGTACAAATTCGTTGGCTAGCGCAACTTTGCTGAGATCACACGTGGAAAACGCGTTACAACTCGGAAGTCAGCAGCGAGCGAAAGTAGGACCGGCTCGCGTGGATGACACCCGCCTGATCCGCGACGCGCAGATGGGCAACACGGCCGCGTTCGAGGAACTGGTGCGCCAGTACGACCGGCCCGTGCTGCGGCTGGCCGTGCACCTCACCGGCTCGCAGGAAGATGGCCAGGACATTTATCAGGAGGCCTTTCTCCGCGCCTACATCAACCTGGGCAGCTTCCGCTTCGAATGCTCGTTCTATACCTGGATCTACCGCATTGTCACGAATCTTTGCCTCGATCACCTGCGCAAGCGATCCTCGCGCACGCACGACGTCACAACCACGATTTCTCCTGACGGCGAGGAAGAGCAAGTGCTTGATCGACTGCCCGACCAGCGTGCAACGACCAGCCCGGAGCGCAGCCTGATCAGCCGCGAACTGCGTAAGTCGATTCTTCGCGCCATGGAACGGCTTTCGCCTCGCGAGCGCGTCGTGTTCGAACTGAAGCACTACCACGGACTTCGCCTGCGCACCGTCGCCGGGATTCTCAACACCAGCGAAGGCACGATTAAGAACACCCTCTTCCGCGCCACACACAAGCTGCGTACCCAGTTGGCGGAAGTGCGGTAGCCTATCAGCCATCGTCAGTCTCGGTAGTCGAAATGAGAAATCTGCAGTTGGATGATGTAGCGCTGGCATTCTTGCCCGGTTGACACCCGCCACTCCTCCGGCATCAGAAGGATTAACCTAAAAATTCGGAGGCTTCCATGCCTAGTCAGAACGATTCCCTCAAAGATCGCCTTTCAAGATATCGCGAGATCAAAATCACGGTCACTGGCAGAAAGTCCGGACGCCCGATATCGAATCCGGTGTGGTTCGTGCTGGAGGGCGACAAGCTCGACCTCCTTCCAGTGAAGGGCTCGGATACGCAGTGGTATCAGAATGTGCTCAAGAAACCAACCATCCGCGTGGAGGCCCGAGGCGCGGAAACGGAATTGCCTGTCACGCCGATCACCGAGCCGGCACAGGTGAAATCGGTCGTGGAGAAATTCCGCGAGAAGTATGGTGCGGGCGACGTGAAGAAGTACTACTCAAAGTTCGACGTCGCGGTGATCGGGCAGGTGAAGTGATCGCTACGCTACTCGGAACAACAAGAGACAAGGTCCTGAGAGGCCAGCCAGGGGCCCTACTGTAGGCGAAATCTCTCGTTCATCAGCCGCTGCAGGCGCGGCTTATAAAGCAGATCGTAGGCCAGTTCTTTGTCGGGGAACATGGCCAGTGCGGCGCGCTTGGCTCCGGCGGCGAGTTCGGCAGCCTCTTCTATTGTAAGGTTGGGGTCCTGCCCGATCACGGACATTACCATGCTGATCATGACTTGTAAGCGACGAATATTGCGAGCTTCCTGTTCACGTTCACCGCAACCTTGCTCCGATCTCGCACCTTCCATGGGCCCCCACTTCTGCCGGTAAATTAGATGTGCCGCGCCATCCGGGCGTTGCGCCCGCTCTTTTAACGGTATTTTGGGCGGATTCCCGGGTATTCGCAATGGCCCCATGGTGTAAGACTTAGGTTACCCATTTCCGGAAACTGTAGTATTTCGGCCCTATTGCCAATCGAAAGCCTTCCGGGGTTAGAATCATAGCCGGGCGAACCTCATTTAATTTGCCAAGGAGGCGCTATGGCCGGATCCCCTGCAAGGAAAGACGAAATGCCCAATCCGAATAAGAAGCTGGTGCGGGTCTTCGATACCGAACAGGAGTCTGAAGCTATGGTTGTGCGCGGATTGCTCGAGTCTGCGGGCATTGATTCCGACATTACTGCGCTCGACGCGCCGCAAGACATTCTGCCCGGCGTGGGTGGAACCGTGATTCTGGTGCGCGAGGAAGATGCCGATGACGCGCGCCGTTTGATCTCAGAATTTCGTCGATCTCCCGGCAACGAAGAGACTGCTGAGTTCGAAGCTATCGATCCTGAGCAGGAATAACGCTCGTCCCGTCGAGATAAAAAGTTACAGCTCCATTCATGTCGGTGCGATAAGTCCTGATGTGCGCCTCCGCCAGACGCTGTAAGACTTCCATTCGCGGATGTCCATAAACGTTCCCTCTTCCTACAGAAATCACCGCGAACCTTGGATGAACCGCGGCCAGCAGTTCCGGCCGGGTCGAGGTTTTGCTGCCGTGATGTGCGACTTTGAGCAGATCGGCCGAAGGTTGCTGATCCATCATCTTTTCTTCAGCGTCCTTTTCGGCATCGCCT